>SDBT01012291.1_pt1 | contig 13759 bp, 7 predicted proteins | sample 2277101 | NCBI WGS metagenome assembly SDBT01 (sample SAMN10404973, study PRJNA504765) | marine sediment metagenome | isolation source: marine sediment core GS10_PC15, 103 cmbsf | place: Arctic Ocean: Southern Knipovich Ridge | collected 2010
CCCTTGACCTTCTCTACATCGACAACAACCATTACCTGCCCTCCCTGAGGAAGACTCTGGAAGAGGACAAGGTGGCAGATCAGGGCGACGCGCTGGTGGAGATCTATAAGAAGCTCCGCCCCGGCGAGCCCCCCACGCAGAACGCCGCGAAGGAGCTTTTTGACGGGCTGTTCTTCGACACCAAGCGCTATGACCTCTCGCCTGTTGGCAGGCTGAAGATCAACAAGCGGCTCGGTCTGGACACCCCTCTTACGACAAAGGTCCTCACCGACGGCGACATAGTGGAGATCGTGCGCGCGCTGCTGGCCCTGAGGACGGGCCGCGGCGTTGAGGACGACATCGACCACCTCGGCAACCGCCGCATCCGTGCGGTGGGCGAGCTCCTTGAGAACCAGTTTCGCATCGGGCTGGTGAGGATGGAGCGTGCTGTCAAGGAAAAGATGACCCTTTCTGAACTGGACGAGGCAATGCCGCACGACCTTATCAACGCTAAGCCGGTCATCGCGAGCGTGAAGGAGTTCTTTGGCTCAAGCCAGCTCAGCCAGTTCATGGACCAGACAAACCCGCTTTCGGAGATCACTCACAAGCGCCGCCTCTCGGCCCTCGGCCCCGGCGGCCTCACGCGTGAGCGCGCGGGCTTCGAGGTGCGCGACGTACACCCGACCCACTACGGGCGTATCTGCCCGGTTGAGACGCCCGAAGGACCGAACATAGGCCTGATCACCTCCCTGGCGACCTATGCCAGGGTGAACGATTACGGCTTTATCGAGGCCCCCTATAAGCGTGTGAAAAACGGGCGGGTCACGGACGTCGTAGAGTACTTCTCCGCCATTGAGGGCGAGAAGGTCATAATCGCCGAGGCCACGCACCCGATTGATAAAAAGGGCAGGCTCGAGGGCGATACCATACCAGCGCGTGTGGGCGGAGACTTCCGCATCGTCACGCCAGAGGAAGTACAGTATATGGACGTCTCCCCGAAGCAGATAGTGGGTGTTTCAGCCTCGCTTATCCCCTTCCTCGAGAACGACGACGCCAACCGTGCCCTTATGGGCTCGAACATGCAGAGGCAGGCAGTACCGCTTCTGAGGAGCGAGTCCCCGATCGTGGGCACCGGGATGGAGATGGCCGCTGCCAGGGACTCCGGCGCGATCGTCGTGGCCCGGAGGACAGGCGTGGTGGAGAGCATTGATGCAACACGAATAGTCGTTGCGACAAGCGACGGCGGCGTGGACATCTACAAGATGATAAAGTTCCAGCGCTCAAACCAGGCAACCAACATAAACCAGAAGCCCATCGTCTCGGTTGGCCAGAAGGTCAAGAAGGGCCAGGTTCTTGCAGACGGGTCATCCACTGACAAGGGCGAGCTGGCCCTTGGAAAGAACGTGCTTGTGGCGTTCATGCCGTGGGGTGGCTATAACTTTGAGGACGCCATACTCCTCAGTGAGCGCCTTGTACGCGAGGACGTCTACACCTCGATACATATCGAGCAGTTCGAGATAGAGGCCCGCGAGACCAAGCTCGGCCCCGAGGAGATCACTCGCGACATCCCAAACGTTGGAGAGGAAGCCCTGGGCGACCTGGACGAGGGCGGCATAATCCGCGTGGGCGCGAAGGTCAAGCCCGGCGACATCCTTGTGGGCAAGGTAACGCCCAAGGGCGAGACACAGCTCAGCCCGGAGGAGAAGCTCCTGAGGGCCATCTTTGGCGAGAAGGCCGAAGAGGTCAAGGAGAGCTGCCTGTACGTGCCCCCCGGAATCGAGGGCACGGTGATCGACACCAGGATATTCTCGCGCCGCGGCATGAAGAAGGACGAACGCGCCCGCATCATCGAGGAGGAGGAAGTGCAGCAGTTGCAGCGCGACCTCCAGGAAGAGCTCAGGCTTATCAAGCAGGAGCGCAACCGCAATATCCGCTCCCTCATAGTGGGCGAGAGCCTTGTTGAGGACCTCAACGCCTCGAAGTCCAGTGACGCCCTGATACCCAAGGGCAAGAAGATCACTGAGGCTATGCTTGAGGAGATGGCGGACAGCCACTTGACGAGGATGAAGATCAAGGACCCAAAGGTCGTTGAGAAGGTGCTTGAGCTGAGTACGGATATCGCCCAGCTTACGAAGAAGCTCCAGAAGGCCTACGACAAGAAGGTTGATATCATCAAGAAGGGCGATGACCTGCCCCCCGGAGTGAACAAGGTGGTAAAGGTATTTGTGGCCATGAAACGCCGCATACAACCCGGGGACAAGATGGCCGGACGCCATGGCAACAAGGGTGTCGTGTCCATAGTGCTCCCTGTGGAGGACATGCCCTACCTGCCAGACGGCACTCCAGTGGACATCTGCTTAAATCCGATGGGCGTGCCTTCGCGCATGAACGTGGGCCAGATACTTGAGACGCATCTGGGCTGGGCCGCAAGCGAGCTTGGCATTAAGGTGGCCACGCCCGTGTTCGAGGGCGCCAAGGAGCCTGACATCCTGGAGAAGCTCAAGGAGGCCGGTCTTCCCGTAAGCGGGCAGAGCGTCCTCTACGACGGCCGCTCCGGCGAGCAATTCCAGCGCCCCGTGACCATCGGCTACATGTACATGCTGAAACTCCACCACCTGGTGGAGGACAAGATACATGCTCGTTCCATAGGGCCGTACTCGCTTGTGACGCAGCAGCCCCTGGGCGGCAAGGCCCAGTTTGGAGGCCAGCGTCTTGGTGAGATGGAGGTCTGGGCGCTTGAGGCATATGGAGCGTCCCACACCCTCCAGGAGTTCCTTACGGTAAAGAGCGACGACATCTCAGGACGTGCGAAGGCCTACGAGGCCATAGTCAAGGGAGAGCCCGCTTTCGAGCCGGGCGTGCCCGAGAGCTTCCATGTCCTGATCAAGGAATTGCAGAGCCTGGGGCTCGACGTGGAACTGCTTGAGAAGACGGACAAGGGGGAAAAAGCTTGAAAGACCAGAACGCAAAGATGTTTCAGAGGCCAAAGAATCCAACGGACTTCGAGGCCATAAGGATCAAGCTGGCCTCCCCCGAGAAGATTCGCGAGTGGTCCTTCGGAGAGGTCAGGAAGCCGGAGACCATCAATTACAGGACCTTCAAGCCGGAGCGCGACGGGCTGTTCTGCGCGAAGATATTCGGCCCCATCAAGGACTGGGAGTGCATCTGCGGCAAGTTCAAGCGCATGAAGCACCGCGGAGTGATCTGCGACAAGTGCGGGGTTGAGGTCATCCAGAGCAAGGTCCGCAGGCAGAGGCTGGGGCACATTGAGCTTTCAACGCCTGTGGCGCACATATGGTTCTTAAAGGGCGTGCCCTCAAGGATCGGCACGCTCCTGGACATGACCATGCGCCACCTTGAGCGCGTGCTCTACTTTGAGAGCTACGTGGTCATAGAGCCCGGCGAAGCCCCGGTTAAGAGCAAGGACCTGCTTACAGAGGACGACTACCGCAAGTTCACCATGGAGTTCGGCCCTGAGTTCAAGGCCGGCATGGGAGCTGAGGCCATCCGCGAGCTCCTGAGGGAAGTGGACATAGAGGAACTCGCAAAGGAACTCAAGGCGGGCATCAGCGAGAGCCAGTCGGTGGGCGTAAAGCGCAAGCTCACCAAGAGGCTTAAAGTCGTGGGGTCCTTCCGCTCCTCCGGCAACAAGCCCGAGTGGATGATAATGGATGTCATTCCGGTGCTTCCGCCGGACCTTCGCCCGCTTGTTCCGCTTGAGGGCGGCCGCTTTGCCACAAGCGACCTTAACGACCTTTACAGAAGGGTCATCAACCGTAACAACCGCTTGAAGAGGCTCATGGACCTCAAGGCCCCGAGCGTTATCATCAAGAACGAGAAGCGCATGCTCCAGGAGTCGGTGGACGCACTCTTCGATAACGGCAGGCGCTCCCGAGTGCTCAAGGCCGCAACCAAGCGTCCGCTTAAAAGTCTCTCGGATATGATCAAGGGCAAGCAGGGCCGGTTCCGCCAGAACCTGCTTGGAAAGCGAGTTGATTACTCCGGCCGTTCGGTCATCGTTGTCGGTCCGGAGCTGAAGCTCCATCAATGCGGCATACCGAAGAAGATGGCGCTGGAGCTGTTTAAGCCCTTCATATTCAACAAGCTTGAAGAACAGGGCTATGCCACTACGATCAAGCAGGCCAAGAAACTGCTTGATCGCGAGCGCGAAGAGGTCTGGGACCTTCTTGAAGAAGTCGTCAAGGAGCACCCGGTGCTCCTGAACCGTGCCCCGACCCTGCACAGGCTTGGCATACAGGCCTTTGACCCCGTGCTGGTGGAGGGCAAGGCCATCCGCCTTCACCCGCTTGTCTGCACGGCCTTTAACGCGGACTTCGACGGCGACCAGATGGCTGTGCACATACCTCTTTCAATAGAAAGCCAGATCGAAGCACGTGTGCTGATGATGAGCGTCAATAACCTGCTCTCACCAGCAAACGGGAAACCAATAGTTACGCCGTCGCAGGACATGGTCCTTGGCATCTACTATCTGTCAAAGATCAAGTCCGGCGGCAAGGGAGAGGGCATGGTCTTCAGCGACGCAGACGAGCTTGAATACGCTTTTGCCTCCGGCGTTGTTGAGGAGCACGCGAAGATCAAGATCAGGATGGACGGCCAGATTGTGGAGACCACCTGCGGCAGGGTGCTTTTTGCCAGCATATTGCCTGAGGAGGTTCCCTTCGAACTCATCAATCGCGAGATATCGAAGAAGGACCTTAGCAGTGTTATAGACTACTCCTTCAAGCACGCAGGCCGCCGCAAGACGGTGGTGTTCCTTGACGCACTGATGCAGATGGGCTTTAGCTACGCGACGCGCTCGGGTGTCTCTATTTGCATGAGAGACATGCATATACCGTCCAAGAAGCAGGACCTCATCCATGATGCCGAGGGCGAGATCCTGGAGATACAGCACCAGTACTCAGAGGGCTTGATCACAAACGGTGAGCGCTACAACAAGGTCATCGACATCTGGGCCAACGTGACAGAGAAGATCGCCGACGAGATGATGCGCGAACTCGGTGCTGACGAGGGCCATGAAGACGCCTCTGAGGAGGAGCTTCAGACTCAGCGTTCCTTCAACTCCATCTACATGATGGCGGATTCCGGTGCAAGGGGTTCGGCCGCACAGCTGAGGCAGCTTGCCGGCATGCGCGGCCTTATGGCCAAGCCCTCAGGGGAGATAATCGAGACACCTATAACGGCCAACTTCCGTGAGGGGCTCTCGCCGCTTCAGTACTTCATCTCCACGCACGGCGCCAGAAAGGGCCTTGCCGACACCGCGCTGAAGACCGCCAACTCCGGATATCTGACACGCCGGCTGGTTGACGTTGCACAGGATGTTATCGTGGCTGAGGATGACTGCAAAGTAAAGGACGGCATCGTCGTGGCTCCGCTTGTAGAAAGCGGTGAGATAATACTCCCACTTGACGAGCGCCTTGTGGGCAGGCACGCGGTGGAGGACATCAAGGACCCGGTCACGAAGAAGAAGATAGTCAAGAAGAACCAGGAGATAACCGAGGAGCTTGCCAGGAAGGTCGTGGACGCGGGCATAGACTCCGTGCGTATTCGCTCTGTGCTCACATGCCAGAGCAAGTTCGGCATATGCGCGCTCTGCTACGGCAGGGACCTGGCGCGGGGCGAGCTTGTGGAAAAGGGTGAGGCCATCGGCATCATCGCGGCCCAGTCCATCGGCGAGCCGGGCACGCAGCTTACGATGCGTACCTTCCATATCGGTGGCACGGCCTCGAAGATCGTTGAGCAGACAGTGCTTGAGGCCAAGAACCCGGGGATTGTGAAGTTTGACAACCTCAACACGGTCAAGGACCGCCAAGGCGTCCTTGTTGTCATGAACCGTAACGGGAACATCGTCGTGGTGGATTCCAAGGGGCGCGAGAAAGAGCGCTACTCGGTCATCTACGGCGCAAAGCTCATGGTCAAGAACAAGGAAAGTGTTTCCAGGGGACAGAAGCTTGTTATCTGGGACCCATACGCAAGCCCCATCCTCACGGAAGTGGGCGGCAGGATCGCGCTTGGCGATATCGTCGAGGGCACCACTGTGAAGGAGGAGGTGGACGAGGTCACGGGCCTGTCGCACAAGGTCATAATCGACTACCCCGCCGACCGCAGGCCGCGCATCTCCATCAAGGACGTGCATGGCAGGGCGACTCAGAAGCTCGCCTCGGGCAACCTGGCAAGGTACCTTCTGCCGTCCGGCGCTCACGTCCTGGTGGACAGGGGCGATATCGTGGAGCCTGGCGACGTGCTTGCCAAAATACCGCGCGAGACCACCAAGACCAAGGACATCACCGGCGGGCTTCCCCGCGTGGCGGAACTCTTTGAGGCCCGCCGTCCAAAGGAACACGCCGTGGTCTCCGAGATCGACGGTATGGTGGAGTTCAAGGGCACCCAGAAGGGCATGCGTGTCGTCAACGTAAAGGGCGGCACGGATTCCCGCGAGTACCTCATCCCCAAGGGCAAGCACGTCAGCGTGCACGAGGGCGATTGGGTGCAGGCGGGCGAGCCCCTTATGGACGGCTCCGTGAACCCGCACAGCATACTGGACATACTTGGCCCCAACGAGCTCCAGCGCTACCTGGTGGAGGAGGTCCAGAAGGTCTACCGCCTCCAGGGCGTTACGATCAACGACAAGCACGTTGAGACCATAGTCAGGCAGATGATGAGGAAGGTCCGCGTGGACGACCCGGGCGACACTACCTTCCTGATCGGTGAGCAGGTGGACCGCACCATCTTCCGCAACGAGAACGCGCGCGTGAAGGCCGAAGAAGGAGGCAAGCCCGCCCAGGGCAAACCGCTTCTTCTTGGCATAACGAAGGCATCGCTTACCACCGAGAGCTTTGTCTCGGCGGCCTCCTTCCAGGAGACCACCAGGGTGCTTACAGAGGCTGCGATCAACGGGCAGACGGACGACCTCCGTGGTCTCAAGGAGAACGTCATCATGGGCCGCGTGATTCCCTCTGGCACGGGCATGCCGCGCTACCGCAACACCTTTGTCAAGCGCGAGTTCCTTCCCTTTATGGCCGGCGGCGAGGCTGAAAACGGCGAAGGGGCCGCGGCTGAAGGAAAAGAGGCCGCTGTGTCCGAGGGCAAAAAAGCAGCGGAATAGACACAGGGCAGGGGGTTTAATAGAGAACCCTGGCCTTGCAGTATACGAAACAACGGGCGGGCAACGGGCTTTTTAATAACAGGCCCGCTGCCCGCCCTTTTTTGTAATCATGAGGCTCTTGGGATAAGGGAAAAGGTTTATAATCATTGAGCGCCCTCGCCAACGCGCACTATGGGCGCTATATCCAAAAATCTCTGGCAAGGGACGGGCAAGATAGTGCCAGGCATAAACGACATGAACGAAGTAAAGAAGATAGCAAGCCCCCAGAACCCTCTTATTAAAGAGACTGCCAGACTGTTAAAAAAAAGGCGGAAGTCAGGGGGAGAGTTCCTTATAGAGGGCATAAACCTCCTTGAGGCGGCGCTCAGGCCCGGCTCCGCCGCTGCCGTAAATAGATTGTTCTATACGCAAGAGTTTGTGGCAAGAGAGCAGGAGGTCTTTGAAGTATTCATAAAAGAAGCCTCATCCAAAGGGGCAGAGGTCTTTGAGCTTTCCACGGGTGCGATGGACCGTATATGCGATACGGACTCCCCCCAGGGTGTGGCTGCCGTTGCAACGCTTGCACCTTCAAGCCTTTTTTCAATAGACCCGGCCCAGGGTCCGATTGTGGTGGCTGACGGAATTCAGGACCCAGGGAACCTGGGCACTATTATCAGGACAGCGGATGCCGCAAGTGCGGCAGGTGTGCTCTTGATAGATGGCATTACATGCGACCCGCTAAACCCCAAGGCCTTGCGTGCGTCTGTTGGCAGCGTTTTTAATCTTCCTGTCATCACCCTTAAAAGCGAACTCGCCATTGCCGGGCTAAAGTCGCTTGGATGCAAGATCGCCGTATCAGTGCCCGGTGGGAAGGTGAATTATTATGACTCGCCTCTCTCCACTCCCATTGCCATAGTTTTTGGGAACGAGGCCAGGGGCGTAAGCGATGAGTTCATGGAGGCAGCCGACGTGTCCGTAAGCATCCCGGTGTACGGCGGGGCCGAGAGCCTGAGTGTCTCGGCAGCAGCAGCCATACTCCTATACGAAGCCCTTCGCCAAGGTGCCAAGGGCACCCTTAATTAGGTCTCAAATCATATGAGCGCGGGGGGCCACGGGCTGGACTCTATAGGTCGCGACGACCCGGATCGTGACGTCTAAAGGTATTCTGAAACGCAGGGGGGGCACGGGGTCGCGGACCCCTTTTATTTAGGGTGCCACGGGGGGCCAAGGGCCCCTTTTTACTGGTGGCCGTCAGCCGTCATCGTTTTAAAGAGAAGGATTCCTTTTAAAGATATTATTTCCCGCGTTGGTTTCCTTGTATTGAATCTAATTGCTTTAAGAGGATTCGGTTCGGGTCGTCGCGACCTATGTCGGAGTGCCTGTTGGCACTAGGTGCTACGGGGTCCATGACCCCTTAGGAGGGCGCGGTTCGGGTCGACTCGACCTTGAAAATGGGGTCCATGACCCCTAGAAGAGGTCTTCGACAGAGAGATAGCGCTCCCCTGTGTCGAAGCAGAAGGTAAGCACCCTTGAGCCCCTGGGCATCTCGGGAAACTTTTTTGCCACAGCGGCAAGCACGGCCCCGGTGGTTATACCCGCAAACAGCCCTTCTTCCCGTGCTGCCCTCCGGGTGTATTCATAGGCCTCTTCTTTTGAGACCTGGATAATGCCGTCAAGCAGGGCGCGGTTTAAAATCTTGGGCACGAAACCCGCGCCGATGCCATGGATGGGATGCGGCCCTGGCTCGCCCCCGCTTAATACGGCAGACAGTTCAGGTTCAACCGCAAAGACCTTCAACTGTTTGAACTCGTCTTTCAGGGCCTTGGCAACGCCTGTGATGTGGCCGCCGGTGCCAACGCCAGTGATAAGGAACTCCAGGCCGTCCGGGAAATCAGCTAGTATCTCCTTTGCGGTGAAATTCCTGTGCACCTCCACATTGGCCCTGTTCTCAAACTGGTGGGGCATCCATGCGTTGGGGGTCTCTTCCGCTAACTCAGTGGCTTTTGCTATCGCGCCCTTCATGCCCTTCTCCTTTGGGGTAAGGACGAACTCGGCCCCGTAGGCGCTCATGAGCCTGCGTCTTTCAACGGTCATGCTCTCGCTCATGACGAGTATCAGGCGGTAGCCTTTCACAGCTGCCACCATGGCAAGACCTATGCCCGTGTTGCCGCTTGTGGGCTCGATTATAACGCTATCTTCGGTCAGGATGCCCTGCATCTCCGCATCCTCCACCATCGCCAGCGCAATGCGGTCCTTGATGCTTCCGCCGGGATTTGCGCGCTCAAGCTTTATCCAGACCTCTGCCTCACTGCCGAATATGCGGTTCAGCCTTAGATGGGGCGTTGAGCCTATGGTCGCGAGTATGTTGCTGGCCTTCATCGTTCACCTCGTTTATATTTGTTTATTAGGTCCATGAGATTAAGGCATATATTACATAGATAATGATTAGCGTGTCAAAGGTGCCAAGGGGGGGGCACGGACCCCCAGGGCTGGACTTTACCGGTCGCGACGACCCTAACCGCATTCTCCTAAAGTAATTGGATATAGTACAGGAAAACCAGCGTTGTGAATTAAAACCACTAAAGCAAAGAATGCTTCTTAAAGACTTTATCTCCCACTGTGGGTTCTTGTTTTAGACCGTAGCACTTTGGAGGATGCTATACGGGCCGTCGCGACCTACAAAGTCCAGCCCGTGGCTGGCCGTTGGCACCGTGGCTGGGTGGCAAGGCCCCCGCCGTAAGGCGGCTCCCCCACCGGAGGTGGTTAGATGACAAGCTCTGTGGTGGACTTGAGCCTGCGGGCCATTTCCTCAAGCATCTCTTTCACAATATTGGGGAATTCCCTGGTCAGTACGGAGAAGTTGTCATGGCTTATCGTAATGAGTTCCACCTGACCCACAGAGCTGGCTGTCGCGCTTCTGGGCTCATCAAGGAGAAATGACATCTCACCCAGGAACCGGCCCTCGCCGAGTTCGGCTATCTTGATGCCGTCTTTTTTCACGATGACCGACCCGCTTCTTATGAAGTACATCCAGGGGTGCGAGCCTCCTTCTTTCAGTATGGTCTCGCCGGGCCCGAAGGAGCGCAACAGCGAGTGCGCTGTCCGCATGTATTCAGGCGACTTGCCGTCCATGAGCTTCTTGATCACAAGCGCTTCCCTCCTCCTCAAGGTGGCCGCCACTTCCACCCCAAAGAGGTAGATGCACTGGGATAAATATATCCAGAGCACCACAACGAAGATGGATTTAAGGGAGCCGAAGATGAATCCGAACTTGGCGTTATAGGTGAGAAAGACGTTGAAGGCCGGGCGCATGACAAACCATAGTGTCGTGCTCACAAAGGCCCCGGCAAACAGATAGCGGGAATTTACCTTGGGGCTGAAGGCCTTGTATGAGACAAAGATAAGGCCGATGAGTGCCAGGTATGGAAGAACTGTCTTGAAATATGCCGGGATGAACTCCGCAGGCAGAAGGCTCAGAAGCACACCGCTCGTGGCTATCGTGGCGTAGGAGAGCACAAAGGAGGTCACAAGGAGAATGTCCAGGAGTTTGACAATGAAGTACAGGTGCTTGCGGCCGGTCTTGTAGATGTTTGCAAAGGCGCGCCTGATGGCGGACATCAAGGGGGTGATGCTCCAAAGAAGTATCAGGATGTTTATAAGGCCAAGGGCATGCTTTGGGGCGCTTACCGATAGCAGCTGGTCCAGCACCTCTGCCGAGGAGGCGGGAATGAATTCTTCAAGCACGGTCTGGCTCTTTAGTATCATCAGGTGAGATATGCCCTCGGAGAAACTGTTTACGTATGTAAGCAGGAAAAGGGCGGGTATCATCGCGATCGTGGAGAAGAAGGCTAAAGACGAGGATGCCGTGAGCCCGTCATTGCGGAAAAAGGCGCGCACGCTCTCCGTAAGCACTAGGGCCGTGTTGCGAGCGGCAAGCTCAACCTTGTTGCGTCCGTTGCCCACGATTTATAGGACCTCCTAAGTACTTAAATTTATTATACTTCATTGCGGTCCCGCTTTCATTGAGACAAAGATTGCGCGGGCAAATTCGAGCGATCGAGCAAAGTGAGGTTTTGGCCCCTTATGCGTTATAGTTAAAGTATGGGAGCCGGACATCACCATAGCGAGGCCGAGCGAAGGCTGGGGCTCACGTTTACGATCACAATGGTCGTGCTGGCCTTGGAGCTTGCGGGCGGTATTATCTCCAACAGCCTCGCTCTTCTAAGCGACGCGGGCCATGTGTTTACGGACGCCCTTGCCCTTGGGCTGAGCCTCACGGCGGCCCGGATCAGCCGCAGGCCGCAGGACTCCAAGGCCACATACGGCTACCACAGGGTTGGGATACTTGCGGCCATAATAAACGGTGTATCTCTGCTCGTGATAGCGGGCGTCATATTTGTTGAGTCCTACGAGAGGTTCCTCTCGCCTCCTGTGGTCAACCTTGCGGTGATGATGCCGGTCGCGGCCCTGGGCTTTGCGGCCAACCTCCTGATGATAAAGGTGCTTGGCTCAGGCCATGATGACCTGAACGTGCGAAGTGCCTGGCTTCATGTAATGGGAGACACCCTGTCATCGGCCGGTGTGCTCATCTCCGGAGCGGTGATCTTCTTTACCGGCTGGCAGTATGCAGACCCGCTGGCCAGTGTGTTGATTGGCCTGGTGATCATAACAGGCGGCGCGCGTATTGTATGGGAGGCGCTTGAGATATTCCTGGACCTCGTCCCCAGGGGCTATGACATAGAAGTGGTGGCGGGGGCAATAAATGATATTGAGGGGGTCAGGGGCATACACCACCTGCACATGCGTTCCCTTGCTCATAAGAGAGTCATCTTCTCAGCCCACGTCTGGGTGGATGACCAGCCCATAAGCGAGGCAGTGGAGATACGCAGAGAGATAACCAGGCGCCTCTCGGAGATGGGCATCAAGCATGTGACCCTGCAATTTGAGAGCGGGGATTTTGAGCACAAGGGTATTTTCTGTGATACGTGCTCAACCGATGGTAAGGCTCATGGGCATGAAGATGACGAGTGCTATACCTGCTAGCCCGCATATTGCATGAGTTCTGCCCCTCACGGAGGGGTTTTTATAACACCTCTTTACATGCAAGCCTTATAAAAGGTGTCCATGACACCGAGAGGCTTATGGCGCGGTAGATGTGGTGAATCAGGCTAGACCGTGGCTTCGGCGCGCCTGGCCCGCTGCTGTTCCATGAACTCCATGAAGCTCTTCATGTCGCAACGACCTGATTTCCTCTGGAACTCCTGGCAGTCAGTGAGGCTCCCAAGGTCCTGAAGCATTATTGGGTTTTCCTTCAATTCAGAGCGGATGATGGCAAGTATCTTTTTGACGGGCTCGGCCATGTCCTTGGACAGCGAGTAGTATATCATCTTCCCGTCGCGCCGCTCGGTAAGCAGGCCGGCGTTCTCCAAGAGAGAGAGGTTCCTTGAGACCAGCGGCTGCGATACGCCGAGCACGGCCATGATCTGGCAAACGCACAGTTCCTGCCTGCTAAGGAGCATCAGTGTCCTCAGGCGAGTCTCGTTAGAGAAAAGTTTAAAGAGTCCGGCAATCTTTTTCATATTTATATATTGTAATAAGAAGCCTACACAAGTGTCAAATCCCGTTACATGGACCAGGGATCTGTCCCAAGGGATCTGTCCCAAGTCCATAATTCCGTGCATAGCCACGGGTATAGCCAACGGGGCTTTAAATAAATAGTTTCTGGCCTTTTAAGGCATAACCTGTAGTTCTCTGGATTGTTCTCTGGATTGTTCTCTGGGTAGTTCTCTGCGCGGTCTTCAGCACTCGGAACGAGTCGTACCGGCAGGGATGTTTATTGTTCTGGTAGAATAGGTTTTTGTTATTGAGGGAGAGGGGGGGAAATGGGCCCAAAGAGGATAATGGTTTTATGCACGGGCAACTCATGCAGGTCACAGATGGCTGAGGGATTCTTGCGTGAGCTTGGTGGCCAGAGGGTGGAGGCCCATAGCGCGGGCCTCCTGACTACGGAGGTCCACCCGCGCGCAATGGCAGTGATGGCAGAGGAGGGTATTGACCTGTCCGCGCACTTTTCAAAGCAGATAGAGCTAAAACTGCTTCAGAGCATGGACCTGGTTATCACTGTCTGCGATAACGCGGCCGAGGGCTGCCCCTATGTGCCGCCCAATGTAAAGAAACTCCACCGGCCCATAAGGGACCCGGTTAACACCGTGGGCACGGAAGAAGAGATAATGGCGGACTTCAGGCGCGCCCGCGACGAGATTAAGAAAATGATCGAGCAAGTACTTGATAACGCTCTCTGATTCCCACGCTTTCTGATTTACCGCGTCTGGGGTGTTGCGGCCTGTTTGCGGTAGGTGCTGTATCTGAGATTAAGTTTCATGTCGCGCGCCTAAAATCTACGCTAAATCAGAAACCTTGGCTACAAGAGGTGTGTCGTCTGCGACGAGAGACAAAACTAATTTCTTTTAAAAAGGTGTCCGTATCTTACCCCTTTAGTATGTCGTTAATAAAATGTCTTTGATTAGTAGTTTTCCTGAGTTCAGCGAAAGTCTGCTTGCCGGACGGAGATTCTGTGATCAGAGTCAAGCGTTATTTTCACACAGGTCTCTTACTCACCCAGCCCTCCTGATAAGACACTCCATTTTTTAGCACTCCCAGAGCGATCACAAGAAGCTT
>SDBT01012292.1_pt1 | contig 13758 bp, 15 predicted proteins | sample 2277101 | NCBI WGS metagenome assembly SDBT01 (sample SAMN10404973, study PRJNA504765) | marine sediment metagenome | isolation source: marine sediment core GS10_PC15, 103 cmbsf | place: Arctic Ocean: Southern Knipovich Ridge | collected 2010
CCATTACAACTCCTCCCCGCAAATCAGCCACATTTCGCGTTGCTTCTCGTCCACGCTTTCGACCGCCATAATGTTGAGGATGCGTGATCCAAACTTCAACCGTGCCGTCACGTCGATGTGTGACGAAAACCTAACATGCACCCGGTGCGTTGCCGTCGGCAGTAACTGCTTGGCTAGTAAGCCCTCCCGCCCGTTCAGGTATTGAATGTCGGCACGAACCGTCTGGACTGTTGCAAAGGTCTTCTGCGACTGTCCACGCGACCCGGCGGCGGTTGTGCCGCTAAGGGTCTGCACTTGGACATTGTGTCGCAATCGTCCCGCCCGTACTGTCATCGCGTTACCCCGTAAACTGCGAGCAGAACTCGGCCATGTTTATGGCGCCCTGCGTATGTGCCATCTGTAATGCTGCCTTGTCGCGTTGTGCCTGGAAGTTCTGGGCCGTCTCTTCCAGCCGTGCCTTGTGTTCCATGATCGCTTGCCGTGGGCTGCTGGTTCCTTCGATACCATATAGCTGTTGCGGCTTCAGTAGACTCGATTGCATCGGCACCGTGACCTTGATGCCCTTGGCTTTGGCGTAGCCCAGGTAGAACTCCGAGCACGGCCGCTGGTGGTGGTACTCTTCGGCCAGCATCAGGTCGACGCCCCACAGCCCAATCTCGTCCACTTCTTCGTGGATGGCCAAGGCAATCAGCCAGGCGATGGTCGACGTGAAGTAGTTGCCATGCGTCCGTATCAGGGCCTCATACGGGAACTTCACGCCCGCCTTGATGCCCGGGTGCTTCTCCGGCGATTGCAGATAGATCGGCTTGCTGTCGTCTTGCCGGTGCATCCAGTCGACGTAGGCACGGGCTTTGGGTTCCTTCTCGAATTGCTGGAGCGGGTGCAACTCGAAGTGTCGGGTCCACCGCGGCACCTGGTCGGTAATCACGATGTTTGACAGGGACCAGATTTCCCAGCTTTTGTCGCCGTAGGGTGCAGACTTGCGTGACGAGTCTGCCGTGCCAAGGATCGCGATCTTGCGGGGAGGCGGGCCGACCGTGACTGTGGCATCAGCCGCGTCCATGCTCGTTGCACTCTCTACGCGGGGCTGGGGGGCTGGGTCCGGATCCGCAATCTTTGCAGCAATCTTTGCAGCAACCTCAGGCGACGGAACACCCGAGCAGAAGTCATGCACGCCAGCCTCTTGCCATGTGAAGTCCTCTTTCCCGTCCAGCCCTTCGTATATCCTTCGCACGCGGTCCAGGTCTTCCTGCGTGTTGACCGACCAGTTGACCGAGCCGTCCGTGCCGCCGCCCGTGACTTGAATGGCATTGGTGTCAGGGTGGTTGTAGATGCCCGGTGTGACGTGCTCGCGGTCGTAAGCCTTCGTGGTTTCCTTGGCCACCCGCTCCAGTTGCGCCCGCGTGAATACCTCTACGTCCAGACCGCGGGGGTAAGTTCGCACTCGCGTATTGGAACAGTAGTCGGCCGATTGCGCCAGGAACACACCAACCACTTCGTCGATCACGTTCGGGTCAATCAGCGGGCAGTCGGCGGTGATGCGAACGATTACGTCGGCTTTGCCATAATCAGCCGCCTCCGCATACCGTGCGAGCACGTCGTCTATGGCACCGTAGTATGTACGGGCGGCACAGTGAATGGTGACTGCTGACATGCTGTCGGTGTCGTCTTCCATGGGCATCGCCACGACAACTTCGTCCACCGTCTTCGCCAGCCGCACACGCTCAATCACTCGTTGCAGCATCGGCTTGCCGCAGATGTCCATCATCGTCTTGCCGGGCAGCCGCGTGCTACCCATGCGAGCCTGGATGATTGCCACCACCTTACGCTTTTTGTCATCAGACATCGGAACACTTCTCCTCTGGAAATGCCCCGCGGTTGATAGTCAGATTCGCCCGGCAGGTAGCTACGCCGCCAGTGATATGTTTTGGTGTGTCATTTCGCATCGTCTCAGTGTCTCACGTTGTATGGGGCTAACAGGGACTTGAGCGTCGGGAGGTTGTTGACGGTCTGGCCCGTGACGATGGATTCTCTGTTCTCGTAAAGGTCTCCAGCAAGCAGTTTGATCGCGTGCCTCAGTGGCTCCGGTACGTCGTCCGCGGTTCCTGCCGTGCTGCCGTATCCCATGATCGTGCGGATCACAACCGAGTCGGGATGCCCGCGGATGTCGCTGGGCCACGTCTGGTTGTAGGCAAGCCGCACCGATGGAATGCCGTCTTCGTTGCCGGTCTCGTAAATGCTGGAGCTTACCGTCTTCTGCGTGCCGTCGATCGCCGTGTACTTGACGGACGTGATCCCGTTGCCGGTTGCGAGCGGTGGCATCCGTAGGCACATCGGGTCGCCGAAGCAATCGAAAAACTGGTCCCATGTTTGCGTTACCAACGCCCGCCACGTCGTTTGCTCTACGTGCTCCCGCGCCGCCACGCCGATCATCCGGACGTAGGAATCAAATGACGAATCCGTTACGGCAAGATGATCCTTTAGCTCGACGATACTGACGGGCTCTTCTGCCGGGGCGGTTACTAATTCGGGTCGTCTGGCCATGGGCTATCATCGGTCCTGCGTGAGTTGGATGTAGTCAACCTCGATTTGCATGACCGCTTCGGTCTGCGAGTTGTCGTCTCGTTGGAAACAGACGATGGGTTGCAGGACTTGGCCGGTGGAACTGGACATATCGAGGGTCCCGCCGCTCTGCTCAACACCATCAACCGTCATCGTGACGTCAGACAGATCGCTCATATCAATCTTGAACAGCGTATAGGTATCGTCTACCAGCGTTATGCCGGACGCCTGGTCGCCGTTATCGGTAGACCCATCATCGGACTCGACCAAGATCGCGGTAATGGCCGACCCCTTCACGAGAAACCAGCACGAGTGGTCGATGTTATCCTTGGTGTCTTCGGAGTTGGTGTGGACTGGCACCAGTCCGATAAAGTAGCGTTCAACACTGGTGGCACCGGCCGTATTGTCGATCCGGATGCGGAACTCGATGATTGGATTATTGTCCGTGTCGATCATTAGCTGATCGCCCCAGGTCAACTGCTGGGCTTCCGCGGCGTCACCGGCTGTCTGGGCAAGTTGCAATACCCCAAGCGGTTCGTCAGCCATGTAGTCGACTGTGCCGGCCGTGAGAACGTTGGTCGCGTAAGGCAGGGCCTCGGTGGCACCGGCGTCGAAGTCAAACTCTTCGTAGTGTTCCATCGCGGTACGGCGGTCGATACGCGGCTTGCCGTTGATCGTAATCAACTGGCCGGCCCGGCCGAGCGTTGTCGTTGTGGCGTTAGTTCCACCGATTGAGATCGCCGCACTCGCGCCGCCGTTGGCAGCCCCGGCGTCAATCGTGACGGTTCCCGCGACGGCATCGGAACCACCAGCCTGCCCGGATAGAATACTGAAAAGTCCGCCGTCGCCGTCATCGGCAGTGCCGGCAGCCCCAGCACCGGCAGCCAGCGTCATCGCGCCGCCGGCCCCACCGTCGCCCGTGTTGCCAGTTCCGCCGATTCCTGCCGTTCCCTCAAAGGCCCCGCCTACTCCGCCGTCGGCCGAACCGTTGGTCGATGCCGTTGCGCCACCCGCTCCGGAATTCAGATCGATCTTGCCACCGACGCCGCCATCGTTATCGGCACCGCCGGCACCTGTGCATGCTCCGCCATTGCCGGCTGTGCCGTCAATTTCGGCACCCGCCCCGGCAGCCTTCGTGCCGCCCTGTGTCCCGCCTGCGCCCGATGCCAACTGCAAGGCACCTCCCGCGCCCCCGATAACGGTAGTCAGTGCGTTCGATCCGTCGCCGGTCCGCAGTTCCCATAGGCCACCAAGTTTCGCGGCCGTTGGTGTGATCCCGGCATCTTCGGTCTGCATGTAGAGGTCTTGCCCGGCAGTGGCAGCCACTGCAACAATCGTCAGAGCAGAATCGTCCACGGCGAGAATGTCGGTGCCGCCGATCTGGAAGTGAATCGCCTGGTCGGACTCAATCAGAAAGTTCGTGCCGTCGTGCATAATGCTGGCGTCTTGATCGCTGCCGTACCACGACGCCTTGCTGTCGAGGTGATAGATCGATCCCCACTCAAGCGCGGCGCTACCGAGATCGCTGCCGCCTGCGGTTGCGGGCACGATATCAATGCCATTTGCGATATCCATGTCGGACGCCAAAGTAAACGTCGCACCCGCGTTGATCGTGATTTCCTTGGCGACGGTTACGTTGTCGAGTTGGGCGTCGTAGCCCGCCGGGGCCTTGCGTTGCGGGGACAGACCCCACGCCAACAGGGCACAGATCGTGAGTGTCGCACCGGCCGCCAGAGCGAACCTGCCTCTGCGTCCGGCCATCTTGCGTTTGATCGTTTGCATCTTGTTGCTCCTTGAAATGAAAGGTTGTGTGTGTTTAATAGTCGCCTACGTTGATCCAAGTAATTGTAACGGTGCCGGTGACGGTAATCACAACGGCACCCGTAGCAACCGCTGCCGTGATCGCAGCATTGACGTACAGGTCCAAGTTGGCACCGCCCGCGTTGGAAAGCAGGATGGGGGCCGCCAGCGTAGCGTGGAAATCTTTTGCGCTCCCACCGGCAATGGCCGTTGAGGGAATAATGTCCGCCTCGGTGCTAGTCAGCGTGTTGTCGTCCGCACCTACCGCCGAACCGAGTGCCATTGGGAATGTCGCCCCGCCGCCCTCCGCATTGGTCGAGGTTACCACCGCGTTGCACGTCGCCCCGAGTATCTGAATGCTGCCAGCGGGGAAGTCGTACACCTTGATTCCCGTGCCGTGGTCGCCGTCGGCTAGGTTCAGGTCAGTGCCGCCCAGCGTGAACGTTAGCGTGGTTTGGTGGAGCACGCCGTCGCCGCCTTCGACCGCCGTACACTTGTCGGTGACGATGAGACCGACGCCGACGCTGGTTGTGATTGCAGCTTCAACCACAATCACACCGCCGCCGCCCGGCCCGAATACAAGGTTTCCGAATGGACTAAAGGTAAGGTCTCCGTTTACGGTGGTGATCGAAGTGGCCGTCAGCGTCGTAATCGTCGCCGACGCAATCGTGCCCTCAATCGCCTGGCCGTTCATTGTCAGCCCGCAGCCAGCAAGGAACTCCCACGACTCACTTACTGTGCCGCGCGCCATGTCGGCGTATGATGGTCCACCCATGGGAAATCTCCTCACATTGCCTGGACGAATACTGAAAACGTAAACGACGCATCGTCTGTGTCCGCGTCGACAATAACCCAACGACAACGCCACAGAGCGCCCATCAAGTCTCGCTGGGCAGCAGCACCCAGGCCAGTACCCGTCTCGAACGTAGTCACGCCGGCCGACGCCGTGATCTTGTCGATGTAACGCTTGGCACCACCGTTGCCGACTACCTGTGTGAAGTGGCACACGTCCAGCCAGTTCGTGCCGTCGACCTTCGTTTGCACGTACACGTCAAACGTGTCGCCCGCGGCAGTAGCAGCAGCCGTCACGTCCAGCGTGAGAACCACGCCGTTCGTATTGCCGGGAAGAATGCCAGTCAGGGAGCCCGTACCGGTTACCGTCTCGGCTCCCGATGCGTGCAGCGACTCGCCATCTTCGCCTACCTGCGGACCGGGCTGGGACGTGGTGCTTGCACTGGCAACCAGCAAGCCAATGCCTGCCAAGATGACAAGGGCAACTGCCCACCGGATTATCTTGTCGGTCATGCGTGTACCCTCTTTCTGCTACGTGACTGGCCTGAGCGTTTCGGCCGACTACCGATATTCACATCGATCGCCGGCGGATCCGGAACCATCCGCTGCGGAACGATTCTTTCGGCAACGCCAGAGTTTATCCACATCTCGGCAACACCGTCGGTCTGCTCGAAGATGTGGCCCGACTTGAGGGCGTTACGCGGCTTGAGCATCCTGATAAGGACCATCGAAGCATCTCCTATCTGTCTCCGGAAAGGTGACCAGCCCTGCCCCAGGACCGGCCACCCCGGAGAAATGACACGGTTAGGCGCGGGCTACCTGTACGCAACCCTGGGCCGCTTCGGTGATGGGTGCCTCGTTGGCGGCCGACAGGATGCAGAACGCAACAGCATAATTCCCAGCAGAACCGTCACCGGCTGTGGCAAGCAAATCCAGATACCGCTTCCTTGGGCCTGTGCAGTCCACGTCGATCCGGTACAAATTGGTGTCCTGTGTCCCGCTCGGCAATACAAGAGTGGAGCCATCGATCGCCGTGATGCCAGCCGTGCTGGCGAAGTTCGTATTGGCAATGATCGTACCGGTCGAGCCGGACGTGTCGCTTTCGCCGATGTGCAGCGCCGCCATGGCAATATCCATCGTGCCAAAGTAGATGTAAAACTGAGCATAGTTAAAGCCCAGCGTGTCGACTTCGTTTGTCGTGAAATCGGCGTCATCAACCTTGTCGCTCGACGGGTCAATCACCCCGACAACCTTGTTATTCTGATACTCGTTCATTTGTACGTTCCTTTCGTTAGGCAACGCCTGCCTATGGTCTTGAGGTTTAGGTGGTGGCCATCCGCAGCGTAATCATCGGGCCCACGACGCTCGTGCTGCCCATGTCGTGGACGTTGATGGCGAATCGCTCGGTGCCGAGGATTCCGATTTGATCGTTCTCGAAGTACCGCTGGTCGGACATCTTGATCGTGATGTCCCGGCGGTTGCCGAAGGTGGCTGCAAGCCGGAGGTCGCCGAGATAACAGACGCCGTACACGCTCGTCTGTGTCGTCAGGACCGAGTTCATCACCTGCGAGATCACGACCGGGTATCCGAGGAATTCCTTGGGACTCGCGCCCGCAATCATCGCTCCGGTGTTGCCACCTGCCGCGTCAATCAGTCGCAACATAGACGCGGCCCAGCCGGCTTTGCTGATGAACCACTTAGCCCCAGTCTCAGCGTACTGTGGCAGCTTGCCAATCATGGTCTCGAAGTCCAAGAGATCGAGAGTGCCGAAGGAACTGTTGGCGGCTACCGGGGTATGGACGCTGGCCGTGGCCGCAGCACCCTCCGTAATCAGCCCACTCGTTCCACCGTAGGTTGACGTTCCATCGCCGAGGAAAAGTTCGTTGTCTTCCATGAGCGCGAACGTTTTGCCAATCTCCATGGCAAGATCGTCGGCCATCGAGATGATCCCGTCCTCGTCGAGTTCGCTGGAATACTTGGCGAGAGCACCAATCTTCTTAGTGACCAGCCGCACATTGTCCCAAGTCTTGTTGGACTCGGTGGTCTCACTGTTCTCGTCGACGTAATAGCCAGTGAGGCCCGACACGACACGCGGAACCGTTTTGACGTTGCTGGCCATCGGTTCGATCTTCATCTCACGACGGGCGACGCCGTAGGTTTCGCGAAGATCGATGATAGCGGTGCCAAACTCAGGCGGGACCAGGAAGCCGCCCATCTGGTTGGAACCTTCCTCCTGCGGCGCGAGAAGCTCGACGTTGTGCGATTTGCACCACTCCCGGGCAGCGAGGTTGCTGCCGGTGGTCGCCAACAGAAACTGACCGGAAAGAAAGGCGTCGGCGGCATTTTCTGTGGCCGTGCGTTCCGGGTTGGCGAACGCCTGCAACTTGCCGAAGGTACGCATCCGGGCGATTCGCACAGGCGGCTTCTCCGCCTCCAGCGTTTGCGCCTGTGCGTCCGGGGTAGAGAGCGTGGTGGACTGCATTGTCCGGGTGGCGCCGAGGGTGGCCTCGCGGGCTCGCTGCCGTTGGGCTCGCTCTTCCGCGTCCTCGAATTTCTTAATGCCGGTGCCGAGAGTTTCAATCTCGGCCTCCAGCTTGTCCGACAGGGCCTCCTCTTCCTTATCCAAGACCTTAGGGTCTTCGCCCTGCTCGTAAGCCAAGAGGGCGGCGTTCTCGGCCGAAGCCGCTGCCCGACGCTCTTGCATTTCCTGATACGTCATTTGACTGCTCCTTTGATTTGGTTCCCGCCGGAAACCTGTAGGAGCGATGCCAAAGAAAGAGCCGTCGCAATCGTGGGCTTCCGGCAACTTGTTAGGTTGTCGGGATAGCCGACGCTCGCAACGGCGATTGTCTGATCTATCGTCGCACCGGGGTGTTGGGCTGCAACGGCGGCAGAAACACCCGATGCCTGAATACTGGAATTATTGCAAATCCGGGTTGGTGTGTCAAGCCGGATTCCCTGGGTTGCCGTAAGTCGTTGCTGTTGCTAGGGTTATCGCTTGACTAGCCGCAACGACTTCCCGCCGACTACCGGCACATCTTCCCGTATGTTCACAACGGACGATACGAACTCTTCCGGTACGAGTATGCCCCCGAGGCCGTCGGGATCCTTGTCCAACTCGGGATCCGCACCGAAGCGATTGAACAAGTACCGGTTGAGGTACGCCAGGCACCGGGCCTCTACGACCACGCGATCGCACCCCGCGAACTGCTTGTCCAGCAACGCGGAGCCACGGCGGACAAGGTTGTCAGGCAACCCGTCGACCGACAGCAAATCATCGACCGCGTCGCCCTCGTCCACAATGTCGCTGGCGTGGATCTTCTGCGGTCGCCACAACGGAGGCAGCACCTCGCCGGTTTCTTCGTCGCGTTTCGGCCGACCGTCCTTTTCAATCCTGAACTCTTCCTCCATGGTCAACACCAGCGACGACGATATGGCGCCCGGGTCGCTCTCAGCCAGGGCCATCACGTAATCTCCCAACGGACGGCCGCCGCCAACGGGTTCCTCCAGGGCCGTAGGATCGAAATGCAAGTCGGCCCGCACAAGCTGGATCTCCTTACCGTCCTTTTCGATTGCATCCATGCGGGGCTTGCGTTCCCGACCGAGAAACTTCCCCAGCCCGTCGTTTGACATATCCGGATGGGTGAACCGGCTCTTGGTTCCGTTCGGGCCGTTCTCAGCCATCAGCTTCCGGATTGTCTTCAGCGCCTTGACGTCGAACTCACCCCGGCCCTCAGACTTGAATGGGCCCTCCTGCGCCACCACGACACCGAAGATCACGCCCGCCTCTCGGTCCACACCAATGGGCTTCTCGGTAGCCCCCGCTCGCAGCCATTCACTTGTCGGTTTCAGTTTGGACATGATTGCCCTCCTTTGGTTCTTCGGTTACTTCACCCAGCGGCAACCCTATGTGCCGCCTCCACTGTCCAGCCAGCCACCCGTCTACGCACGCCGACACGCTGGCTAGTAGTTTATCTGCTCGCACCTCGGTGGCCCGCAATAGCCCTTCTCTGGACCCCCCGACGTGCATGGCTACAAAGTCTTCGTTTGTACCCACATCCACGCCCGCCAGCCGGCACGCCTCCAACGGGGGGCCGAGTGCATCTGTCAGCGTCGCCTCGTGTTTTAGGTAGAACTCATCGAGCCAGTCCAGCATAGTCGCCGGGCTGCCCGCCGCCCGCTTGGCTGCGTTGGCTTCCTTGTTCAGCATCCGGACAAGAGCCGCATTCAGCACGTCGACCGTTGCCTGCCGCAATTGATCCGGTACGTCGACCGGTGACTGGTTCTCTGGTTCATTGGGCCCAGTGCCGTCGTCGGGGATGGCCGGGGGCGCCGTCGGTGGCTTCGGTGGCTGGGGAACCTTCGCTGGCTCCGGTTCCTTGGCGGCGAACTCCAGCGGCACAAGGTCGCGCGACACGAAGTACGTGTCACCGTCCGGGCCGATGCTCGGCAGGTCTTCCAACTCGCGGACTTCGTTATCGTTCATCACGCCGTTGCGAATCATCTTCAGGTAGTAATCGGCTCGCTCGGTGTGGTTGCCGGCAAGGAACGCCCGCGTGTTGAACTTGGCAAACTGGTCCGGTTGCAATAGCTTGCGATTGATCTCAGCCGTCCACCGTCCAAGCCAGGGCCCGATGGTGAACTGAAAGAACGCCCGAATCAATTCCACAACACTCGCGTAGGACGTGCCGTTGATGAGGTCCTGCAACAGTGCCGGCGGTATCCGGTACATGCGGGCAATCTCTTCCACGCTGAATCGCCGCGTCTCGATTAGTTGCACATCGTCGGGCTTCATGCTGGTGGCGGCGTAGGTTGCTCCGCCCTCTAGTAACCCAACCTTGTGCCGCTCGCCTGCCGTTGGCTCGGGGTTGAATCGTTTTCTCGCCAGATTGAAAGCGTCCTCATCCAGCACGTTAGGCAGCGTCACAAACCCACTGGGCTGCAACCCGTTGGCAAACAGTTCAGCAGCCGATCGACTAGCGGCGTTGCTTGCGCCAATCGCCTCCGCACCATGTGACACCGGCGAGTAGCCGATCAACCCGTCGAACCCGAAGCCCGGAACGTGAAACATGTTCCGGGCTTCTATGTCGGATTCCCGCTGGCCGTGCTCATTGTGGACTTCGTAGAACAGCGTACCGTCTTCGCGGCGTGACGGCTTCGTGCGCGAGGGCCGCGGGTCTCGTTGCACCACAACTGCCGCTCGCTGGCGACCGTCGCGGATGATTTCTGAATAGCCGTTCCCCCATGTGCCAAGGTGGCCTTGCAGTGTCTCCCTCCAGATGAATGAAGACGTTTCCGGATTTGGTTGCACGTGTAGCAACTGCTGCTCTTGCGATTGGAAGTCAGGAATTGACGTACCGTTGGGCAATCGCTTGTGGACATTCAGCGGGAGTTGCGCTACCGTGTCGGCCAGCAACGTGACGGCTGCCTTGACGGCGACGCAAGCCAGGGCGGTTTGCGGGGTGATACGCTCGCCGGATGCGGTCCGACTGCCACCGCGGAACCAATCAACGAGCCACTGCTGTGAGTTGGCCGAGCCGCTATCGCAGCCTAGCTTTGCACCAAACAGGTAATCGAGAACTCTCATATCGCCCCCCTTCGTTATCGTGTTCGTAGCCCGGCAGCAATCAGCATCAGGCCCGCGGCGATCGGCACCGCCGGTGGATACAACCACCACAGGCCACCTAGCAGCGTCACCACTCCGGCTACGATGATCCAGTCTCTATCGAACTTCGGTTTCTCTTGGGGCTGTTCCACTAGGGCGCCTCCGTTGCTTGCTTCGGTAGTTCTCCCCGCCGCTTCATTTGCTCCCGGCGTTCTATGGTCTGTTTCATCGCGGGGTTGAATACCACCAACGCCTCATACTCCGACCCATCATCATTGAGACGACTCGCCGGAATCAACTTAGTCCCCGGTTCTCCAAGCCAGTAGTCGAGTTCCTCCCGTGACCCCGCTCGGAACCCTGCTGGTATTTTGCGAGGTTGCACGGCTGGCGGCGAGTCCGGCGGTGGCGGTGGCGGTGGCGGTGCGTCCGGAGGCTCTGTGGTTGGTGGCGGATACCACGTCCCTCCAGGTGTCTCAATCGCAGTCCGGAAGTTACGCGGTGGAGGTGGCGGTGGTGCGTCCGGCTTCGGGTGTGTCGGTCTTGCCTTGCCGCTGCCTTCGCAGTCAGGGCACCTCGCCCAACGCCTGAACATCGACCACCACGGTGTCGGAGCGGGCACACCGCCACTGCCATCGCATGTCTCGCACAAGTTACGCATCACGTTTCCTCCGTCGGCTTATGCCCTGGGGCATGGACAACCTTGAAGTGCGACAAGTCGAGTAGATTGCCCACTCGATCGGGGACACCATCCTCCGGTTCGTCAAACACTGCCGTAATGGCTCCCCATCCCGTCGCGTCGTCAATGCCGCAAATACCGTTTACAATTCCCAGTAAGCCGACGTGGAAACCACCATGCTGGCGACCGACTTGTACAGTAGGGTGATCTGCAAGCTCTCGATTGCATGGCACCCGATTCGCAATCAGCGCCCCCACTGCTGGCCGATCCATTTCGAGCATGCCGTTTAGTAGCTCGACAACTCGTTCTGCTAGTTCGTAGTCAATCCCTGATTGTGACACTTTGTCGGCGAGCAGCACGATCTCTGCTTCAAGATCATCCGATCTCTTACACTCTTCGCGAGTCAGTACCCTCGGTTCCTCGTCTCTTTTGACGGCTAGCAATTCGTTGTTTTCTTCTGTAGCCACTTCTAGTCTTCTTCTCGCTTCATCGTGTGACATATTAGCCACCGTACTGCTATCAATCGTCATCACGCTTCCTCCGTCGCCCCGGTTGTTGCCCCTAACAAAGCCACCTCACGTTACCTGTCTCGTAAGGCGACACCACCGCACCGCCCCCCGCAGTCAGCATACCGACCGCCATGATCGCCGCCACCGCACCGTCGATCTTCTCAAACGAGTGTTCCTTGTCCGGACGCACGTTGTCGCTCGCATCCGTCCGGGCTGCCAGGTTGTTCATATTCCACCGCAGTACCTTGTGCCCGCCATGCCGGATTGTACCATCAATCACCAGTTTCATCAATTGCTTCATTGGAGCGTTCATACTGACAAGGCCCTGCCTAAACTCCACCATTTCGATTCCGTCCTCCTCTGCTAGCTGCTGGCAAATATGCGTCGCATTCCACGGGTCGAAGCCGATCTCCTGGATCTTGTATTCCTTGGATAGCTCATTGGCTTGCTTGCGGATGTACCGATAGTCGATCGAGGCACCGGGCGTCAGGGTCACGAGCCCTTGTCGCGACCACGTCAAGTATGGCTGCCGGTCCTTACGCTCACGAATCTCCGCCGTTTCCTCTGGACACCAGAAGAATGGGAGCAACGCAATATCAGGCTCCAAGTCAAACGCTAACACCAACGATGCCAAATCTATCGTGCTAGCAAGGTCCAGCCCGCCCCAGCACGGTCGGCCCTTCAGCATCGCGAGATCAATCGGCCCGTCGCACGCATCCCACTTGTGCATCGGCATCCAGCGAAAAGCCTGTTGCGTCCGGATGTTCAGGTGGAGCCGCTTGAATGTATTCTCAAACTCCGGCATCTCCTGGGCCTTGCGGCATTGCTGAGCAAGATACTCTTCCGTTACCGTCACGCCGTAATTGGGGTTTGCCTTTTTCCAGACCTCCGGATCAGTCCAGTCGTCATCGTTCGATGCCTCATAGATCACTGGCAGATACGAAGACTCCTCTATGATGCCATCGCGAATCTTGCTGGCGTAGTCGTGTTCCGTGTTGCAGACCGACCCCTCTCTGTCGAAGTCGCTCGTCGAAAACATGAGAACGAGCGGCTGCGCAACCTTGCCCGTCGACGTGTCGATTACATCCAACAACTCACGACTGGCGTGTGCGTGTAGCTCGTCAACAAAGGCAGCGTGTGTAGCCCCGCCGTGTTCACCACTCGCCGCCGCACAGATAGCCCGATAGCTTTTCATGTCGGGGAACGCACCTACCGTAATCGTAGACTTCATTAGGTCGGCACGCCGAAGCATCTCCGGTTCTCTGGCAATCATCTTCGTGACCGGATCAAACACGTAGCGAGTCTGGTCGAGCTTTGCCGCTGCACTCAGAATTTGAGCACCCGGTTGGTGGTCAAGATAGAGCACTGTACAGACACAGCCCGCAGCGATTTCACTTTTCCCGTTGCCCCTAGCCACAAAGATAAAGCCGCGACGATACCTCCTAGTTCCATCCGCTCGCTTCCATCCCCAAAGGTTGGCGACGATCGCTTCTTCCCACGGCTCCAGAATAAAGGGCTGTCCGACCTTCGCACCCTGGCTGAACGTCAAGCAATCACGCCAGAAGTTCAGAGTGAACTTCGCAGCTTCCTCGTCGAACCACTCGCCGTCCGCAGCGGTAGCTACCGGGTCGTAGCCCGGGATCAATTGGATCGTCTTAGCCAGTTCGTAGCTTAGTACGTCTGTTGCCAATGGTCTTCATTCAGTGGCCGCCTCCCGAGCGGTTGGTTGTCCCGGTGTTCTGCTACTTTGGTTGTTCCTTCGTTCGCTTGTGGTCATCAGCCTCCGCCCCCACTAAGTCCGCAACCCCGTTTGC
>SDBT01012293.1_pt1 | contig 13758 bp, 16 predicted proteins | sample 2277101 | NCBI WGS metagenome assembly SDBT01 (sample SAMN10404973, study PRJNA504765) | marine sediment metagenome | isolation source: marine sediment core GS10_PC15, 103 cmbsf | place: Arctic Ocean: Southern Knipovich Ridge | collected 2010
CGCATGGCCTGGTAAGCCGCGTCCCACTTCTCCAGATTGGCCTTGAGCCACTGCAACCGGCCCCTGGGATGGCGCCGGTAGTAGTACAGGGGCTCGGGCAGTCGTTCACTACAAACGCCAAGCTCACCCAGGGCAATCCAGTATTCCCAATCCTCGAGCCCCTTGGTCATGTCCAAGCGCCAGCCGCCTACGCGCTGCCAGTCTGCCTTTTTGTGCAGGCTGCCCACGGTCATTAGCGTGGCGTGAAGCAGTTTCTTGAACGTGTACTCGTGCGCGGTGTAGACCATGCTGTAATCCTGGCCGAACATCACCACGTCACTGTAAACAATGTCCTCCTGGCGGTCATCCCAGGCTGCCAGGAATGTGGCGACCGCCGATCGGCTCAATAGGTCATCAGCATCCAGAGGTAGGAGTAGCGGTGCCGTGGCTACTTCTGCGGCCTGGTTGCGAGCTGCGCTGACGCCCTGGTATTCCGCTTCTTGCCAGAATACCCCAGGATACAGGGCCCTAACCGGTTGCAGGTCCACAGGACTATGGTCGTTGACGATGATGTGCTCAATGTCTGTTTCCGTCTGGCCCAGGACGCTGGCGCAACACTCGTTGAGCCATTCTAGCTGTTCGGCATCTTTGACCAGGGCGGGCGTGATGATGCTGACTTTGGGCGTCATGGTTCACTCCGTGGCGGGGTCGCCTTCATTTCTATGGCTATGTCCCACTTGTGTTTATGGAAGGAGTATTCTAGATCAAAACCACGAAGATCGGGCCACCCGTCTTTTTGTGCTTGGCGAATTGCGGCAGACTTACAGATAGCCAGGCTATCCATAACCCAATCAAACACGTCTAGTCTGGATTGGAAGGTATTCATGACTTCTTGCCCTTGTACCCTGTAGGTCATGTTCGCGCCCTCCCCGACCTGTACTCCTCAATCATCACCGCCAACGTCTCCTCCAGCGGCGTGTCAGGAACCCAGCCTATGAGTGACTGCAAGCGCCGGGTGTCAGCGGCCCTCCTGAGATAGCCCTCTGGCCGGAATAGGTCATATTCCACGGTCACATTCTCACGGGCCGACTGGGCGATGATTTCATGCACCAGTCGCCGGATGCTCACCTCGCGCTCGTGGCCGATGTTGACAATCCAGGGTCCGTAAGTGTCACGCCCTCGCGCCATGTCCATCAGCAGTCCCAGCGCCTTGGCGATGTCTCGGGCGTCCACAAACGCCCGTGTCTGATTCCCAGTGCCCCAGACGGTGACCGGATTCTCACCATCAATCACCCGCTTAATTAGTGCCGGCGTGACGTGGCTACTCTCCTCATCGTAGTAGTCCCTGGGTCCAATGGCATTGAAAAACCTCACGATGATGCACGGGATCCCATGCTCACGGGCGAGGTGTCTGACCATCTGCTCACCCACCCACTTTGCCACCCCGTAGCCGTGATTCGTCGGCTCGGGGTTGCCCACCTCACCGGCCTCCTCTGGTGTTGGCACCGGCGCATCGTGCGGGTAGACACAAGCCGTTGATACGTACACGAATAGCTCCGGCCGCGCCGCCTTCACCGCTTCGATGACGTTCATGTTGATCGCCAGGTTGGTCATCAGCATATCGTAATGGTGGCTCTGGTTGTACTCAATTCCGGTGACCTTGGCTGCCAGGTGAAAGACAACATCGGTGCCCGGTGGGATAGTCGGCCTTTGGCTTTCCAGATTGACCTGCCGGACTGTGACAAGTGTGGTGGCAACAGCCGCCTCTATGTTCTCGTGACAGCCCCGGCTGAAGTTGTCCACGACCGTTACGCTGTGGTTGCGCCACACCAGCGCGTCAACCAGGTGGCTGCCGATAAAGCCCGCGCCGCCAAGCACGACTATCCTCTTTTCCATCGTTCCTGAATCGTCAATCATAACCATGTCTGCCCCCTTTACTAGCCGGTCAACAATGCGGCCGCCAGAATCACGGCGATACATGGAATCGCGCCCAAAAGCCACAACGCCACAAAAGCCATACCAAGCCTGGCGGGGCTCTGTTCACCCCAATCGAAAATCCGGACGATAAACCGGTCCATTCCGTCGAATGCTCTATCAAACATCTCTGCCCCCTTAGAACGATCTCACTTTTTGACTGATTCTGTCACGAAATGCGATCACGGTAGCCCCTCCAGCATCGCCCAAAGTCCCTCGATACGATGCCCCCAGGTATGGCGGCCCAGCGTCATCACCCGGCCCCTGGCTCCGATGTCCTCACGTTCTAGCGAGTGAACCGGGTCAACATAGTACCATGCCTTCTCAATCATCTCCTCGATTGTCTCAAAGACGATGCACGTCTCACCATCCACATAGCCATGCTGCTCCATGCCGGCGAACCGTTGTACCAGTGCCGGGCAACCTGTGGCCGTGATGTTGTATAGTCTATCCGAGGTGTAACCCCACAGGTCTGACGACTGGCTGATACTCAGGGTCATCTTGGCATGGGCCATCATCTTGGCATTGTCGGTAAATGCCTCACTCGTGGATTCTGTCTCAAGTCCCACCCGGGGCCAACCAGGCCCGTACAGTGCAAAGTCTAGCCCGCTCTCGCTCATTGCCAGTACTGCGTCACGTCTGAACTCAGCCTCTGGGAATACCCCCTCTCCGTACAGCGCCCCGGTGAACAGTACATCAGGTCCGTCCGGCGCTTCGCGGTCCTGGTCGCAATACTCCTGTTCGATGCCGATGGGCCAGTAACCAGCGCCGATACCCTTTGCCGCGTACTCTGGGAACCAGGACGGCGAGACGATTAGCTGGAGATGTACGGCCTGGGCGATGACATAGTGAAAGTCAGTAATCGGATAGTGCGTATCACCATCCCAGTTTATCGTGAACGTCCAAGGAAACTGTTTCCTGATGTCCATCACCGTCTTGGGCGTGACGTTGTTCTCTCGCTGGCATTGGAAGAGAATCAGGTCCGGCTCGAACTCCTTGACCATCTGGATGGCGAACTCCTGAAACCCCTCACGGCCGTACTCTTTGACGGCGTTGGTCTGATTGACCTGGCGTGTAGGCCCGTATTTGCCGAACGCGTCTATCATCGCCGTCCGTGTCGGAGCATTGGCAAACATACCCGATTTGAACCGCATGGTACGCAAATTGCCAAGTCCCGCTTTACGAAGCACCCGCCGAGGCGGTGATGCAATCCACTCGCCCCGATCCGGTAGTCTGCTCCGGCGCCATGTGGCGTTGAACTTCTCCAAGTCGGGATGGATCTTGCCGTCAACTCTGGCGCGCCGCCACGGTGTATCACTGTTGATCTGGCGTAGCTCGTCATCGTGTTCGCGATCCGTAACGCTGCAGCCCTGGACCTGGACGACAGGCCAGCCCATCTCCCAAAGGCGCAGGCTGAGACGGGTGTCACCGCCATAGGTGAGCATTCCCTCATCGCCCCACCATCCGGCCCGGTTACCCAACCAGCGCGGCGTCATGCAGCACTGACCATAGGTGTAGCCGAAAGCCCCCTGTACGCGGGCCTGGTCTGAGTTGGGGCGGCGCTGGAACTTGTGGCCGAAAGCCGCCTGGCCCACCTCGGGATTGGTCAGCAGGAATCTGTGAGCTTTGGCGATGGTCTCACCGTCAAAGGTTATGTCATCGTTGCCGATCACCACGTACTGACCGCTTGCCGCTGCACAGCCATCATTGTACGCCTGGATGGCGCCACGGAGCTCGCCGTGTTCAACCAGAACGATGTCGGCTTGGGCCTTGCACCATTCCTGAGTGCCGTCTGTCGAGCCCCCGTCCACGAGGACAATCTCCAAGCTGAGATTGCCCGCACTGCGCCGGGCACTGGCCACCATCTCCTTGAGGAGCGGCAGTCGGTTGTAGGTGCCGGAGACGACGGAGACTTGAGTCATGTCCGACCCTCATACTTGTCTTGGGCCGTCATCCAGACGGCTTCTTCCCGGATGAGTATTCTCATAACTGCTGACAAGTTATCTCCGATGGAACGTACCTTGGCGATTCGTTTCAGGTCTGCAAAGTCCTCAGGCGACAGTCTCACCATTAGTTGCTTGGTCAGTGATGCCCTCATCACGCCGTCGCCTCCACGTTCAGGCTGATGAATTCCTCATCATCCCAAATGTAAGGCAGTCCACACTCAGGACACGGATGTTCTCCTGTTTGGCCCTTATCCATCTGCCCACAAACTCCACAACAGTTCCATCGTTCCAGAGCTTCCATGGCTGGTAGTTCTGGGACCACGGAGCTTGAGTAGTAGCCCGTTGTTGCGTGGGCAGCCACGCGGATTGCACAGAAATAAACTAGCGAGCGCGGCAACTTCCCTGATAACCAAAACATTAGACGTTCCAGTCTTTGAGTCATGCTGTAGCCTCCACGTTCAGGCTGATAAGCTGCCCGTCAATCTTCGCCAGGCTGATATCATCATAACCTTTCGGGTGGACTTCGGCAGGATACCATCGCCGGATGTCGTGATAGCCTGCGGTGCCCAGCATCCAGGCCAGGTACTCATAGTCGAAACTGATAAAGTGCGTGTTGGCCTCATAGTCCTGGCGGCCATGAAGCGGCCCGGTGATGCGCCACATACTGACACCTTCGCATAGGTACAGTTCTGCCAGCACCCGGAAATCAGGCACCGACAGCCGCAGGGTACCGCCCGGCTTCAGCACCCGCCGCCACTCCTCCAGGACGGTGATGACGTGCGGCCCTGGGATGTGCTCTAGGACGTGAGCGGCATAGATGATGTCGGCGCTTGCGTTCTTGAACCCGTCCAATCTCTCGATGTCGGCCACGACGTCCGGCTCAACCTCCGGCCTGATGTCAACGCTGGTGTAGCCTGGTAGTTTGCGGGTGCCAGCGCCAAGGTGTAGGAGAGACTTTCCCTCCGTGTCCTCACCGCACCAGAGACAGTACAAACACATCTTGTCGTTGACGCGAGAACATATGGGACACACCCAAGTCCCCCGACAACGCTCGCATTCTGATTGTCCCTCCGGTGCTTCTCCAGTACACCATTTACATCTGCCCGTTTCACTTGCCGGCGGCTGTCCAGCCCAATCGCCATCGCAGGCACAATGCGGACAATTCACGTCTGTTTTGCCACAGAAATGGCCACACTTTTGACACTCCCAGCATCCTGTACGTTTTACCTCTACCTCACTCATCATCTGCCCCCTTTCACATATTCATACAGCTCTCGGTCTAGTTCATTGTGCGCCTCGATGGCGCCCAGCGTGGCCTGGTCTTGCTCCTCTCGTTTCGGCCTCGTCCAGTGGGTAACGTTCTGGTTCTCGTATGCGGGAATCCTCCAGCCTAGTTGTGCCTGGCATACGGAAAGCATGGCGTCAAAGTCCTCTGCGATGCCCACGATAGCGCAGGCATCCAGGTTGCGCTTTGCCGCTTCCAGGTGCTCAGATGTCACCTCGCCAAACGGGATTAGCATGTCCTGGCCTGGGTTTTGCATGAACCTGTCAGCGCCGCACAATTGCCGCACCATGCCATTATCGCAGACAGAAGTCACACCCGAGGTCACGAATTCCGCAAGGTCCATGCCTTTGATAGCATCCTTGAGATAGTGGCGCGGCAGCTTGCAGTAAGCGTATAGGCTCAGGACTCTCTCAGTCGGCTCTCTGAGCACGGTAAGGTACTGGTACTCCTGCCCCTCTGCCAACTCCTCATGCCAACCCCAGCACATATGGCCGAACACCGCCGCGAGTTTCCGCTTCTCTTCCGGTGCCAGAGCCGCCAGGTTACGGCGCTCCTGTTGGATGCCAATTACGATCTTGAAGATGCGCGGCGCTGGATATTGGCGCTCCATGATGACCCGCAGCGTCGTACCCGCAGCCTTCGGGATGTGGACAACCATCAGGGTCTTGGTCTGGCCGTCGTTCATTCTGCCCATTTCACCAAATCTCTGGCTCTCTGCCAAAGACAATCATCAGCATGGACAATCGACCCGAATGCCTGTACGGGTTCTACCAGACAAAACGAGCAGGAATCCTGAATAGCGTACTCGAAATACTCCGATGAGTGCACTGGATCTCGCTCGCTAAGCGCTACAACTATCTCACGCCATTGGTCTTTCATTCTGCCCCTTTCACCCCCGGCCGTTCTTCGATTTTCTGCAAAACGGCGTCCGCTTCAGCCTTGTTCAGAACAAGGTCCAATCCAGGAGTACCAAAGGTATCACTGACCAGATGACCATACCCATCCCATACGTGAAAACTGTAAGGATGTTCAGCGTCAGTATGAAGGCGACCACCGGTGATAATGGCAACTTTATAGCCGTTGTCAAATGGAACCTTGACAATCTCACCACCGAACAGAGCATCATTCGGCCAGAATTCCAGATCATCTATTGTAATCATATTCTGCCCCTTTTACAAAGGGCGGGGTTGGCGGTCCCCCGCCCCACGATCCGATCCTACACTTGGCAGGTCGGGCCTTACCGATCTTCGCCGTCAGCGTAGCCGCCAAGCGGGAAGCAGTCGTCATACAGGTAGTTCGGAGGAGTCGTGCTGGCCCCGCCGTCAACCTCATAGATGCCGCCGCTACCGGTTACGTCGGGATATGTCCCGGCTGGCACGCAGCAGACGTTTGTGATTCGGCCGCTGGTCCAAGGCATCAGCATTCGAAGCCTGGGTTTGCTGAGGATCTTGAGATCCACACAGTAGCCGCCACTCTCCTGGGCTGCTACCACGTAGCGCCCACCGTCAGTCACCTGCAGGTGATTGAACATATTGCCGAACTGGCGAATTGCCGCTCCGCCAGTCCCGTTGAGATCCTGGTACTCACCGTAGGTCACGACCCCGCCCCCAGGGCTGTCAGGCACAGGAGGGCCGCCAGGGATGACGCGGGTGATGACATAGATGGTGCTGCAGCGGCTGGTCTCAGTCCCGTAAGGCCGATTGGTCACCGCGATGCCATTGTCCAGCGTGACGGGGTAGTTGATGCCGTCGATGGGCAGGTAGGCTTCGGCGATGAATCCGTCCCGCAGGTTGGCCAGTGCCATGGCGTCGTTGTTCATGGTGATGTTGGTACTCTGGCAGCTCAGGCCATACTCACAGGCCCACGCATCGGCCACGCAATCCCACAGCGTCGGGTGCATGACGATGTCCATCTGCACACCGGCCAGCCCAAAACCAGCTTTGGAGATGCGGTAGCGGATGGAACGGATCACTCCGGCCACCTGCGCCACGATGGATGGTGAACCAGCGGCGCCCACGACATTGTTGCTGAACGTGCTCACGACGCTGTCAAGCGCATCACAGCCCAGACCTGTCAAGGCATCCAACTTGCCGGTTTTGATGAGCAGGTCGAAGCCCGGGAACTCACTGTAGCCGCCCAGGTTGCTGGCCGGGTTGCCGACCCACCACAGTTGCCCCAACCTTCGCCGCAGGTTGTAAGCAGCCGCGACGGCGTACAGGGTAAGCATGTCGGTCACCGGCTCGCCCTGACGGATCAGGACGTTGCCGGCCGGGTCGGTGATGTTGCCGAACAGCGAGAGCTGGTTGACCTGGTTATTGGCCTTCAGGCCCAGCTCGTCGAACAACACCTCTTCTGTTTGCTGGCAGATGCGACCGAAACACGCTGTTTGAGCGCACCGCTGGATGGTTGGCGTCCCGCAGTCATAGCAGGATGTACTCTGCGAGTAGCCAGTGGACGCGATACGGGTGAGAGATTCTACGATGGGATTCTCTGTCGTGGTGCCCTGGAATTGGAGCTTGGCCTCATAGCCCATCGGCCCCACCAGTGCATTGATGAGCACCGGATCATTTTTGCAGCTTCCGAACAGGCCACCCTCACTGTAAGCGTAGGTGGTGATCGGTGTGCCGGATGCCTTGCCCACGGCGCCCCCCATAAACGGAGCGAGGGCTTGGGCGATTTGCATGACTTGATTCTGTTCCATGCTTGCCTCCTATTCGTCTTCTACGAGGCCGCCGAACATATCGAAGAACGGATCACTCCGGTCCTTCTTTTCCCTCGGCCCCTTTTTGCCCTTGCCCTTTACGGTTGCGTCACCACGGACAGAGTTATCACGCATCAAACCCCAGAGCCAGTCGCCGTCGCCGTCGAGAGCGGATTTGAGTTTGTCGGATTCAGTTGCACTCAGGGCATCAACCTTGGCCCCAAGCTCGTCAATGGCTGTCTCAAAGCTCTTGAACTTACCTTCCAGCACTTCACCCAACATACTGGAAAAGCCCTTGAGCGCCACAGCCATATCAGCCGCACTCAGCATCTCCGGCGTCTCTTCCTCTTCTGACTCTGTTTCCTCTTCGGCCTCTGGCTCGTCAGTCTCTTCCTCGTCAGTCTCAGCTTCCTCGGCTGCCTCTTCCTCATCAGCCTTGCTCACCGCACCGTCAGGGAGTGCTTTGCCTTTGGCCTCTTCCAACTCATCGACGAGAGCCTTGGCCTCATCGCTATCGCCCAGAACATCGAGGGCGTCAGTTTTCTGTTCCATGCTTTTGACCTCCAATAGGGTATTGGGATCAATCGGGTGCGCGGTCTGCGCCAGGTGATCCAGATATGCCCGATTGCGCCCGCCCTTGTATATGCGCTTGCCATCCACGAGGTCTACACGGCCCCAATCAGGCCATACCCCCACAGATACCCGGCGTTCCGGGGCAGGTTGTGTCATCGCTGCGTGAGCAGCGGCCCTGCCGAGAGGGGTATCACAGAAATACCCCAGCGCCATGAGTGCGTCTCCATCCTGCCATAGTCGCTCAACCCAGCCGGTTTGTGCTTTACCGCGGAGTAGAGGTGGCAGCCTAAATGAGTAATGCGACAGGTCCAAGATCGGGATCGGCATGTTGTCCGGTGGTGCCTCGCCCTTGGCTGTGGCCTCCACCTGCCGCCCGAAGTTGTGTACCACGTCATCCCAGAAGCTCTTGTGAAAGCGGTCGTTCTCAAGGTCAAACTCGCCGGAGTTGGCACGAGCCCGCCAGCGCACCCGGCCATCGTCCAGCCTCTCCGCCTTGGTGAGCGTCATGGGCAACAGCAACGCGGCCTTGGGCATCTCCATGCCCTCGGATGCGTACAACTTTTTCAGCTTGGCGAGAGCAGCGGCCTTGTTCGGCCCCTCGTATTTGTTGCCTCGGAAACCACCAGTCAAGGCCGCAAACGCACTTCCCATCAGCCCATGGTCGGGTTTCCCGTTGCGCTTGACGGGCAGATGTCTGGAGCCATCTTCCTCAACTACCAGATAATCCCCTGTCGGTCTATCCTGGTCTGCTGTCGCCATGTTGTCCTCCTAGTCTACGCTCATGTGGTAAATCCTGAATATGGTAGCCCGCTGCCCCCTGCCCAAAGCGCCGTTCTCTGCGCCACTGTCAGCACTCCACCGGCACCGGCTGCGCTTTTCCATATCATACTTGGGTGAACACGACCATCGTGATAGTTACCGTTCGTGTCTGCGCCTATTCGGAATGGCTGCGTTCCGTCTTGGATACCACCCACATAGGCTCCTGTTGTATCTACCGCACCATTGTTCACAGAAACCGTCATTGCATTTGCAACAGAATCATGAGAGCCAACAACCAAATACCACGTAGACAGAGATGGTGAGCCGAGTGTATTAGCCAAGACGATGCCATAGCCCGTATCAGCTATATTCCGCACCAACCAACGGAATCGATCTGTGGCCCCGCCCTCGAATCCCAATAAATATTCCCTTCCACCGCCAACTGCTTGGAATTTTGCCATAAATCGGGTTGTGGCTGGCTTGCTGCCCAGATAGACCCAGCAGGCCAGGGTGCAATCCACGTCACCCATGCTCAACAACACATCATCACCAGGTCTGGTGTGATACTCAAGAGTCGCTGCTGTATATTGTCGCGCCGTCCCGTACACATGTCCTGGATTGCTGGTGACGGTGTTGACATCGGTCAGGTGCAACGCGTTAATGTGCAAGTCCATCGCGTTGCCCGCCACTTCGTCCCCCGGCCAGAAAGCGATGAGGTTGTTCAGTAGGCCATTGAGCACAGGCGGCACCGCCGCCGGCGCAGTATACAGACTCATCGTGCGCCCCGCCTTACCCGTCATCGGCCTACCACCTCGGATCGGCAGACGGAGCCTGGATGCGTATCTCGGGAATGCTATCGGAACACTGTGTGGATCCATGTCTGCTCCTACAGATTCACGCTCACCGGCCAGCCACCGGGCAACAGGTCATAGAGCTCATTGTACGCCTCGTCCGATTCGTCAATGCCCCAGCTCGCCGCCTCTGCCCTGAATAATTCAAGCAGGGCTGCCCGTTTCTGTGCATCGGTGCCCGCGCCCCCGGTGATTGCTAGGACACGCGCGCCGTTGAGAACCATCGTCCGATGGCCCAGCGGTATCAGTTCCCAGACATCCGGTGCGGTTTCCTTCTCCACCCATGCGCCAAGATGCAAATCGCCGTTCGCCGCGCTCTCTCCCGATTCAACTCTTACTCGATAGTTCATTCCCTACCTCCTATCTCGCGTACTGTTGTGCGATCTGTTTGTCCCACTCGGCAAATGTTAGCTTGGGTGGTTCGGGTGTTGGTTCCGGATCTGGATGCGTTGTGCAGTACTCATCGGCGCAGTCGTCGCACCGAAACACCCAGCAGTGGGCTATATTCAAGACGTGGTCCAACCGTTCTCCTTCTAACTGAACTGGTTTGCCACACTTCCCGCAATCGAAGATATGTGCCATTCGTCATTCTCCTCTAGGGTGCCGCAAAAGTTGCGTCCACGTGGCTGATCAGCGTGTCTTCCGAGCCCCAGTAGTGCGGTATCGGGAATGGCCACACAAAGCCGGTCGGAGCGTTGATCGTGATCCTCAGCACGCCATCGATATACAACCGCATCCATCCCGCCCCGTAACGCACTTCCATCTGATAGGTCGTGGCGGGCATGATGGCCCCGCCGCCCGTTGCCCAGTTCCCGATCTGGATGCCTGCACCGTTCGCGTTGAATTGCAGGCGGAGGTTATTCACAGCGTTCCAGACTACGTCAATGTAGTTGTTTGCCCCGCCGTCCGTTCGCATGACCCAGGCTGGGATGTCGAACGTGACCGCTTCTACGTCAGAGTGCCTTGGTGTCCACCTCCACCGTATCCGGCCAAGCGTCGGCTTTAACACTGCCGCCGGGAGCATTTGCACGCAACGGTCCCATCCATCCACCCGGAGCCCCGTCGCCTCCGTCGAGTTCGCTAGATTGGCAGGCACCACGGTGATGGTCACAGGGTCCAGGGCGATGGTGTAGATGTCGTCGGTAAAGCGGGCTCCGCTTGCGCCAGACCGTGCTCGCATCCTAACCCATCCGTTGATAGCGGCTACCCTGAAAACTCCGCCTCTGTGAATCCAAGCAGCCGTTGTCGCCGGGTCAATCTCGTAGTCGCTATCACTATATTGTAGAAGGTCTCGGGCCTGAAAACCAACAAGGGCAACCCGTGAAGAACCATCTCCATAATGCCACATACCCACAGCGAAGTATATTCCTGCTGCTAAGCCGTGAGGATAGTACATGCTCTCATTATCGGCTCCTACATTCCACTGCACCGCCTCACTGCCACTGTGGATGATACCGCCACCCGTGCTGGATGCCTGCACATCTCCTGCGTCCAAGTTAAAGTTCGTCCACCCCGGCGGTATCGGTGGCACGCCAGCGTATGCGCCTTCGAGAGACGGATTATCGATGAGATTCACCAGCAACTCAGCCTGATGCACATAAGTCGTCGGCCCGTTGGCCGTATTATAGATCCTCACCTGAACACTGTTGCAGCCTGCCGGTGCCTCGCCTGCAAACAGATGCACGTTAGGCACGTTGCGGGTAACGCTCATCCCGTCAACGTAGCCGATGGACGCGGCCCCCGTGGCGTCCCATAGCTCGACGCGCACCGTACCCGCGCTGGAGTGCGTGATGGCCCGGATGACGAAATCATCACCCGGAGCACAGGCATAGGCCCGATAGTAGCCCTCGTTCACCGCATCCGTGTCGAACTTGTAGCCCCCGTCAAAGTTCTTCTCAGCGTCGGCCAGCACTGCCGGATTGATAGGCGTGCCTACCATGGCCCAGTTGTTCCAGGCCGCTGCTGTCATGAACCCTTCATCGGTGCCCAGCAGGTTGCTGCTGTGAGGATGGCTCCAGGCTTCCCCCGGCCCCGTTACGAGTGCGCCGGGTGTGGCGTCGGTGGGCATGGAGTACGTTGTGCCCCAGGATGCGATACTCAGCGCCACGTCATTCCCCGCTGCGTGAAACGCCACGATGTCGCCCTGGCCCATGTCGGTGCCATATGCGCCGGTCCATGGGATTTCTCTGACGAATACCAGGCCCTCGATGATGCCGTTGGCAGGGGATGCGGCCCCAATCGTATTCCCAATGCGAATTGTACCGTCTACAGCAGCGGCAGTGGGTTGCACTGCTGCGCCGTATGTCTGTACATTGTTGCGAGAAAAGTACAAATAATTTGTGCCATCTAACGTATTATTGGTGTCAAAACCCCAAGCTAAATACTCCACGGTGCCAGCGGTCACCGTGGCAGCCACGTATAGCGTTTGTCCGCCAATTCTGAGGCGGTAGCGATTGTTATCGTATTCATAGCGCAGATAATACGATCCACTGGCATACCAAATGTAGGCATGATTGGAGTCTGCTCGATCCGCGCTACTCTGTTCGGGGTTGACATCAGCAACCCCACCGCCCTGATACCCGTCAAAGTTCTCATAGAAGTGGCCGGATATCTGCGCTCCACGCGGGAAGCTCAGCACGTCAGGCACACCGCTGCCGTCCCAGTTCCCCTGCACAATCGGCGCACCAGCAAACACCGTCCCGGGAGACTTGCGCATGCCACGGGTGAAGGCGATCTCGGCAAGATCAAAGTCAACTGTAGGCACGCCCTTGGCCCCCAGCCGGCCGCCTAGCAGACGATGCGCGGTAGTGCAGTAACTCATTACACCGGCCTCACAACGAGAATCACATCAGGCCCAGGCTGTTCAGCCTGTGGCACACCCTCGCCACTGTCCACGCTCCAAATCTTCAGATACCGGCAGCCAGCCAGCTTGTCCGGCCCCAGGTACGTGTACTCGCCAGCGGTGACGTCGATCTCCAGGTAACCGGCAGCGTCCGGTTCATTGATGCGTTGCCAGACTGCGCCGGTGACTGGCACCATAGGATCGTCTGTCGCCGTCACCAGCGGGTACACGGTGTAGAATCCCACGTTGGCCGCTGTCCAGTTGAGGGGCATATACAGCCCCACCACAGTCCAGCAGTCCTCCAGGTCGGCGTAATCATTGCTGATGCTCTGGCCTGATGGGATGGTCAGCGTCACGTCCTGCCTGAACGGGTAGTAACCTCTCGGGTCTCTATGTGGTACAAACTGTGGCATGGTCTAATCCTCCTCATACCATTGAACGACAATGCTCATCGGCTGGTTGTTGCCCGATCTGTTGATGCCTCTCACAACGTAGTTCTTTCTCCTGGCAAGTGTCCATTCGGTGGATGGTCGCCCGGTGCCGCCGGCCGCGTTGGGTCCTGTGCCCCCCGGCGCCAGAAACACGCTCAGCACCTGGCCCCCGACTACTGTCGGCATGTGCGTAGCCGTCACGGTGACCTCACCGCCTGACGCCTCTCTGTTCAGGTTGCGCCCTATTATCGGTGTGCCCGGCAGGGTGATGGCGATATTCTGTAGCAGCTCTACCTGAGTATCCCCGCCGCAGGACACGTCAAAGGTCATGTGCGCTGTGTGGCTGGCGTCCACCTGTAGCAGTATCTCGATGGCGTTGTTGTTCGCTATGAGAGCGGCGTAATAACTGGCCTGGAA
>SDBT01012294.1_pt1 | contig 13758 bp, 4 predicted proteins | sample 2277101 | NCBI WGS metagenome assembly SDBT01 (sample SAMN10404973, study PRJNA504765) | marine sediment metagenome | isolation source: marine sediment core GS10_PC15, 103 cmbsf | place: Arctic Ocean: Southern Knipovich Ridge | collected 2010
TATCTGGGGAAGATGTAAAACAATCAATGATTCTTGGCTCCAAAGGGATACTTGTGGCTAGTGGCATCATCAAAGCAAAAAACTGGAAGAAAATAATTGAAGAATTTGCAAAGGCAATGGTTTGAAATTTGAATTTAATTGGAATAAATTATAGAGAATTTCTTAGATGTTATTGAAAAGAAGTTATTTCGTACTAATCATTGGTGGTGCGCTTCTTGTATCAGGAACAATTAGTCTAAATTGGATTTCAATAGATATTGCTGAAAAGTACAGCTCTGTAGTAGTAATAATTCCTAACCAACGCATTACTCCTCAAACTTCGTACTCTGCAGCTTTTGATCTGTTTTTAGGTGAAGATTCAACCTTAGTAATAGCTAGCCGTACACCAAATGCATTTCTTTCAATGCAACTAGTAGACATTGAGGGGCAAATCATAGAAGAATCTGCGTTTAATGCTAGACTACTAATACCCCTTGATGAATTCAAGACAGGTACATACCAGCTTACTGTAACGAATTTTGATGATAGAACTGTAACAGTTAATGTAGTTATTGCACCAGAAGCTACTCTAGAACAAATTGAAAATTTTCTTGACTTGGCATATAACACTTTAGCTGCATCAGCAGTAATTTTCTCTGGTTTGGTAATTTGTTTGATTGGAGTAATTATTTGGATAATTGATAGAAAAAAGCAGAACAGTGTTTGAGGGGTATACCTGTAGGTATACCTGAAAATTTTAATTTTAGTTTCTATCTCAAAATAAACTAGAGATTAACGTCTATACTGCATTTTCCATGTTTTAACTTCCAAAATGAATAAACAATCCAAATAAACTCTGATAATCTTGGGCATTGGGGATACTGGTAGCAACATTAGCGAATATGATAAAGAAAATAATGCAAATGTTAAATTTCTTAAAAATTCTGTTGTAAATAAAAAATTAAGAAAACCGATTTATGGTTTAACTCTTGCGAGCATACTTTTGTTTGCATCCCTTATTGCATGGCCAGAACAGATGGCAATGGGTCATGAAAGTGCATGGCATGATTTTTGTTGGGATCAAACATTAAATGCATTTGATTTTCTACCTGATCTAATACCTCCCCTGTTCCCCTGGTTAAAAGCTGCTGCAGTAATTCTTGCAGTGCTTTTAGGAATTGTATTGTCACTTGCGTGCAATCCACAAATTGTGCCACCAACTGACAGAAATATTTTGTTAGAATGCAATACAAACTCAGTTAATGGAGAGCCAAAAGCAGGATTCATTGCGTTCAATGGTAACGCAGGCAAAAATACTGGAGCACAAAAAATTACTGCTGATGATCTTAGTCTAACTAATCCCAAACCTGGCATTCCAACTGTAGGACAATTCAAGTCAGATGCTTTTGTCACCGATGATTCAGGTAACCAGGCAAGAGTTGGATTTGGCATCATTCATTTTGTCGAATCAGTTGTTCCATTATTATTGATTTTAGGTCCTACTCTTATAGAAAAAGCGTTTGGAGGTCTTTCATTTATTGCAGGATTACTACTTGGAGCAATATTTGGATTTTTTGATTACAAATTTTTCATGACAACAGTACATGCACCTAATGACGGTCATGCTGCACATCCTGTTGCACGTGTAAAAGAAGTTACAGTAAGCAATCAACCAACAGCATTTTACAAACTTGGAGACAATCAAATTACATACAGTATGGTAAGTACTGTTGGCAGTAGAGATTCTACTCCATACAGATTCAATGTAGTCGATGTTGATGATCCACAACTAGAGTTCCAACACAATCCTGTAAGACTAGAAGCTAATGCACACTTTGGATTTGATGTTGATTCTATTTCTATTTCTGAACTAGGAATAATAACTGGAGTAGATGTATGTGATCCCTTTCCCAAAGTCACTTATCACGGTCAGTCATATTATCCACTAACCATTATAGAACCAGAACAGTTAGCTACATGGAGAGTTACTGAACACACTTACGAGGCTTGGGAGGAAAATTCTGATGCATCTTTTATTGAAGAATTAAAAGATTTTTCAGTAGGAACCTCTTTAAGTATAACATCTGATGTTTATGGAAATTTAGTTGGTAAGAGACTAGATAAACAAATACAGGAAATTAAAATCCAAATAGATAGTGCAAAGATAGCAAGAGAATTTGGACCAGAACAAATTAAGGTTCTTGATGGAAATATAGCCGATCAAAAACTAAAGCTGGAAAAGCTTGAAAATAAGCTTCTAATTGCTAATGGAATAAAGAAAAACAGTCCAATTGCAAATGTAGACGTTGAAATTGACAGATTCAAGAAAAGTATTGCAGCAGAAAAGCTAAAACTTTCTAATCTAGAGTTGGATTTAGATAAAACTACAACAAAGGTGTCGTCTGCAGATATTGATGTTAAAACTCTAAGGAAGACACTTGGCGGCCTTGAAGTAAAGAAATTAGCACTTGGAAAATTTGCTGGGGGTGCTCTTGGTGCACTTGGAGCATTTTACTCAGAGTTTTCTAAAAGCACTCCACAAAGAATAACCGAAGGTGGACTATTCACAGAAAGGAATCAGACAATTATTGTGGAAGATACAATAGCACCAGACATTTTGGTCCTAAGAAATCTGGCAGTTGAAGTTGATAATCCAGGAGATACAGTGGAGCTTGAAATACTTCCACCATTGTTATTTGATGTAGCTGATCCTTTCCCCACACTAACAACTAATGCAACAGGAACATTTGAGGAGCTAGAAGGCGACACACTTACTGTAGATTTTAATCTAGGTCTGACAAAGATTGCATGGAATGCTACAGACTTTTCAGGAAACCAAAGTCCTTTAGTAATACAGCTAGTCAACATAAAGGAGACTGGCACCAACATACAGTCTGTTGCATTTAATCAAACTATACCTAATGCATTTACCGACGTACCACTTGATATTGTGCTAAATGCAACAAACCCAGACAGAGACCCTATAGAGTTTATTATTGAAGAAAATCCTGAAGAAGGAATCATTGAATCTCCTATCGAAGCAATATTTCAAAACAAGTTCCAACTTCAGGGAACAATATCACGACTAAAGGGATTAACTGTAGACCCTACTACTGAAGAGATTCGACTAACTGATTCAGAAAACGATCGTGTGATGAAGCTTGATTCGATGGGAGCTTTAGATGTTGCCTTTAGTACATCTGGTATTACAGACCGCCCAGAAGGAATTGATAGAATTGATTCAAACAATTTCTTGTTATCAGAGTGGGAAAATGAAAAGATTATGCAAGTAAACACCAGTACAGGTGTTACTCAATTGACAAAAACATTTGATGTTAGTGGTCTCTTTGAGGAACCACAAAACATTGCAGTACAAGGAGACAATATTTTTGTCACAGATTCGTTTAACAGAACTGTTACTAGAATAGATAACACTGATGCATTTTTAGCTCCACGCACATTGGGTACACCAAATGATATTGTATCAGATGGAAACTCACTTTTTGTAGTAGATTCAGGAAACAGTAGAATAATCAATTTTGATTCATCTGTATTTGATTTTCAATTTGGGAATTTAGGGACTAGTGATGGTCAGTTTGATTTACCACTTGGTATCACAAAAAATAGCACGCATCTTGTAATTGCAGATACCAACAATGACAGACTGCAGCTTTTCGAATTGAATGGAAATTTTGTTGCAAAAGTTGGAACAAGTGGGTCAGCTAATGATCAATTCTTATCTCCATCTGATGTTGCGCTCAACTCTACACATATTCTAGTTGCAGACAGAGACAACCACAGAATTCAGATATTCAATAGCAGCGCTAGTTACCAAACCACCATTGGAACAGGTGTTGCAGGTACTGCCAATGATCAGCTCAGTTCTCCTTCAGGTCTTGCACTCAATGCTACTCACATCTTTGTTGCTGACACTAGCAACCATAGAATACAGATATTCAATAATACAGGATTACACGTACAGACTATTGGAGCTGTTGGAACTCCAAGCATAACAAATGGTGAATTTGATGGACCTCAAGGTGTTGCCGTTAATGGAACTCATATTTTTGTAGCAGATACTAACAATAATAGAATTCAAATTTTCAACTCTTCTGGTATATTTACTTCAAAGTTTGGCAGCCCTGGTTCAGGAGACAATGAGTTTGATAATCCAACCCGTGTAAGACTCGATGCATCAAACAACATCTATGTTGCAGACTCTGGCAACAATAGAATACAAAAATTCGATTCAGGTGGAAACTTTGTACAAACACTTGATTCCAAAGTTGTTTCTGGTTTTGATGACTATATTACAAGATTCCAGCTTTCCTTTAATGACTTACAGGCTGACAGCGTAGATATCAATTCAGATGACGAAATTTTCGTTGCAGACTGGAATCAAGAAAGAATAGTTAAACTTGTTCGAGATGCAAGTCAGATACCACAGATAGATGTGTCAACATTTGGATTAACAGATCCCAAAAACATTGCAATTAACAGCACCAAAGACATTTTCATTACAGATAGAGCAAATCAAAAAATCCTAACACTAGACAATGATGGAACATTCAAGGGAGAAATTGATCTGTCTGCAATCCCGCTAGATCCATATGGAATTGCAATTGATGGCAATGATAACATCTTTGTTTCGGATTGGCAGCCAGGTTCAGAAAAAATTGTTCAAGTAGATGAGCAAGGAAACCAGCTTGGCCCCTCATTTGATCTTCAAACAGTATTTTCTAATCCACAAGACATTGCAGTAAATGGAACATTCTTTTGGATTACTGATGATAAAGATAGTGGCAAAAAGATTGTCCAGATTAGGAACGACAAAGGCAAAATAGCACAGTTTGATCTAATTAGTACTGCCTCGAATAGACTTGGTTTATCATTTGTTGACCAATCCGACTTTGGCACAATTCTATTTACAAACTCTACAGACGGATTTGTTTATCAATTAGATCTTTTGTCTGGAAAAACTAGCATACTCAAAGAGTTAATCGGCGAGAAACCTCATGGAATTACTTCTACACCAATGCTACCAAGATTCCTGGGACAGTTTGTCATTAATGCGACTGGAGGCCTTGATAGACCAACTGGCCTAATCTTTGGGCCAGACTTGAATTTGTATGTGGCCAGCACCGGAGATGACTCGATTAAACGGTTCAACGGAATTACTGGTATATACATTGATGACTTTGTAAAGCCAGCAAGCGGAGACTTGAGCTACCCACGGGATATGCTATTTGGTATTGACGGCAATCTTTACGTGTCAAGTTTTGATACAGATTCAATCAAACGATACAACGGCACTACTGGGGAATACATTGATGATTTTGTAAAACCAAACAAAGGAGGATTAGATGGACCAGTTGGCCTTACATTTGATCTTACTTCAAACCTCTTAGTAAGCAATAGCCTCAACCATAACATTATTCAATTCAACGGTTCATCAGGCAAGTTCATCAAGTTCTTTGTAAATAACACTGCAAGTGAAGGCCTTCAATCTCCACAGACTATGTCGTTTGGTTCAGACGGTAATCTCTATGTAACCAGCAAAGATTCTAACGAAATTCTAAGATATAACGGCCTCACTGGAGCTTCTCTTGGTAACTTTACAAATTCAGATAGATTAAACGAACCAGTTACACTAGCATTTGATTTCCTAAATGATTTGCTTTATGTCAGCAGTAAAGGTGACATATCTGATGAAATCCTACAATACAATGCAACAACTGGAAGATTCATTGGAGTATTAACAACAGGTGAGCTTGAAAGACCAGCAGGCATGACACTGGATCTAACAGGATTAGTGTATTCTACCAGCTTTAACAACAACGAGGTTCTCAGATATGGAGTATCTCCTGTGAGCATGTTTGTTTCTGACTGGACTAGCACTGTAAAAGACAGACTGATAGGATTAAACAGTACAGGGGACAAAGTATTTGGTTTTGACTTTGATATATCTATTCATGTAGACGATCCACGTTACATTGCATCAGACAGCTTGGGTAACATTTGGGTAGCTGATGTACAGGCAGGTAATGGCATACTTGTTAACTTTGACGGTGGAATTGGAACTTTCGAGAGAATTATCAATCTAACAGATATTCCAACAGAAAATGAAGACAGTATGGTAATGCTAGCGTTATCAGATGACGGTTCTATGGCCTCACTTGATGATGACGGAAACCTTGTTCTTAACGCTACAATCCCTAAAACTTCGGTGATTCCAGAGGGTATTGCTTTGGATTCAACAGATAGCTTCTATGTCTCTGACTGGGATAATCATCGTATAGTAAAACTAACTCCTCAAGGCACATTTGTAGAACAGTTCAAGATCAACAGTACATTTACTGATCCAAAGGATCTAGTCGTTATAGATGAAGAAGGCTTTGTAAGATTATTTGTTTCTGATGGAGCAACTGGAGAAATTATTGAGCTAAGAAGCGACAGGCTTTTGAGTGAGCTTGAGCTTGAAGAGATCAGTTCTTCAGTTAATGGTCTAACAAGAAAAGATGATTCACTATTCCTCACAAGTACCGATATAGGGACTAACGGAAAATTATTTGAGAGAGATTCAAAAGGTTTTGTTAGTGAAATTACAGATGTATTCATAGAACCATATGGAATTGCAGTAACCGCTCCAGATAAGATCTATGTTACTGATTGGAAAGATGAACGAATAATAAAATTAGATGACATGGGTTCTAAAACAGACATTTTTGATCTTAGCTTTGCTCGTTTCTTGGAATTAAATAAACTTCGAGACATTGATGTAAAAGAAGAAATTGGTTCAGTAAACTTTTGGGTGTCTGACTCGCGTAGAGCAGAGATTCCAAAAATTGTATTTGCTACACAAACTATTGCAAGTCAACCATCAGTGGCAGACAAATTTGTCTTTATGTCTAGTCTTGCAGTTGACAGTACAGATGACTTTTACGTTACATCCACTCAAAACAGTACTTTTGTAAAGTTTTCAGAAAGGGGATCACTCAAAAACAATGTAACAATTGCTGAAACTCGTGCATTGATTGATGTATCAACTGGACACAACTCAACTGACAATACTGACTTAGTATATCTTGCAATAGGTAACCCTGCTCAAATAATTAAGTATAATTCAACTCTAAATGAAATTAATTCTACATCATTTGATCAAAGGGCAACAAGTGTAGCTGTAGACTCTGTAGGCAACATCTTTGTCAGTTTTACAAACGACACTATAACACAGTTTTCAAATGACTTTAGCGTAAAACAACCTCTAGTTATACCCGGAGGAGGAACATCAGTTTCAGACATGGTTATTGATGCGGTAGATAATTTGTTTGCATCTGATAGTGCATTACACAGAATTCACAAATTCAATTTGACATCAGGCGATTACCTAGGTTGGCTTGGTAAATGTGATACTGACGTTGGTTGTGACCTAAATGATAACCATACGAAAGGATTTAGTCTTACTGCTTCCAGTATAGGAACGAAAAATGGAGGCGACTTTAGTCAATTCTTTGAGCCATCTGACATTACAGTTGATAGGACAGGCAACCTCTATGTTGCAGATATACAAAAGAAAGATGATCTAAATTCCCCAAGAATACAAAAATTCTCAAACACCGGCTTTTTCATTGAGAACTTCCTTTCTAATTCCTCAAATACACGAATAAAGGGAAACTTTAACAATACTCAGGCAATTGCAGTTGGTTCTAACTTTTTCTATGTAGCAGACATTGAAAAATTACACTTTTTTGATATCAATCCATTTTCAGAAGTTACAACAAACCTTCTTACAAACATTACATCATCAATGATAACATACCAAGCAAATTCAGGATTCCCAGTACAACCTCTTCCACCCGCTTTTCCAATTGAAATTGGCTTTGATAATTTCAAGTTTAAGGTGAGTGATGGTTTTGTAGACAGCAACATAGCACTAGTCAACATTACAGTTAGTAGCCCTGACATTGATAGAGACGGTATTTTCTTCAATGTTGATCCGCTTCCTATTGTAAATTCAACTACATTTGCAGATTCAGAAAACAAAACAACTGGTACAATCACAGACTATGGTGATCAGGTCTTAACCATAAGGGACTCAAGGGAGTCAGACAAAGGAGTATTCATTCAAGCTGATGTAACTCCTACAGTTGCAGTAAATCCAAAAAGCGCTATCATAAGTGCATGCAACGATGTAGTACAAATGGAACTCAATCCAGGGAATAGACTTCAACTGACTTGTGGTAGCGGACAGGTAGATGTTATTAGAGGAAACATTAGCTTTTTGTTCTTTGATACTGAAGGTAGAAATGCTACTGCCACAATAGGTGTAGGAGACGGTTTACATTTTACACCATTTAATTTTGCATTTACTGCACCAGAAACCAATTCAGAAACAATTGATGTTTTAGTAAAATTCAACACTAAAGAAAAAACATACATGGTTCCCTCTGGTGAAGAGGTGATTGTAGATACGGAAGTTCCAACAATAAATCAAGGCGTTTGTTCGGTTCCAATAACACTTGAAGCAGAAATTATCTTTGGAGTCAATGCCACTACAACAACAGGTCACCTACCTGATATCAACAAATTCCTTAATCTAGTCGTTCTTGATGTAGATAATGGGTTCCCACAGATGACTGAAGGCATGGAAATTCTCACTACGCATAACGCTACGAAGAATGGAAAAACGCAGTTCTCCCTTAATTCTACTAAAATATTGTTTACAGCAGTAGATGACATTGGAAATACTGCAACATGTACATCTACAGTTACAGTAGAAGATACTACCAGACCAACAATAAAGCCAGATATTGATATTATAGTTGTAGAAACACCATTGCATGATGACGTAGCTGCAGTTAACTTTAAGACTGGAACAACATTTGATTTACCAATAAAATTTGGTGATGCCGAGTTTGATCTTGGTAGAGTATTAATCGACCGGGTAAACCAACCACAATGTATTCCACCATCTGGATCAGTCTTTGTAATTGGAGATAATGCAGTAGGATGTGTTGCAACAGACAAAGAAGGAAATGTTGGCAATACAGACTTTACAATCACAGTAACAAAGAACCCAACTGATTTGTTTATTGAATCAATAACAGCAAGCGATGAGTCTTTGCCAGTTGACTATTCAGATGGAGATACAATTACTGTACTTTTCTCTCAGGATACAAACAGACCTCCAATTATATCTAAATCAGAAATTGACGCATTGTTCAAGTTTACAGAAAATGATAATAGTACAGCAGTGTCTATAGGTCAAAACTATGTAGGCAATTATGTAAATGCAAAGATGCTTGTCATTACAATCAGCGATTCTACTGGTGGCAACCTAACTACTGGAGACACAAGGTTTGCAATACAGCCTGGATCAAAGCTAACAAGTGCAGCTGGATCATTTAGTGCATCAACTACTCCATCACCACAATTGAGTGGGGACTTTATCAGTATTGCAGCTCCAATAATTACTGCATTTTTAGCAGATGATCCCAAAACAGCTGACTTTGATGACGGCGATGATATGCTAGATGACATTGAGATTTCAGTTGACGATGTAATAATTTTGAGATTTGATAAATCAACGAACACTCCGGGTGGACTTGGATTGCTTGACAAAAATAAGGTTGATAATCTGTTTAGATTCGTTGACAGCTCAGGTAACCCAATAGTACCAGGAGCTGACTATGAAGGACGGTGGATTAATGCCTTAACCTTTCAAATCACGATACTAGAATTAAACGTCAATGTAGCTTTTGACCCTGTAATTGGAGATACAATTGCCATGGTAAAACTATCTGCAAACCTAAAAGATGTAGATGAAAAATCAGTAGTTTCGGCTTCAAAATCAAAGCCTCTTGCAGGTTCATTTGCTCCATTTAATGTGCAAAAATCAGTTGAACCAAACGGCACTGCAACTACAGTCTTGCCTTCTGGCTTGACGATTGGCATAACATTCCCTGATGGCTCTGATAAAGTAACAATTTCAAAATCAATGGCTACAACGGGTTCATTCAAATTCCTTGGACATACAATTGAAATTAATTCTGCAACAGACAATTCATGTGATAATGGATGTACGGTTTCATTTACTTTTACTCAAGATGATCTAAAGTCAAAGATTTTCTCTCTGAATAAGCTTCGAATTTTGCATGATGAAGATGGGGATGGTGAATTCCAAAAAAGTGAACGATTAATTCCAACAATCACTCCTGATTCTCCCCCAGGACCATTTACTGCAAACGTGACTGTATTTTCACTATCTGACTTTGGAATAGGTGAAGAGATTACACCGTCAGGTGGAGGTGGAGGAGATAGAACTTCACCTAGATTTACCACACAATCAATCACAGGTAGTGGCGTCTTGGTTACTTGTCCTGATGATCCATCAGCATTATGTCAAGGTGCCATTATACAAGAAGTAATTCGTTTAACAAACTCAATGCCTACAGCAAAAATTGAAACTGGAAAAAATGTAAGACTCAGTATGTTGTTATATGAAAAAAGTGGAATTGAAGGATTAGATCACATCAGTCTATATATGAATCTCCGTGGTTTTGAAAGAAGCATACATGAAAGTGACACCTTTATTCGATTACATCAGGGAGAACAAACAATTACAGATCCTAACGGATACTTCCAAAGTGCAGAAGTATCATTAATTCCACGAGGAATTTACATTGAAGCAGTATTTGATATCACATTTGCAAAATCAATGGAATTATCGGACATTATTTTCAGAGCGTGGGATCACAAACTAAACTCACGCGACGCAAAGTTCCTAACTGCAATTGAAGTAGTTGAACCTCAGAATGATATTAGTACTAACGCTTTAACTATTTTGTCTGGGGAGGAAGGTTTAGGAGATTCACAAGAACTCATTATTGAAAAAGAAATTTTGAACAAATGGGCTGGATTCTCAGAAGAAACTATATCAGATTCGGATCTTTTAGCAATGGTTGGCTTGGAAGGAAACAAAATACCAATTTGGTACAAAGATATGATTGCACAGTGGATGATTAAAAATGAGGTTGTTTCTGAGCATGAATTCCTAAATGCATTAACATTCTTTTACAATAACGATTTGTTAGAACCCTAATGGAGAATAGCAAATTATGACTAAAAATGAAGTCTTGGTAACTGAAAACCTATCAAAGAGTTATTCAGGATTTAAGGCACTTGACAAACTAAATCTTAGAGTTAAACAAAATACTTGTGTAGGATATCTTGGTCCAAATGGTTCGGGCAAATCAACTACAATTAAAATACTTACAGGATTGCTAAGACCTACCTCAGGAAAAGCATATCTTTCTGGTTTTGACATCACTAAAGAACCAATAAAAGCATTACAAAACGTTGGCGCAGTGGTTGAAACACCAGAATTTTATCCATATCTAAATCCCCAAGAGATTTTAGAATACTTTGGAAAGCTTCGGGGAATGTCAAAATATGAAATTAATTCCAGAACAAAAGAAGTTTTGGAGCTTGTGCGGTTATCTGAGTGGAGTAAAAAAAAGGTAAGAAAGTTCTCAAAAGGAATGAAGCAAAGATTGGCTATTGCCTCGGCTTTATTGCATGATCCTTCTATAATTATAGTAGATGAAGTAACCTCTGGCCTAGATCCTCGAGGAATGATTGAGGTTAGAGATATCATAAAATCACTCAAGAAAGATGACAAAACAATCTTTATGAGTTCACATTTGCTTGGAGAAATTCAAGAGATTTGCGACATGGTCGCTTTAATTGATAAAGGAAAACTATTACGGTTCGAGGATGTAAGCAACATTGGAAACATCTCAAAAAACTTTAGAATACAAATTGAATTAATCGAGCTTCCAACAAAATCTCAATTATCATCTATTGAGAATTTACCAGGAGTAATTGATGTAAAACATGAATTAACATTAAATCTTGTTGTTACTTTCAATGGGGGATTAAGTGCAAGAGCAGATTTACTTGAAAAACTGCAAGAAATTGGACTACGAATTGTTACATTTAAGCAGCTAGAGTCTGATCTAGAATCACTATACTTGGATCTTGTTTCTCAATCGGTGGGATAAATTGGTATGACTCAAGTAGAACCTGCAAGTCAATCGTCTCAAATCTTAACTGTTTGCCAATTTGAGCTGCTAAAATTCCTTAGAGGTAAAAAAGTTCTTGGCAACTTAGGAATAGTGGCAGCTGTTGCGCTAGTAATAGTAGTAATCCCTGAAATTATGCAGACAGAATTATCATCAACTGCTTTGGATTATTTATCATTTCCACTAGGATTTTTGCCATTTTTACTTGTAATTTCAGTAGCATTTTTTGGAAGTAATTCTCTTATATCTGAATTTCATGAAAGAACAGGTTACTCATTATTTCCAAACCCAGTATCCAGAACATCAGTGTGGCTTGGAAAATTCTTTGCCGCTGAACTAGTTTCATTTTTTGTAATCAGTGTTTATTTTGGCATAATAATAAGCGCGGCAGGATTACAGTATCAAGAAATACCAGAGGAAATTTTTTATGCTCTTGGGTTATCATTTTTTTCTATCACAACTATGATGAGCATTACATTTCTAATTAGCTCAACGTTTAAAGGACCAACAGGTGCAGCAGTACTTGTTTTCTTTTTATTTATTTTGATATTGCCAATTATTGATCAAATTTTGATAGGAATTGTTGAGATAAAACCATGGTTTACGCCAACCTTTGCTGCCAAAATAATAGACAATATTCTAATTGTACCCTATCCGAGTGATTTAGCTCCAGGAGATTTACCAAGAGGACCATTTGATGTTCACAGGTTTGTTCCCTATGTTTGGGAAAGTTTGCTTGTTATGACTTCATATATTGTAATTTCAAGTCTTGCATCAATATACGCATTCAAAAAAAGAGAAATGATTTCTTAATTCTTTGAATCAATATTATACAAAACGAGTCATGGTTTCAACCTTTAGTTCAGTTTCTAAATAGGGATTTCAATTTAGGGAATCACTTTGATTTAAATTCCCCAAATTTTGCATTGAATAACCTAGGAAAATAAAATTGAAATCAGTGTATTTTTTTAACGAAGGGGATGGAAATAATCGAAAGCTCTTAGGCGGAAAAGGTGCTGGTATTTGTGAAATGACTAGATTAAAGCTTCCAGTGCATCCAGGATTTGTAATTACCACTGAAGTTTGTAAAAATTATTACAAAAATAATAAAAAACTTCCAAAAAATCTATTGCCAGAAGTTAAACGAAACATTACAAAAATTGAAAAAAAGACAGGAAAAAAATGGAATTCAAAAGAGAATCCGTTACTTGTTTCAGTTCGTTCTGGAGCTGCAATATCTATGCCTGGAATGATGGATACGATTCTAAATCTTGGATTAAATGATGAAACAGTACTAGGATTAGCGAAAAAAAGTAACAATCCTAGATTTGCATGGGATTCCTATAGAAGATTTATTCAGCTCTTTGGCAAAGTAGCTTTTGGAGTAGATGATAAAAAATTTGATGAGGTTTTAGAGCGTGCTAAAAAAAATCAAGCCGTTCAAGCAGATAGCGCACTAAATGAAAAATCATTAAAACAAGTTGTATACGAATATAAAAAAATCTGTGAAAAACATTCTGGAAGACCATTTCCCTCAGACGCATTTGAACAGTTAGAACTTGCAATAAAAGCGGTGTTTAGTAGTTGGATGGGAGAGCGTGCAGTAATTTATCGAAATAAAAATAACATTACAAAAAATATCGCAGATGGAACTGCAGTAAATATAGTTACAATGGTATTTGGAAATATGGGAAAT
>SDBT01012295.1_pt1 | contig 13758 bp, 8 predicted proteins | sample 2277101 | NCBI WGS metagenome assembly SDBT01 (sample SAMN10404973, study PRJNA504765) | marine sediment metagenome | isolation source: marine sediment core GS10_PC15, 103 cmbsf | place: Arctic Ocean: Southern Knipovich Ridge | collected 2010
GTTCTGACTATAATAAGCTTTTACTTCCTCTTTTCGGCACCTACTGATATTGATGCAAAGTCAAATCCATGGCCTATATTTTGGTATATGGTAATTACAACATGTCTGTTGGATACAGCTTTTTCACTTTTTACTACTCATTTTGTTGGTGGCTTTGGTAATATTTTCCGTACTAAAGAACAACGCAGAATGGGGAGTACAATAGCTACGCTTATGGCTGCCATGAGTCAAGTATTATGCCTTGTCATTTTAGTACCAAGTATAATTGTAAGTGGAGATCCTAGCTCATATTCGCGATTTGCGCTTGTTGGATGCATAATTTTAGCTATTGCATTAATAATTTTTCTTCCTGGAATATATGAGAACGAATTTGTAAGAAAGCGATACCTTCAAATCTATGAGTTTTTAGATACTCAGAAAATGCCTTATTTTCAATTCCTAAAAACTACGTTTAAACAAAAAAATTACATGGTTTGGCTTGTAGCATACACATTATTCATAACAGCGGGTGCTCTAAATTATTCTAATCTGTTGTATTTTATTGTTCATGTTATAAAAACCGATATGCAATCATTCCAAATTATTGGCGTGGCATTTCTTCTTTCTTTTATTCCATCGGTGTTTCTATGGTCTCATTTTGTTGCTAAAAAGACAGAGCCCGTTAATTCTTCTATTATAGGTTGTTTTTTGATGACTATTTTTTTCTTGTCTTTTTTATGGATGACTAATATAACACAATATTTTTTTGTGGGTATTCTTAACGGAATAGCAGGAGGTGCTTTTGTTTGTATGGCATTGAATATGATATCAGATACTATGGATGAAGTCAATGTGGCATGCGGAAGACATGTAGAAGCGGGGCTTGTTGGAATTCAAAATTTTTTCCTTAGGGCTGCCTTTCTTGCTGTGGGTATTATCGTAGCTGGAGTACATATTGCGACGGGGTATGTCCCCGGCTCGGTTGAACAAACAGAACTAGCCATATGGGGAATTCGAATAATACCGGGTGTATTTTCTGCGTTATTTAGCTTTATCGCTTTTATACTGCTATTAAAGTTCTACGACCTTAAAGGAGAGAAAAAAGAGCAAATGATGGCTCAGTTAAAGAAAATAGGAATCTAGGAAATATTATTCGAACATGTATATCTTTAAACAAAAAACTTTTTTTTATTTCTATTTTTAAATTTGTAGTTATATTCTGTTTTTTTGAAGAAGGTTTATATTGTCACATAATATAATTTTTAGCGATAATATAAAAACTCTAATCCTTAAAAAAAAATATCCTTTTTTTATTTCTAAGTAAAAAAAATTCATTCATCTGTGTGAACTTTATACTAAAGTTGTGGTCTCTTCTCATTAAAAGGATATATTTCCTCGAACGCTTGAGAAACCTGAAGAACAGTTTTTTCATCTAATTTCCTTCCTCCGATTTGCATTCCCATAGGCAATCCATCACTGAACCACCCACAAGGAATAGTGGTAGCAGGATTCCAGCCCATATTAAAAGGCCACACAAAACCATACCCTGAAAATGTCGTAGAAGTGGTTATTCCATTAATCTTAATTACTTTTTGAGGAACATCTGCCTCCCACGCTGGTATTGTGGAAGTAGGTGTAAGAAGAATGTCGTAATCTTTAAAATAGTTAGATAACTTGATTGAGACTTTTTCTCTGTCAGATTCTGCCCTCAACAAATCTATGCCACTAATACCCATACCCATCTCTACGCGTTCAACCAGCGTCGGACTTAGTTTATCCCGCCATTCATTCAATAGAGGTTTAAAGCCACGCGCAGTTGCGGTCGCTATTAAAGTACCAAGGATACCTCCCGCATTTTTGAATCTAAATTTAACTTCTTCAACCGACCAGTCAAAGGTTTCAAATTTCTGAAAGACATTTAAAAAGGCTTTCTCCACTTCTTTGTCATATACTTTTATATACCCGTAATCAAATGTATAGCCGATTTTTAATTTATTCGGTCTCTCTTCTTTCATAGCATCTATATAGTTTGTATCTTTTGGTATTAAGGAATGTTTATCTATGAAGTTTGGGCCAGCCATAGCTTCCAACATTAAGGCCGCATCCTTTACGTATCTAGTCATAGGACCAAATGTAGAAAGCGTACAGCATACTGGTGTTCCACCCCCTACATGTGTAGGACCTCTAGCAACCCTCCCCCAATTTGGTTTGAATCCATATATACCACATAAACAACTAGGAACTCTTATTGATCCCCCTCCATCAGTTCCTAATGCCAATGGACTTATACCCGCAGCTACGGCGGAAGCCGCTCCACCACTCGAACCACCAACACATCTTTCAAGATTCCACGGATTTCTTGTAACTCCAAATACCTGATTATCTGTTATGGAAAGGTGAGCATCCTCAGGAGTATTTGTTTTTCCAAGAAGTACTATTCCAGCATCTTTTAACCTTTTAACAGAAGGTTCATCTACATCAGATATATAATTTTCAAAAACTTTACTCCCAAAAGTAGTTCTTACTCCTTTTACTTGTGCGATATCTTTAATTGATGTCGGAATACCATTAAGAATCCCTAACTTTTCACCTTTCTTTACGGCATCGTCTGCCTTTTTGGCCATATCCCTCGCTAAATCGAAAGTTGTTGTACAATAAGCGTTAATTAAAGGATTAATTTTTTCAATTCTTTCAATAATCGTTTCGGTAATTTCCAGTGAGCTTAATTCTTGACTTGTAATCTTTTCTCTCATGTCCCATGCAGACATGAAGCAAATATCTTCTTTATTCATATTTTACACCTGATAATAATAAATTTTTTATATCTAATTTTAAAGTTTAAAGTTAAAAAAAGGTTACTTTTTATGATTTCCTATTCAGAACAGCTAATTCCTGAGAGAAATTCATTCCCCCTTGAATAATTGGATATTTTAAATCTATTAATTCATTAAGTTTAGTTCTAATCATATGTATAAAAGGAATTTATGATCAATAAAAAAAATTAAGGTTTTTAATATCTTACATTATTTCTTAATTAAAACAGAGAACTTTATTTACAATTTTATCCCAACGTTAATTATGAAATTGTCTAAGAAATCATTGCGTAATACTATTATTTTGATATTGTGTATTTCAATGGTTACAATTAGATCATCACAAATTAAAACCATTAATGATGGATACGAGTTAGGAAATGAGCAGAATATAGTTAAAAGTCCACAATTATCATCAATAGATGCCACAGTTCATATAAATGCTTCAAATATAATTCGTGAACTTCCATGGAACACTATTGGAACTGCAATCAGTTATGTTAATAATGGAAGTGGAATCTTAAATCCTTATACCCTCGAATTTTATGATGGTATTCTAGATAAATATGCGGCTATGGGTATGGGTACTTTAAGATTCCCAGGTGGTACATTAGGCCAGCATTATCATTGGTTCGATGGAATTGGACCTAAAGCCAACCGACCCATGAGTACAAATTATTTTACTGGACAATCAACGTCAAATAATTATGGAATAGGGGAACATTTCGAATTATGTAACGCCAGTGGAGCCGAACCAACAATAATCGTGAATTTTGAGACAGGAAATAAAACTGAAGCTTCAAATTGGGTAGAATATTGCAATGGTGAAATTCCCAGTTCTGGAACAAGTGAGTGGACAACTAGTGATTACGACGGCAACGAAACTGCTACAGATGGATATTTTGCATGGTTACGAGGGCAATACGGATATTCGGAACCGTATAATATTACCAATTGGGAAATTGGAAATGAAGTTTATGATACATGGACAAAAACATATAATGCAACAGAATATGGGGTTCTCTTTAATGACTGGTCCACAGCTATGAAAGCAGAAGATCCGAATATAAAAATCGCTGCGGTAGGATATGAAAAGGCTACTGGATATTGGAACGAATCTGGTCGCGATACATTACCATGGAATCAAGTAGTAGCAAACATTTCCGGAGATTACATGGATGCGATTAATATACATATGTATGCTCCCGTTGGCGATGATGGTCGGACAGTCTACTTTACATGGAGTTATGAAGTATTAAAACGAGTGACCATACCTCAAGCAGGAGATTATGAAATGCTCATTACCGCAAAAGGCATGGATTTAGCAACCAATAATTATCCCGCAGCCTCGGGCTTTTCTAATTTAAGCATAAATGTTGATGGAAATTCAAAAGTAAATATATCTATAACCACACAAAATCCAATGATATATAATGTTACATTAAACTTTGCTACATCTGGTGATTACAATATAGGTGTGGAGATGCTCAATGCCGCCTCCGATCGAATGGCAATGATGTTAGGAAATGTCATTCTAAAGAATGACGCGAACGAAATATTAATCCAATATAAAAATGAAACACTACTTTATGATGCAGTAATGGCGAGTGGATTGTACTATAGAGATGAAATAGTAGAACTAAAAGAAATTTTAGAAATCGAAACAGATCGAAATGATATTGAAGTATGGGTTACAGAGTTTAACACTTTTTACAATACAATTGGATTTAGCAGGAACCAACAGTTTGAATTTAAGTCAGCTGTTGGTATGGCAGATATGGCTGTTCAATTCGTGTATGGAGGAGCAGATATAGTTCAAGCGCATAATTCACTAAGTGATTTCTTTTTCGGATTAATTCATGAGGCAAATACACTAGCAGATGCTAGCATGTATGATACTTATTCATTATTAGCTGAGGGGTGGGGTCAATATCTACTGAATTCTACTACAAATTCTCCTACATTCGACTTACCTGAGAAGGTTGGTTGGATTGATCAAAGGAATGATATACCATATCTTGACATCATGCCGACACTTACAGGAGATAATCTTTCTGTCATTTTAATCAATAAACACGCATCAGAATCTATGAATGTTAACTTAGATATCGAAGGATTTAATAGTACACAAATGGCATTCATTAAAACGATTAATGCAAGTAACATTAATGCTATGGATTACAATCCACCTGATGACCTCTATGAATATACAGCTGGACAATTTGGAAATGCAATAAAATTGAATGCTTCTAATATTATTAGGTATGACTCGAATCGTAATGTTAATCCAAAAGCAGGTAGTATTGAATTCTGGCTCAAACCTGATTGGCAGGGAAATGATGGACTTGATCACCCTATAATGTCTATAGGAAATACCTTTTTCTTATCAAAATATCGTACAGGTGGAATTGTTGTCTCAACATTAAATGCTACTTATGGAGATTTAAATGTAATTTGGGGGGATTGCAGTACTTGGAATGCAGGAGAATGGCATCATGTTGCGGTTACCTGGGATGACACAGATAACTTAATAATATATCTAGATGGAATTGCTACCATGTCAACATCATTTCTAAATTATGGTACTTATTTTGACCATGAACAACCAATGGTTATAGGTTCCACTAGATCTGCCAGAGTAAATGGTACAGATGGAGCCATTGATGAACTGCGTATTTCTAACGTTGCTCGTTCTCCTTCCGAAATCCTAAATTCTTATAATGGAGGATCAGGTACTCTTTTGACTGTTGATGAGAATACAACTATGATGCTTCACTTTGATAGCACACTTGAGGATGTTGAACTGGATCAAAGAACTTACATTAATGTAGAGAACTTCACTTATCATTCTTCTGGGGGCAATATTTATCTTCCGGCATGTAGTATCAGCTTATTGAAAATAGAACGGTATAATCCTGCTCCTCAAATAATTATCAATTCACCAAAAGAAAATGACATGACTGGAATCACAGCACCATCTTTTAACGTTTATTTCAATGACACCAATTTAGATTCTATGTGGTATTCTATTGACGGAGGCATAACAAATTTTACAATTCTTACTAATTCAAGTATTGACCAAGATGCTTGGAATAATTTGCCAAATGGTACTGTTACTATCATATTCTATGCAAATGACACAAAAGGAAAATTGAGCTTAGCTTCTGTAAAAGTTTATATTGATTTAATTGTTCCAAAAATTATAATAAATTCACCAAGCTCTAATCAGATCTTCTATGATAATGATACAGCTCCAACATTTAATATATGGATTAATGAAACCAATAACCATACCTTTTGGTACACTGTTGATGGTGGAATAAATAACTTTACATTCGTTACGAATGGATCTATTAATTTAGCGGCATGGCGGGCACTACCTGATCGACCAATTACACTTACATTTTATTCAAATGATACTGCAGCAAATATAAATTACACAAGTGTAGTAATTATAAAGGATACTCTGGCACCTATTCTATCAATTATTTCGCCTGCTAATATGACAATGGTAGGTAGTGTTACACCTAAGATTACATTAAACATAATAGATGCTACAATTAATCACTCTGAATATTCAATAAATGGTGGAGAGAATGTTACTATTTCAAATCCAATAAATGGGACAAATATTATTACTATTAACCAAACAACATGGAATGGAATTGGATATGGAGCTGAAGTCTTTATAATCTTCTATGTCAATGATAGCTTTGGGAGATCTAGTACAGTTAATATAACTCTAATTAAGAGATTGGATGAAGGTGGGAATGGAGGAAGTGGAGGGAATGGTGATGGCGATGATGATGAAGACTCCGATTTAATGACATTCATAACGAGTCCAATAGGATATGGTATTATGGGCGCTGCTATAGGTGGTATTGTTCTAATAATCGTAAAAATAAAAAAAGGCGGATCACACTCGGCTAAAGATAAAGAAAGACAGAGAATTGATGACTTGTTGGGTAGCTAATAAATTTAATATATGCCAGAGAGGATTATATGACCAAGTATTTGAAAATAAAATTAAATTTAACTTTAGTAATGTTAATCTTTCTACTAATGCCTCTAGTCATAAATTCTTCTTCACAAGAAAAAGATATTGCAAATATTAACATCTCTACTGAAAAAAATCTTAGGATAACAGGCAGTCCTACAGAGATTCCTATTTTATTATCTCCTGCAAACGAATCTACTGATACTTCAAATATAGTTAGATTTGATTGGACTGATGTTGGTAATCCATCAGACGAGATTTTCTATGAATTTATCATGGATAATGACACCGACTTTAGTTCACCAGAGGTTGCTCGATTAGCTTTGAATGATTGGTCTAATGTTTCTATGCAAGATGATGATTATACAACATTTATCTCCCACTTTAATAATTCTGAATTACGCTCTGAAGAAAATGAGCTTCCTGTTGTTAATACCGGAACAGAACTTGTTTCAGGTATATTTGGAGATGGTGTTTATATCAATTCAAGTAAAGCATCAAAATTGACTTATAAAGTCTCAGGAAATTTAAATAAAGACGAAGGAAGTATTGAATTTTGGATAAAGATGGATAAAGACATAGAAGACATACAACTGGGAGATTATGAATTTATGTTTGATTATATTATTAGTACTAACCCTACGGTCAATCGTATTGTGATTACTATTTCTCCAGACTATGATATAGTTTACGCTGAAACATGGGTTGGTTCGGATAGATATAACATGTTACCTCCTAATAAAACGCTTTGGAAAGCGGGAGAATGGCATCATGTATGTTTAGCATGGGGCAATGAAATGGGAAGATTATATTTGGATGGGATGCTCTCGGCAGAAACTAGTTATTTTCCAATAGGCGATGGAATATTATTAGATGAATTTTCAATAGGATCTCGAGAGGGAGTTGGTAATTGGATAAATGCAACTTTCGATGAGATTCGTATTTCTAATATTCAGAGAGTTCCTATGTGGAAAACCGAGAATAATTATATAAATACTAATTATTTTGGACCTCCAACACAAAGGAGAGATATTTGGTTTCTCAATGAAAGTGAATACACCCATATGTTTGATAATGATGGAATTTTTTATTGGAAAGTAAGAGCTCATAATGAAAGTGGTCCAGGAGATTGGTCTTCAATAGGGAATATAACAATTAACAGAATTTTAGATGAAAAGCAATCTGTTTCAATTAAAATTAAAGACATCAATGGAGATGTTGTTCCTAATGTTAATGTAAGCTATAATCAGACGGTTGTTAGTAAGTTAATGGGAGTTGATGCTAATTATTACGAAGAAATGATGGAAGGAGGTTACAGATGGTATCATGATGAAAATGAAATAGAATTATTTGAATTTCTTGGTCAAAGACACTCTAACAGTTTTAGAACACGACTTTGGACGAATAAAAATGGTTTAAATTCACTTGGGAATGCAACTAAGATGGCACGTTATGCACAAGGAAATGGAACAATTCCATATTTAACTATCTTCTTAAGTGATACATGGTCTGATGTGAATAAGATGCCATTACCAGAAATAGGTTGGATGATGGATCTCTTCCATCAGATTCGATTATAACCGAGTCTCTTACCTTTACATTGGGTTCTTTTAAAACTGGTGTAAAATCGACACCTTCCATTCCAGGGGGTTGTCTTCTTTTTCTAATTTTACACAGGTTCAATATTGTTTGAGCAAAATCCATTGAACTCACAAGGGAATCAGTGACACTTCCAGGTTTTGAGACGCCTGGAACTTTCATGATTAAAGGAACATTTATAATGCCATTAAATGGAACCCACCCTTTTAAAATCATCCCTTGGTCTCCAGCCATATCTCCATGATCGCTTGTATATATTATCATAGTGTTATCTGCTAATCCCAGTTTTTCCAGAGAAGCCATTATTTGTCCAACACTGTTGTCGATCATCGAGATTGTTCCATAGGTAAGGGCAGTAAAATCTTTAGCTTCTTCTTCAGTGGTTGTGCGATGAATCATATTGCGCATTATTGGTTTATCTAAGATTTTACTCACGAATTTATGGTTCCTGACATAATCTACATTACTAAAACTTTCAGGCAACTCTATATCTTCTGGTTTATACATTTCTGCCCACTTTCCTGGAGGTGTAACAGGATGATGAGGATCTGGATAAGAAACGTATAAGAAAAAATTTTTGTTCTCATAATCTCCTTTCGCAAATTTTTCTAAGAAATCGATGGATCTTTCAGTTATATATGAAGTCGGATAAAATTCTTCTGGAATCTTACTTTTATAGTACACGTGTTCTAAAGCAGAATGTGCGCGTGTTTCAGGAATATATTGAGGGGCTTTTTCTTCCAACCAATCCCGATAATGACCATTACACACATCTCCATGACCTATTACAAAATCTACTTCGCTAAATCCATAATAAGGTGAAGGAAAATTCTCAACCATTTCTGCATGCTTCTTTTCACTAAACCAATATGCCCCTTGCTCCACAGATGTATTTTTACTACTCACAGGTCTGCCCCAAAACTGTAGGTGCATTTTTCCGACAGCCTTAGTCGCATATCCTTCTTTCCGTAAGGATTCTGAAAATGTGGGAATATTTTCATCAAGATTTACTCCTGGGACTCTTATATGCCTTTTAGGATATAAACCCGTAAGGATTGACGCTCTATTCGGGCTACACATTGGATTTGCAACGAAAGCTGACGTAAACCGAACACCGTCGCTTGCTAATCTATCAAGGTTAGGCGTCTTTAAGATGGGATTTCCCGCACATCCTAAGTGATCAGCTCGCTGCTGATCAGTTATAATAAATAGTACATTCATTTTTTCACTCATAGTTAAAATAAACACCTTATATGTTAATACAAAATATATAAAATTAGGAAAAAGTGGGAAAAAGTTTAAATCTTCCTTATTTTTAAAAAAAAAAATTATCTTCTAGACAATGTTAGTGCTAGCAATATCACAAATGGAACAACAAGAACGATGTAAATTAACCATTCATGTTTATTTTTTATATCTACCTTACTATAGAGCAATTCGAATAAAAAGAAGGTTAAAATAGAAATCATTACATAGATAATACTTCCAACTAAGACATCTGTAGCATAATGCATTCCAAGAAACAACCGAGCGTACATCATTCCTGCACTAAAGAGAGATATGATTATAGCGCTCACAATATTTTTTAAATGTATCACGTGAGGGAGCATTACCCCTCCAACTGTTGAAACATGACCAGAAGGCATTGATCCAGCATCTCGACCTTCTTGAACATCCCCAAAAAGGTTTATTTGATCCTTAATTGGAGAAGACTGATCAAAGGGTCGATATCGGCCAACCAGAGCTTTAATTATTTGTGTGACAAGAAGTCCGCCAAGCATCATTGATGTAAAAGATTCTAACATTGGACGCCGGTAATCTTTCAATTTGGGAACAGCTAAAAATATTGGAACTATGATCACAATTCCAATAAACAAGACATAGAACGTATCGGAATAGAGTTTGACTAATTTATAAGATATATGTGTATTATCTATATCATTGGGATTGGCTAAAAGGAGAAGCTTAGCATCTCCCACGACGAGAATAGCGATACCAAATATGATCCAAAGTATTCCATGACAGATGAGTATCCATTTGATTCTATTTAGTGCCTCTTCATAATTACAAAGTTGAATATCTTTCATTTTCTTATCTCGTTTTTTCTTTATTTTAGAAATTAAGAAAAAGTTAAATAAAGTTTAAATCTTTCTTAGTGGAAAAAAAAAGGCTTTAAATTACTGCATCGACAATTGCCCTAAATACTGCGAATGGTTCCATGTCATCATCAGGATCGGGATCAGATTTGCCACGTCGGTCCATTAATTGGGAGTCTCCAACAAACCCCGAGATTTGGGCTATTATCACGTCTCGCTCAATATCAATCCACAACAACTGTCCGAATGCACCACGTGCCATGAATTCACCCTTATAGTTTGGAGGTACCCAGAACTGATAGCCATATCCTAATTTTCTCGAAGTTGGCTCCTGAAAAGGGGCTTGTGGTGTACCGGCAGTACGTACCCAGTCCTCTGGAAGCAATCTTTCACCATCCCATACACCATCATTTAGATACAACTGTCCCAGATGGGCAAACTCTATGAGTCGAGGACAAAGACAAAAAGCGCCAAAACCGTGTCCATCCGGTGCGTTTCTACTTAAAAATGTGCTTCCCGCCATACCAATTCGCTCCCAAAGTCGTTCTTTAATTATAGTATGATAGGGTTTGTCGTAAGCCCCACGCAATACCGCACTTAAGACCTGTGTATCAGTAGCTATATAATTAAAATCAGTACCCGGAGGAATTCGAAAACCTCGTTCTGCAGCGAAATCGTCGAAATCTCGACCTTCCAATAAAACTTGCCTATAGGCTTCTCGTCGATCAGGGAATCCTTTGTTATGGAAATAGTTAATCCCCGATGACATCATTAACAGGTGGCGTATTGATACATCTCCGTATGCGGTACCCTTAAACTGAGGAGCATAATCCTTAGCAAGCTCATCAATGCTTTTAATAACTCCCTCGTACAGTGCCATTCCAATGATAGTGCTAGTAAAACTCTTTGTTGCTGACATAATATGATACCGACTCTCTTCGTTAATTCCATGACGGTATTGCTCATATACAACCTCACCGCCTCGCAAAACCATAAGTCCTGCAACCCAATATTCCTTCATATAATCTTCGAGAGATCGTTGAACACCTTCGTGCTCATAAGATATATCTAAGGGAATGATCTTTTTCTCGAAAAAATAAGGATTGCGTGAAGCAGGAATTAACCCGTAAGGAAATAATTCATCCCATCGGGAGAGGGTTTCGATTCTAAGTGCAGGTTTACTGGTAATACCCATCATTCTTTTACGATCAAAACTATCGCTAAAAGTTATATCAGAATATGTAGACTTTGTATTATTTTTCGTCATTTTAAAATCATCCATTTATTGGTTCAATATTCATAGAACACTTAAAATTACGATTATAAATATAGATCGTATTTTAGGGAATATAATTTTTATGAAGCAATTTTTAAAATTCATTTATACATACATCGATATTATTGCCTTTTTAATTTTAGTAATAGTTCTCAACTCTAAGATACAATTATAAGTTTAATCATGGTAAGCATATCTCATCCAACTCCATCTAATCAAATCGGGACCTTAAAAGAAAAATCCCTTCATGCCGAGTTAAAAAACTGGCTTAGAATGCCCGGGGATAAGATTGAGAGCCCTGTTGATGGATATATAATTGACATTGTAAGAGGGGAACTGCTTATTGAAATCCAAACTCGAAACTTTTCAGCAATCAGAAAGAAACTAGAAAACCTTCTTAATCGTCATAAAGTGCGGTTGATATATCCTATAGTGCAAAAAAAATGGATTATTAGTTTGGACCAAAACGGAGACCAGGTAACTAAGAGAAGATTATCTCCTAAACACAGTTCATTTGTGAATATTTTTGAGGAATTAGTCTGGATTCCTCATATAATATTGAGTTCTAATCTTTCATTTGAAACTATAATTATTCATGTAGAAGAAACCAGGCTTAACGATGGGAAAGGGAGTTGGAAAAGAAAGGGTTGGAGTATTGTTGACCAAAAACTGGTAGGGATATTAGATCAAAAGCTATTTCATGAATCTGATTTCTTAAACCTAATTCCTAAAAGTTTAGATTTCCCATTTACTAACTACGAACTTTCCAAGGCTTTACAAATTTCAATTGGATTAGCTCGAAAGATGACATATTGTTTGAGAAAAATAGGTATTCTGAAAGTGTTTGGTAAAAAAGGGAAAGCTCTTTTATTTGACCTTAGTCCTCCATAATATGCTTATGAGAAGAAGTGGAAGATTAAAAAAATATTTTATCCTTTGTTGGATTATTATATTTAGTGATTTAAAAATGGAATTGTTAGAAGAAATAGAAGAAAGGTTTATTGAAACTAATGGAGTCAAGCTACATACAATAATAATTGGGAAAGGAGACCCTATTATTTTGCTACATGGATTTTATGATTTCTGGTATAGTTGGAAAGATGTCATTTTAGCATTGAAAGATGAGTATAAATTAATTGTTCCTGACACTCGAGGAATAAATCTCTCTGAAAAACCAGAAGGCGTTGATAACTACTATCCTGAAGTTCTAATCAATGATATTAAAGGGCTAGCCGAAAAATTAGAGTTAGGTAAGTTTATACTGGTTGGACACGATTGGGGTGGCAGCATAGCCTTGGGGTTTGCTACAATGTATCCTGACCTATTGAAAAAGCTAATTGTTTTAAATACTATGCATTCAGGGCTGCTTGCTAAACTAATTAGGACAGATAAAGAATTTAGAGCATCAGCTTCCTATCAACTTGATTTTATAAAAAAAGGAAGTGAAGATACAATGAATATAGAATGGGATACTTTTAATGACAATCTTCTTTCCACCAAAGATGATTTTGACAAAGAAATGTATCTTAAAGCCTGGAAACAACCAGGAGCATTGAAAGCAGGATTGAATTATTACAGAGCAGCTTATAAAAGAGCGAGAGAAGGTAAAAATCCCGAAGATTGGGGGGGAAAAATCGACGTTCCTACTCTAGTCATCTGGGGTAAGAAGGATAAGGTGCTCAGACCAATTTTAGCTTCAGGGTTAAAAGATTTTATTCCAAATATAAAAATTGTGTGGAGTGAGGAAGCCGGTCACTTTATATTGGCAGATGATCCCAAAATAGTTATTTCTAGTATCCGAGAGTTCATTTAGGATTAGAGAAATATACCAAAGCTAATTGTATAGAAAAAATAAAGCAAAAAAAAATAAACAAATTTTTGGTTAATTTCATAGATGAATGATCAATTATAAAATAACCCCTTTTTTTATCTTCTTACACAATAATCCCCCTTTCTAATAAATCAGCATATTCTGTAAGTTTTAGATTGTTCATTAAA
>SDBT01012296.1_pt1 | contig 13756 bp, 33 predicted proteins | sample 2277101 | NCBI WGS metagenome assembly SDBT01 (sample SAMN10404973, study PRJNA504765) | marine sediment metagenome | isolation source: marine sediment core GS10_PC15, 103 cmbsf | place: Arctic Ocean: Southern Knipovich Ridge | collected 2010
TTTTTCCCATATTATATCTTGTTCTGATTTTTCATTTGAAATTATAGTTCCGGGATTAGATGGTATTCTTTTTTTCTTTCTATGGAAGTCAAAAGCAAGATTATTAATTATAGTCCCCATCCATGATTTTAATGTTCCTGTTGATTGATCTTTAAATTTGTCATTATCTAATGCTCTTTTTATTCTTATAAAACCATCTTGAACTAAATCTTCTGCTATTTCTTTTTTATAGCGTGTTTTACTTAGAGCTACATGAAAAAGATAAGTACGATGCTTTATGAATATTTTTCCTAATGCTTCATTATCTCCTTTCTTGTATTGTTCAAGTAATATTTTGTCGTCTAACACCTATTCTAATTCTTTTCTCTCAGCATCAACATCTCTATTTAATGCATCTTCTTGATTAAATTTATCTGGAAAACGAACTCTTAATTTAGCTATGTTTTTGTCTAGCAATTCTTCCATATCTAAATCTAGTAATCTACATAGATTTGTTAAATACCACATACAGTCAGCTATTTCTTCGCCAACATTTGTAACATCTAATTCTTTTCCATAATAAATATGCTTTTTAAATTGGTCAAGCAATTCACCGGATTCCGTTGCTACGCCAATTACATTATGTAATATATCTGTAGTTTCAGGACTAAGTGGATCTTTTCTGTACGCGAATGTTTGTGCTGACTCTTCTTTATATTCTTTTAAGTTCATGGTTTTAGTTTTTAAATATGTTAATAATTCTTTCAGTTATTCCTACTCCTAATAGAAATGCTATGATGCCCTTATACTGCATTATTAATTCTGGATAATACATTATCCATATAATTAACACTACTAAATAAACTGCTACAATTAAATTCCAAAATTTCATCATGATTTTTTCTTATAATAAGTTGTTATTTCAATTTCAATTTTTATTCCTTGGTTTTCAGCCTCCATGTCAGTTATGAATTTATCCATCTGAGGTATTATATCTCCTTCCTTTAATTCTCTTCCTACTCTAATAGGGTAAGCGCCTTGAGGATCAAGTATCGCTATCATTCTTTTTTTCTTTAGTATTATCATGATAATAGTGAGTTTACTAGTTTATATCCAATTACTATACCGATTATTCCTATAACGCCTTCCCAAGCACTTGGTGCAGGGATGGGCAGGTTACACAGGCGGAAGATTACTCCTACTATGAGGCCTACTGTTAAAGAGAGGAGTTTAGTCATTTGGCTTGAATTTAAAATCTCTATCCCAGGCAATAATAATGCCCACAGCATCTGCTATGTTATATACATTAAATCCTTCTTTTTCTAGTATATCTAAAGCTAATGAATTTACTGTCTCACTTAGGGCAATAGAATTAAATCCTTTTTTAGCTGCCGTTTCTATTGATTGATAAAGAAAGGTTAAAGTTTTTTTCATTCCTTCTTTTGTAAGTTCTTGTGCTTTTTTTGGTGTTATTTTATTTTTCATTTTCTTTTATTTTTATGTGAAATGTATATTTTTTTATTTCTTCTTGTTTGGTATTCTTATAATCTTTTGCTTCAAATATTTTATCTTTAATAATCTTTGAAAATCTCTTCAATTTTTTATAGTTAAATTCTGATGTAGCTTCTAGGATTATTTTTTTTGGTTTATTTTTTATTGTAACAGAAAATTTTTCATGTTCTATTTTAATAGTCATAATTTTGATTTTTAAATTAGTTGGCAGTCTTACTGTCTATATTCTGTTTCATCAAATCCCTTTAACGCTTCTTTTCTTTCTACACAAGTGCCACATTTTCCACAATGAATCTCTCCGCCTTCATAACACGACCAGGTACTGGTAAAGTCAACGTCCATTTTTTGCCCGTTTAAAGCGATCTCCCGCTTAGTTAGCGATTCATAAGGCCTTTGTATCCTAATGTTCTCGTACGTGCCATGTAGAGCAGCTCCTGACATTAAATCCATAAAATGGGGCCGACAGTCGGGGTAGATAGCGTGGTCTCCGGCATGATTAGCTATAATTACCTGTTTAAGCTTACGGCTTTCAGCGAGCCCAACAGCTATACTTAGCATGATTCCGTTACGAAAAGGAACTACTGTTTTTTTCATGCTTTCATCTTCGTAATGACCGTGGGGGATTTCGCCTTGGTTTTTTAGTAGGTCACTTTGGAAATGCTTCATCATAAAATCAAGAGGGATTTCTATATGTTCAATTCCTAGTTCGTTACAGTTTAAGTTTGCTCTTAGAAGTTCTTCATAATTATGTTTTGAGCCATAATTGAAAGAAAGAGCAAGGGCTATGCTATTCTTTTCTTCATTGAGTAAAACAGTGCTATCCATCCCACCTGAGTATACTATAAGTTTGTCTTTTTTCATAGTTTTGTTTTTATAAAATTTAAGTAATCTTTTTCTGTTAATTCCTGTATGTTTTTTATAATTATTTCCCCTGGTTTACATTCAAGATTTTTGGCCATTACTGTAGTAAATTCTTCATTGTTTGGGAATCCTTCAAATTCTCCAGCATAGTTAGCATGAAGCAATCCTTTGCTTTTTATAAAGTGTAGTAAAAAGTATCTCATTTTATTAAGTTTAAAAATTCGTTTCTTGGTTTATCGTCTTTAAATACACCGAATAGTTTAGAGGTGGTAGTCCAAGTATCGTGCATTTTAGCTCCTCTCATTTCCATACATAAATGGCGAGCTTTTAGTATTACTACAACGTCTTTGGTTTCAAGCTTTTTCTTTAAAAATTTTGCTACTTGAGTGGTGATCCTTTCTTGGTTTTGAAGTCGGTGGCAAAAGAAGTCTACAGAACGAGCTAGTTTGCTTAATCCTGCCATTTTTTTAGCCTTGTGGTTTGGTATGTAACCGATTGCAGCATTACCAAAGAAGGGGAGCATGTGGTGTTCACAAAGTGAGAAGAACGGTATGTTAGATTGAACTATCATTTCATCCATTCCTTCGCTATCAAAGGTTGTAAAATTAAACTCCGGTGGATTACAAAATTCTGTGATAAAATTTACATACCTCTTTGGGGTATCAGAAAGGCCTTCTCGCGAAGGGTCCTCTCCAATACCTTCAAGGAGTGAAGTTACGTGCTTTTGTAACTCTTGGTGTTTTGTGTTGTGTGCTATTGCGTGTTGGGTTAGTTCGTTTTTCATGGTCTAATAGATTTAATGTCTTTTTGGCTGTATAACATTTTTATTACATCAATATTATAGCTGTATCCGTACAGATTTCGTCTACATTTAATTCTTAATTCAAACCCATTTAAGGTAGAGTCATTTAATGCCTTCAAAAGTGCTTTTGGTAATTTTGATTTTATAAGTGAATCTTTAAGACTTTTATTTCTGGCGCGCATTAACTCTAAATCCTTCTTTTTTCTTTTCTTTGGATTATTTGAACTTGGATTAGTGTCTCCCATGGTTTTCTTTTTAATATATGATAAGTTTTCCGTTTTTAAGTTTGAATGACTTATTGTATTCCCACTCATTAACTATTTTTTCTAGCCTTTCTTTTTCTTTATCAGGCAAATCTGCTGGGTCTATTTTTTCACCTTTCCATATTGTTGCTACACACACTTGAATTCCTTTAGCATGTAAATACCCATCAGTACTTTTAAGTTCTTTTGAAAGTGCTTCTCCTAAGTTATATAATTCTTGAGTAATTGGTATATTTTCACCAGCTCCCATCATGCCTTCATTTTTACCACATTTAGGGCACCACCATTCTGAGCCATTAAATGCAAATGTCCATATCATTGGTATTTCTGAACATCTACTACATACCTTGATTTCTTCAACTACGTCTCCGTCCTCGTCAAGAACTGGTTTGTTTTTTGTTTCGTTTTTCATGGTTTTATACTTTTAACTTGTTATTAAATTCTTCCATTGTTATCCATTCTATACCAAAAAATAAACGCATCATCCATCTGTGAAAAAAGAATGGTTTTTTCTTTAAAGGATAAGATATATTTTGATATCTATACATTCCTTTAAATTCTGGTGGTTTAGTTATTGTATTTGAACTTGGATTGGTGTCTCCCATGGTTATTTATTTTTTAGCTTCTTTCTCTTTTAAAAATGGAGGTGGCTCTGTTTCAATTTTATCATATCTAATTTGAATTAGATGATATATAAAAGCTTCCACAAGTTCACTTGGAATCATAATGCCATTTTGACCGCTTGGTATTATAAAAAGACTATTATCTTCCTCAACCTGAATAGTAATTGTCTTTTCAGGATCTACTGGAAATGTTGAAATAAATCCAGCTTTAACGTCCATTGGTTTTATAGGGTTGCTTATTTCAGTACCCCCACTATAAGTTCTTGTTAATCGGGCTATTTGTAGTTTTGCTTCCATGATTTTATACTTTTATTTCTTTAATTACTTTAACATCTTTCATTTTGTATGTTATAGTTGGAATATCGAAGTTTACTACTTCTCCTTTATTGGATTTAAAGGCTCTTATAGTTTCGTTATTTACTTTGACTTCATATACTTTTTTTTGTTTCATTTTCATGATATTATTTCTTTAATTGCGTTTTTTAATTTTTGTTTATCTCCTTTATTCAATCTTGATTTATCAATAGCTTTTGAAAGCATTCTAGCTTTTTCTTTGTATCGGTTAAATATTTGATTCTTAATGCTTTTATAAGGCACCGGATTGTGTTCGTTATATCCTCCTATTTCTTCCATGATTATATTTCTTCCTTCATTTGACTTAAAAACTCAGGTTTTTTAACAATTGCCGTACCGTATTCTTCTATTAATTCCAATTGTTTTTCTACCCAAGCTGTTGCATCCTTATAGTTTTTTTCAGTCGGTGAAGACCTGAAAAAAGAACCGAAGGATTTATCCATTACTGTTAGCCATAATTCTTTATTAATTATATCACGGTAAGCGTCACTAAGATAAATGATTTCAACCTTAACTGAGCCATGGTATGGTGTTATTTGAGCTGAATAAGTTCTATTGTTTTTTATGCTAGTCCACATGGTTTTTAGTTTTTAAGTAAATTAGGTCTTGTAAAAATATTGCCTACTATAAACATCCTTTGAGGGTGAGGAGGAAGCTTAAAACAGGCATTTTCACTGTCCCATTCAATAAGAAATTGACTACCAGATGATGTTGTTGGCATTCCATTATGTTCCCCTACATATTCTTCTACAATATCTCCGGCATATATTTCCTTTTTATTATCATGGTCTTTTAGTCCTATATATTGCATTATTTTTCCTTCAGCGGATATATTTCCTGGTTCACAATTACAGATATCTGACCATTTCAAATAGTGCATTTTGTTTTCGTACCAGGCTCTGAATTTTAGTTCTCTCATGGTTTTTAGTTTTTAAAAGCTTCATATATTTGATACACTGCAAGTATTTCGTTAGGTAGTTCAGTATATATTTTACCTTCAGGAGCCGGGTCTATAACTCTTTTACCATCCCAAAAAATAATATGATCTCCTTTGTCTGGTGAAATTAAAGATTTCACTCTTATCATTGCTGGTCTTGACCAATCAGCGTGATATTTTATTGCTTCTTTAGAATCATAGAAATTTATCCATATTTTTTCAGCCCTCAAATAAGGTAATAACCATTCCCACATATAACCGGTTTCCTTCACTGCTTTTGGTGGAAAATATTCACAAGTTTCTTCATAAGTCCAATCCATTAGCATCGCAAGACAAGCCACCATGCAGTCACAATTTGTTCTCATTTTTACTATATTCATAATTTTATTTTTTTAACAAAAAATGCCAAACAAACTCGCACTCTAATGCTGTCTTTACAGCATTAGACCCCGGTGGTTTGGTTCCAGATTTCGATTTGGAGACGTGAGGTGAAATTAAAGTTGTTTGAAATGGCGAGTTCCGCCACTACCTGGTTTATGCTCATTAGATCCTCTATATTTTCACAAGCAGGCATTAGCCAAATTTTTCTTTTTAACTCGTCAATGTTTATTATACCCTTCAATTTATCAATGAAGGTAGCATAAATCTCAGTTACGTCTTTTTCATCCTTAACTACAAACTTAAACATGGCCTTAGGGTGCAAGGCAAAGTATGTTAAAGGATCCCATATCATGCGTTTCTCCAGAGGTTCACCACTATTAGATAGCTTAGGGCTCACATTCCAATATCTTATGTGTTGCTTCATATCTAAATTGGGCATTATAGTTCCATTGGTTTCCATTTCAATTACTGGGTTCGCAATGTCATACTTCTCCAAAAGCATGTGGATGAAATTAGCTAGCCTTTCTTGTTGAAGCAATGGCTCACCACCGGTAATCACCAAGTGAATTTTATTCTCCAGCCTTTTTAACAAATCATGATGCGAATCCATTGACTCAATCAAATCCTTGTGATAGCGATTAGTGCCATTGCGCCAAACTTGAATTGAGTCGCATTCCCAGGTAGCATTTCCGCGTCCACAAAGTAAATTGCATCCAGCGAGTCTTAGAAAGATGGCTGGCACGCCCATGGTATGGCCTTCGCCTTGTAATGAGTAAAAGTATTCAGCTACGTTTAGTCGGTCAGTTGTTTTCATTATTGTGGTGATTTTACCATTTTATTACTATAAATTCATCTTCTTGATGAATTTTATAACCCTGCATTTTAAGTCGTGTTATTAATTTTTTAGGAAACGTTTTTTCGTGTATCCCATAGTGTTTTCCACCTTGAGTTGCCCTGTTAGCCATTACAGTTTTAAGGCTTCTCATTGCTATATCTTTTTCTTTTTTGCTTTGTCTTGTTAATTGTTTAGCTTGCTTTGCGTTCATGTTGCTGGATTTTTAAGTGGATAATTTTCATTCATGTATTCTATTTTAAGCATTTCTGGATTTTTCTTTTTATTCCCTATTATTATAGCGTCCATTAAGATATTTTCCTCTAAATCAGTGTAATACTTTAAACCTACCTCGTCAATGTAATCCACTATTTTATACTGTCCATTGAAATTACATATTACTGACCTAGCATACATTTCTTTATCTTTAACAGTCACTAAGTGAATTGATGAACTATACATACTTTCATCTTCATTGTAGTAAAGTATGTCTCCTTTTTTTACTACTGTTCCGGCTTTGTCTTTGTATTCCATAGTGCTGGATTTTAATTGACTAATTTCTTTAATGTTAGTTTACGTGAAGTGCCTTTTATATAGCTAAGGATGTTTTGGTTATATTTGTTGTATTCTAACATAGTTATAAATTGCTCTAAGAGTGTATAGTATTCAGTATTATCTCTTGTTATCTCTGTAGCCTCTATCTTAGGATATGATTCTAAATCGCTTAATTCTTTTAAATAAGTATTAAATGTCACTAATTTAGAACTGCATTTCTTTATTAATTTTGCCGCCTCCGCTGAAAAACAATCTCCGGTCATTTGTCCGTATATACATTGTTCTCCTGACATAGGTTCAAAGCTATCAAAATCTAATTTAGCTTTCTGTTCGCTGCTAGCATGTATTCTTAACGCTTCAATTTCGCTTATAACGTGCTTTATAAATATTTGTTCTTTCATTTTTTATGTTGTTTTAAACGAAGCTTACTATATACACACCTTGAAGTACAAGTCTCCTCAATTACTATATGTTTGATCCTAAGAAGATGCTGAATAGGCTCGAAAAACATTACCGCTTCATTGTATATCCATTTTGCCACTATTTCACTTGTTGGGTTGTGATCGAAAACATGGATATCCCAGTTGTTTTTTCTGCAAAGAGCTATAATGCTCAAGTCACTTTGATGGAGAAGGATTTTGTGATCCAAGGCATTCTCAATAGCCTTAGTGAATTTTTTGAGTTCACCAAAGTCAATAGCGAAGTCATAAGCGTCTAAATTAACGGCAGTAATGACTAGTTCACCATTCCAAGAATGACCATGAATGTTAGCGCACTTCCCTTTATAGTTTTTAGCTAGACGGTGTGCTGATTCGAAGCGGAATTTTTTTGTAAGTTCGTACATTTTGTGCTTATTATAACTCGTATCCTAATGACTTAATTTTTTCTATTTCGATATTTATTATTTTTTCATTTTTAAACAAGTCAATTCTCTTTTTTATGCTTTCTTTAAAGTGGTTCTTTTTACCTTTTTCCGAGCCATCCTTATATACTATATTTTTTAAGAATGTATATCGTATCTCTGTTCTTACTAAAATTGTTCTATTTCTAACTCTTTTAGTTTTTCTAAATTCAATTTCTATTTTAACATTAACAACAAATATTTCTCTTTTTTTAGATACCTTAGATGTCGTAGATTCCATGTTCACTTAATAAATGTTTATCCTCTTTTCTTACCATGTACATTTTAGCCTCTTTCGTTGAAAGCAAATAAACTGCATCACCAACGTTTACAACCTCTAAAGAAGTTTCATCAACGCTAACTTCATATTTTCTATCTTTAAAAAAATCAATTACTTGTTTCTCAAATTTCTTTGTAGTAAAAATGCAATCCCAATAATAATAAATGCACCCTTCTACTTTTTGTTGACATTCTTTCATTAAATCATCTATGCCTCTGCAAACTTCCATATATATTGGCCTGGCTGGATGTTCAATTATTTGTTCTGTGTCTATCACTCTTTTTCCATCTATATAATCAACGTGCTTTTTTATTGTTGCTAAACTTCCAAATGCTTTTAATCTTACTTTTTTAGCCTCGTCAGCTGGAGACTCACCCCAATAATCTTGAAATATTTCATCGGACTTAGGAGTTATTATAGTTGTTTTTAATCCGTATTCCCAATAAGCTGATCTTACATCTATTTTAACTATAATTTCATCAGACTTAGGCTTCATGAATAAGTCAAAAAAGTGAATATAAGTGTCTTTAATTTCAGCTCCACTTTCCATATAGTTAATGGCATCCTTTCTAACATTATTTATTAAATATAACGTTCTGTGGTCACCGCTTCCTTTGTCATTAAATATTAATGTTTTTCTATCTGTTTTTATTGTTCTAGTGTAAGAAGTAGCGCTCCACTGAAAGTCACAGCGTCTTTTCTTTAAGTCCTCGAAAAATTCGTTATAGTATTTTATATGTTTATACTCCGTTACTCTTTTTCTCTTGCTCATGTTGTGCTAAGTTCTATGTTTTCACCAAAAAAGTCAACAAAAATAGGATACTCTCCAACTTCCTCTTGCATTACTTCAGGATAATCTCTTTCACCAGTTTCTAGTATCTCCTTATTAAATCTAACATTTTTAACAAGTTTTTCAAGAGCTACCATTTTCTTTAAACTAACATTTGGATCTTCTAATCCTTCATCAAATCCCTTTTCTATTTTTTTTAAATATTTGTCTAGTATTATTTTTGACAAATCACCTTCTTCTTCAATTTCAGAAACATGAATTTTATAAGGTGGATTAAATTTGTCATTTATTATGTAATAAAAGTCTTTCTTCTCTAGCCTATTTATTTCATTGTCAATATGACTTAGAGGTGTAGTTGGCACTTTAGCTAATCTAAATTTTATTTCCTCTTCAGAAACTTCATCTTTTAACTTTTTTCTTATCTCTCTTTTCCTTGCTCCTGCTTTATAATTTTCTGCTTTTCTTTTTTTTCTTAACTTTTTTAATTGGTTTATTCTTGTCTCGTCAGCATCTGAAACTTGTTCCTTTAGCCTTCTTCGGATTTCATTGTCCAAATCCAATATAGTCCATTCTCCTTTGTAGGTCATGAGAAAAGTAAATAAGGGGTCTGCTTCTAGCTATGAAGGTATCGTGAGAAACCTAGGCCCTACTCATGGCCACTAAATGCAAACCCCTCGTTACCTATACCAATTCGAAAATTTTGAAGGTCTGGTATTTACCTTTGCTTGATGACTTTTCACCTGTGCATTCAATGTGAACGCCAAATGTAGGAGCTTCTCCAGCAGAAACTTTGTCTGCTTGAGGTCCGAGTGTACTTACTACAACCGCGGCCGCAGAAACTACAAATTGCTCGTCTTCCGTCAAGAACCGAATAGCTTTCACTGTTTGGTCTGCTTGATCTCCCATACCGCTCATAGTGGTACTACCCACTACAATCATTCGGTATTCTTTACTAACTTCAAAGTTGAAATACTCACCGGTAACTTCCATCCCTTTCTCTTTTCCTTTCAACCCGGCTACCATAGAGGCAGTATCCATTTCTTCTTCGTTGGTTTTTGCAACGGCAGTTTCTTCTTTTTCTGCTGTTGCTTCTTGAGTTTCCTCGTCCATAATAAATGATATTTAATTAAACAAATTGAGCCACTTAAAGGCAGATGCTCTTACGCCTATATTTTCATATCGCTTATATCTTTAAGCTCATAATATTCTTCAATATCTTTTCTTCTTTTAGGTCCTATTTTAATTACAGATAATTTGTTTTTATGAACTGTTTTTTTAGTAATGCTTTTTAAACTTTCACCAAGTAGAAGAATTTCATAGTTCCCATTATAAAAATTGGTAATTACTTTCCAGGATCCTTCATCTTCTTTAAGTTCTACTCGGTCGTCTACGTCAGGGGTTGTAAGAACTTTCTCGTTCATTTTTATGCAAGATTATACTGTTGCACTACTGACGCTGAAATAATCTCGGCATTCCAATCATTTATAGTTTTGGATTTATGGCTTTTTACTTTTCTAATTAACTTCATTTCTTGTTTAAGAGTCAAGTCGCATTGTATTATTACTCCTTTAACTTTTTTAAGTGGAAGGTAATAGAATATGTCTTTAATCAGTATTAAAATGAGTTTTCCTTTATTAGTCATTTTAACCATGCAATTTCCTTCTAGATCACGGTCGTAAACTTTTACTAGTCTACCAGAGTATTGATCTGAATTATTAACATTTTTTCTTAAAACTGCACTACCAACTTGTTCCATTTTATGCTGTAATTAATCCTTCTTGATCCCTGTTAAGCAACATAATATTCCATCTTGAACTCCAGTACTGACTAAAATCTTTTAAAAGTTCATCACCTATAGGAATATCATTTAATTGTTTTCTAAGATAAATATCAAAATTTAATGTTTTATTGTTTATTCGAATTGCTAAAAAATAATCTCCAAAAGCATATCTTGCAATTTTCTTAGCTTGATAAACTGAAAAGCCATCAATGGTAGTAACTAAATTTTTTCCTTTCTTTTTAGCGTAATGACCACCCGGTGGTAAAGTTGATTCGGAAGATGTTGAAGTTGAAGATTCTGTTTGTTCTTCAGCCTTAGGCGAATTTTGTTCTTCAGTAGTTTCTGATTCAGGATTATCTTTCATTGCTCTATGCTTAGAAATTGAATGCCGGCAAATATAAGACAAATTTTAATCATAGCAAAATTGATATAGCAAATACTTATTCACAATCGGGTGTTGATAAATTGTTCAAAACACCGGTTGCCTTTATCATTTATATTCACGTTATTTGCGGCCATTAGGAACCCTGTATACTGGAGAGGGTACTAGTAAATATGTTATTCAGCTTAATTAACATGAATAGGTATAATAAGTTTAATTCGAGTCTGATTCATGGAGAAATAGCAAAAACCGTGAATTAATTTTGATAGCCTAATACCAAATGGAAAATTTTACAGAAAGCACTAAAGAAGAAACCGCAGAAGAGATACCTTTTCAGGAAATACCCGCAGAGGAAAATAAAGAAACTCCTCCTGAAGAAAAAACTGAACCTCCTAAAGAAGAAACTAAATCAGAAGACGCTAGTTCTGATTTCTTAAAAGATTACGTTCAAACAGAAACTTCAAGTTCCGAAAACACTTCCAAAAGTCAAAGTGAACCTAAAACAGAAGAAACTAAATCTTCATCATCTAGTAAATCTTCTACTGATAACAATTACGACGAAGAAGATTTTGAAGTGTATGCGGATGTAGCAATGGATACGCTAGATTGGATAATTTCATCTATTTGTGTTGCAATTGCAAAAGACAATTCTACTGTAGGATACGAACTACCTCAAAAGAAGAAAGATAAATTAGTTAGAAATCTTTCAAAGATACTTAAAAAATACCAAAAGAAATTCCCATTCGAGGCAATGTTCTTATTAGGACTTATTGCTGCATATTCTATTCCAATTCGTAAAGCCTATCTTAGACGAAAAGCATGGAATGCTGGAACTAGAGAAGATGTTAAAGATGTAAATCATGAAGATGTTACTGAGAAACCAGCACCTGAAACAAAAAGAAAAGGAGGCAGGCCAAAGGGAAGTAAAAATAAACCTAAAGAGGAAGATGAAGTTAAACCAGCTGAGCCGATGAATAATGGTCAAACTTCTGGAGCTCCTCCTATGAAATTAAATGGAAATATTGAAGATGTAGAAGTCGAAGAAGTAGTTGAAGAAAATAATGAAGGAGGAGGTAGAAGTGGCAAGCCAATCTAGGGATAAACGATTAAATTTTGTGAAAGGATTTATGGGAACAAACAGGACAGGAAAATCTGTCACTGCTAGAAAAATAGCTGACTGGTGGAAAGAAGCTAATCCCGGAGAAGATATAATGGCTTTCGATCCTCAAAACAGATTTAAAGGAGTCGCTAACAAATTTATTTCTATTGAAGATACACAATGGCCTTACAAGGCAATGAAGCTTAAAAATGCTTTATTAATACTGGATGATTATAGATTAATAAATGAGGGCGATAGACCTATTAAGGGATTCAGGGCTTTAATGACAGTTAGAGAAGATCAGAATATAGACATTATCTACATTTGTCATAATCCTATGTTAATACTTGAAATGTTGACTTATTTTACCACTCACTATTATATGTTTTATAGTCTTTCAAAAGAGGGTCAATTTAAGTATAGAATGCCTAACTATGAACTATCTAATGAAGCCTCGGAAATGATAAATGCCTATGTTAGAAAATACGGAAGAGGAAAATATCCAAATTTTCCTTTTGTTATTGTAGACACTGAAGCACAAGATTTGAAACTTCAAAATATGTCTAAATCAATGCCACCAGTAAAAAAGAAATGATATGGAAGATTTTGTAAAACAAGCATTAGAAAATCCTGAGGTTAAAAAGGCAGTAACTAGTATTGTGGGTGAAGATGCAGTAGCTGAAGTGACTAGTAAAAAAAAATCGGCTAAGGCGGAAGCTATGAGCAAAGTGATGGGATTGGTTTCTAAACTCATGATGGACAAGAAATTGGCTATTAAGGTAGGTATTGGAGTGGGGTGGATAGTATTGTCGGGGTTGATTGCTAATATTTATGGATTAGTTCAGTTAATTAAAATGATATTTTGATGAAGTACTTTATTGATACAGAATTTCATGAGCATCAAAAGCCAGTGAAATTTTTAGGAATAACGATTAGGAAAATTTGGACAATTGATCTTATTAGTATAGGTATTGTTCGTGAAGATGGTACTGAATACTATGCTATAAATGGAGATTTAGATTTTAAATATGCCAAGAAAGACAAGTGGCTTTCCGATAATGTATTAAGTAAATTGCCTTCTCGTGAATCTCTTGATTGGCAACCAATGAATCAAATAGCTAGAGATATTCTAATCTTTTGTTTAGCAGATGATAATAGTCCAAAGTTTTACGGATATTTTTCGGATTATGATTGGGTAGTGTTCTGTTGGATATTTGGACGAATGCTAGATCTCCCCAAAGGCTTTCCTATGTATTGTATTGACCTTAAGCAAATGATGGTAGAACGAGAATTAAATAGTGATTGGAAAAGAAGACATTGTCCTGATCCTGAAAAGGAACACAATGCTTTAGAAGATGCACATTGGAATAGAAAACTATATAATAAAATTGTAAAAATAAAACCATGAATAACGAAAGCACAAAC
>SDBT01012297.1_pt1 | contig 13756 bp, 13 predicted proteins | sample 2277101 | NCBI WGS metagenome assembly SDBT01 (sample SAMN10404973, study PRJNA504765) | marine sediment metagenome | isolation source: marine sediment core GS10_PC15, 103 cmbsf | place: Arctic Ocean: Southern Knipovich Ridge | collected 2010
GAAGCAACACCACGTCCCAAAGCTCAGACACCACAAAGCCAGTGGTCAAGGTTTCGTCGAACTAACCGGCGAGCGGTTCTACTTAGGTCGCTTCGACCTTCCCGAAACTCAAAAGAGGTACCACCAGAAGATTGCCGAATGGCTTGCGGCCGGCCGGAAGCTGCCCGTTGCTCCGGAAGACATTACCCTGGTCGAACTCATTGACCGGAATACCGCCTTTGCCAGAGGCTACTACGTCCGAGGCGACGGTACGCAGACCAACGAGTTCAATAACATCTGCCAGGCCTTGAAGCCAGTCAAAGAGCTGTACGGCCACGTGAGGGCCATCGACTTCGGTCCTCTTGCATTGAGAGCCGTCCGGGAAAAGATGATCTCTAAGGGGTGGTGCAGAACCCATATCAATAAGCAAGTCGACCGGGTCCGCCGTATGTTCCGATGGGCAACCGAACAGGAATTGATTCCCGGTAACGTATATCAAGCCCTCCGCGCCGTGGACGGCTTACGTCACGGCCGATCCGAAGCCCGAGAATCCGAATCGGTCAGGCCCGTTCCCCAGGATAGGATCGACGCCATCAAACCGCACGTTTCCCGCCAGGTCTGGGCGATGATTCAACTTCAATTATTGACGGCCGCCAGGGCCGGCGAAATTTGCCTTATGCGGCCCAAGGATATCGATCGGACAGGTAGGGTCTGGCTATATGAACCAACGTCTCACAAGACGGCCCATCATGGCCATAGAAGGATTATTTATATTGGACCGAAGGCCCAAGAGATTCTCCGGCCGTTTCTATTAAGAACGCCCGACACCTTCTGTTTTTCTCCCAAAGAGGCGGAAGGCGAGCGAAGACGCGCCGCTTCCGAGAAAAGGCAAACTCCCCTGAGCTGCGGTAACAGGCCCGGGACGAACAAAAAGAAAACTCCGATGAAATGCCCTGGCGATCAGTACACAACGGCCAGTTACGGCAAGGCGATAACCAAGGCCTGCGATACGGCGTTTCAGCCTCCAAAGCCATTGTGCAAGCGAGAAGGGGAATCTCTGGCTGCCTGCCGTAAAAGGCTAACGGCCGCGCAAAGAAACCAGGTCGCCGAATGGAACAAAGCCCATCGCTGGCACAGCCATCAGCTCAGGCACAATGCGGCAACGTCCCTTCGTCGCGAATACGGCCTTGATATAGCTCGCGTTGTTCTCGGACACCGTAGCCCGACGATTACTGAGACATATGCAGAGATTGATAAAACCCAAGCCGTTGACGCCATGCTGCGCGTTGGTTAGACGTCCGAATTTGTACGGCGATTTCTTCAAAATCGAAAGGTTCATAAATGACTCAGGAAGGTTTTCAAAGCAAGCAATACCAGACGCCCAGGCAGCTCGCCGACGAACTCGGCAAGGATGTATCTGCCGTAATCCGCTGGATTAGAAAAGGTGTTGCCGTAGGTCCAAAGGGCAGTCGATACCGCGTGAAACTTAACGCTTACAAGGTTGGCGGCCAGTGGCGGATCCCGCCCGATGCGATGGCCGATTTTCAAATGGCGGCCACCTACCCGGCGGCCGGGCAGTCCGCCCAGAACTACATACCACACCGGTCACGCAGCGACCGCCGTGGGGTCGAGCGAGCAGTGGCGTCGCTTGTCGCTCAGGGGGCAATGTCGAAACAAGCCGCCGCGAGGGTATTTAAGCAAGATTAAGCCGATAGTCGGCTTAACATAAGCGGGCCATGAAGGTGTTAGAGCACCTTCACAGCCCTAGGCCCATGCTAAGAAGGAGCATGAACCGTGACATTCAATTCAATCAACCTAATCGCTTTAAAACAAGACGAAATTGCCTCTGAAGTGCCGATTCCCCCAGGCAAGGACAATGAAAATATAATACCCTTCTACGAAGTGCTGGAACGGGCTTGCCTATATGGTTCTAACCAGCGAATGAACGCAAGGGCACAGATCGCAATTCGCATCGAGAAGGCTGCCGAAAAACTCTCACGACCTGAATTGGTTTCTGTGCTCTCGGTCATATCAAATGAGCTTAAAGACCACATAGCGGTGGCTTTTTTGGAGTGTCTTGAAGAACATGTCGCTTATAGACAAGAGGAAAAGAAGAGAGAGCAAGCCAGATGGATAGCATCGCTTATCGCTCAGCAGCAAGGTCGAGGCCTGGTAACCGTGAGGATAAGTGGACTAAACCAAGCCGACTAAATCGAAATCAAAATCGAGGATTGAGGTAATAGATTATGACAAAGAAAAAGAGCGAGAAGAAGGCAGCAAAAAAAGACAAGACCGATCAAATTCCGATGAGGTCTGTGGAAGTGGTTAGGGAGTCGGGCTCGGCCCGGGCCTACCTGCCCGACTTGGAGGCCATCGCTCGGAAGGCCAGAGAAGAAGGCAAGGATCCGGCGGTGGCATGCAAGGCCGCGATTGACGAATTGAAACCTAAGGCGGGGGGGAAGGCTGAGCTAGACGAGTGGAAACGTATGACGGGGGCAGAGCCTGCAAATATCGATATCCTTGCGGGACTGAAGGCCATTAGCCCAAAGGTGCGGCTGAAGAATTTGATTTTTCGCCAAGAGACTGGCCGTGATGGTCCCTCAGATAAAGAAATTATTGTTCTGCTCACAAAACTTCCCCCTCACACGAGCCAGAGGATTCAAACTATGCTTGACGCTGGCAATCTACGCGAGGCCTATAGGGATCTAGCTGTCCTTCTGAAAGAAGGAATTGGCCAGGGAAAAGGGCAAAATCGTGCTTGGCGGGAAATCACTCCTGACTGGGCGCCCGATGAACTTGGCCAGGTTATCCTGAAGGTGTTGGCCAAAGATTATCCGCGCGCAAGAGGTATAGCTTCACTATGCAGCCTGCTTGATAGGACCGACAAAACTATCAATATACGACTGGATGAATTTCGGCCCAGGGGATTGACGGAAAAGGTTTCTGGCAGAGGTGCGAAGATGACCAAAAAGGGAATGGAGTTCTGGGAAAGTTATTCGCTGGACTCGTAATAACTCCGGCTTTATTCCGAAAAGATTCCACCCCTATTTACTACATGAAGGGGGCTACTTTTGCGATGCTCACAGTCGAGTTGATTACTTGACATGGGAGTATCGAAAATGGCAATAGACCTTTCCAACGAACAAGCTTTAAGCCTTTCTGAAGCGGCGGCCGCGTTGCCTAAAGTTGACGGCAAACGTCCGCATATATCCACCCTCTGGCGATGGTGTCGCGAAGGCCTTCGAGGTGTATCACTCGATTACGTCCGGATCGGACATCGAATAGTTACTTCTCGCGAAGCCCTGAGCCGGTTCGCCAACGCTCTGGCTGACGTCGATAAGACGCAGCCTCTCCCGCGAAGATCAAACCCTACGCCGTCCAGACGGCCACGATCCGCCGCAGCCAGGCAGAGAGCGATTGCAACCGCTGAACATAATACGGCAGCACTCGGGATCTAGGATCAAAAAGAAAGGCTTCAAGATGAAGAATGCACTTTTGACGGCAGATGATCTGGGACGCTCGCTGGCGATGCCTCCCCGGACTATAGCCTCTCTGATCGATCAGGGCGTAATTGTGGCGGCCAGGCCAAATCTATTCGACCACGAAGCCGCGCTGGCTACTCTTAAGCGGCTGGGCTTGAAGTCTAAACGGCTTATCAGGCCCAGAAGTGGAACCATGAATATGATTCGCTGACGTTGCACCATAACGAAAAAAAGCCCGCCGAGTGCAAGTCGACGGGCTAATAAGAATGGAGTCGTATTGTCAATGCAAGAGTACGGAGACTCATGCAACAATTCAAGGCCAAACCGGCAATTCTTTCCGCTTCCGACTGAAATTTCACAGCGAAAAGATATAACCGCCTCAGCGAAAGTCATTGCCGGGATCATCGCCTACAGAACCGGCAAGAATGGTTGGTGCTGGCCTGGCATACGGTCTATTTTTGAAGATGCCGGGGTAACTACCGAGACCGTGATAGCCGCCTTAAAATTGCTGGAAGCGGAAGGGCTCTTGGAAGTGGATCGGCGAGGGAACGGCCGTTCAAATCGTTATCGACTCATCGCAGAAAGCGCCCAAGAAATCCGAGCGCCCAAGAAATCCGAGCGCCCCAAAATTTCCAGTACAAGCGCCCAAGAAATCCGAGCGCAAGCGCCCAAGAAATTAGGACAGAATCAGAAGAGAACAGAGAAAAGAGAAGAACCCCCCAACCCCCCGCAAGCGGGGGACGTGTGCGAGTCTTCTCAAAAGGCCATTTCAAGCCAGCCGGAAAAAGAGCGAGAAACCGAAGATCAGGTTATCGAAAAGATCGACGTCGCTCACCGTGCCGTATTTGGTCATGGTGCGAGCTGGAGTTTCAAACGCAAGGCCAGAAGAGAATTCCGCAAGGGCGATTCTCAGACCGTCGCCGAAATCGACGCGGCGGTGATCCGGGCTGGCCGGGCCATGGCCGAAAAAGCGAAAAAGCCCTTCGGCTTCGGATGGGTAATTAATGCAGCCGCCGAGATTGCGGCAAAGCGGATTGAAGATCAAAAGGCCGAAGCTCGCCGAAAGCGGATATCAAGCCAGACCCATGCCGCCGAGGTAGCAACGCAACCCCCGCCGGCTTTGGAGTACTTCGATGGCTTACCAGCGGCCGAGCAGGCCGAGTGGATATCGATCATAAAGACCAAGCGGGGCGCACCGGAACGGCTGGATCTTCTTCGGGGGTCGGCGGCCGCTCTTGCCTGGCGTGAAAGAAATAACATAACTTTGGAGATATCGGCCCAATGAATTCAAGTATCGAACAGAACAATCGTGGAGCGGACTGGTCGGCTGTAACGCCAGCACAACTTACCGAGTCCTTCCTTCAATCATCAAACCCGAATACGGCTGAAGCCTATCGAATTGACCTTGCCCAATTCTGCGACTTCCTTGGTACGCCTGATTATATTCAGGGGGTTCTAAAGTTCTGCGATATGCCCGCTGGGGCAGCTCAAAGGACCGCCGAGGATTATAGCAAGTGGCTTCAAAAGAGGGGTTATTCAGCTAACACAGTTCGGAGAAGGTTAGGCAGTCTCAGGGGACTGGCGGCAAAGGCTTATAGTTTTACGATTATTACATGGTCGCTTCGCGTCCCCTTGCCATCGGCGAATCTTGTTCGTGATACCAGCGGACCGACTCGTCAACAGGTTTTGGATATGATCGACCGTTGCCAGGATCGCGATGATGCAAAGGGCGCCCGAGATAAGGCAATCTTGGGGTTGATGTTCTTTGCGGGGCTGCGGGCTGCGGAATTGCTGTCGATCGACATTGAACACTACGACCAACAGCGGGCGACAGTAAAGGTTAAGGCCAAGGCAAGATGGGATCGGGAAACAGTTCACATGGCCCTGGCGGGTCGCGACGCCATCGATGAATGGATTGAATACAGAGGGGAAGATCCTGGTCCTTTGTTCGTAACTCTTGAGTCCACTTTAAAAGCCCAACCCGAACGATGCCGGCTTACTTATGGCGGGTTGTACTCAGTAATAGGACGTGTCGCCAAGGACGTTGGTACTACTTGTCGACCGCACGGGCTCCGACATGCAGCCGCAACCGAACTCCTTCGCCTAACGAATGGCAACCTTATCAAAGTAATGAAGTTTCTGAGGCACAAGAACCCGCAAACCACGCTTAATTACATCGATTCGTGGAAGGAACCGGGCCGAGATATGGCCGAGATTTTGTCGGCGGGCCAACCTGTTTTTCGTTAAAAAGCCCGCTGCTTTGATAACTATCAATATCATTACCAAATTTAACACGGCTGGAAAGTTTGGTTAATGTCGCAACTTACGGCCCAAGAAACTTTTAGGTACTGGTTTGGAGCTCGCCGCAGGTGATGCCTATGGGAACTGTCGACTGTAATAGCACACTTACTTTATTTGGTTTTTTTTGTAAGGAAATTGGCCCTGAAAGTTCGCGGTCAGAGCTCTTGTTTTGAGAGTGTCCGATCAGGTATGGGCATCCGTCCGTGAGATGGGAATGAAGATGATGGCGTTTTCTTCGACGGCCCTGGCATCGCTGGCGGATCACGTCGGCGTACCGAGGATCTTTCTCAACGGATCGAGCAAGCCCGATAGCTTGTCCCGAGGCCAATAAACGAGTATAAGAGCATAACTTTGAACGATAAACAGCGAACAACCTGCGAGCGACGCTATCTGATGGCCGCGATGCGGAACATCAGTCGGCGACCGCCGTCTTTTGCTGGGGGATAGCACATGGGAAAAAAGAAAACAAAGCAGCTCAAGAGACATACGGAGCTCAGTGCCCTTGGCCTGCTCGAGCACTTTAAGGTAGTTCTCGAAGAAAAGCAGAAACGCGTCACTTTCATCCATTATGCGAAGGTCAAGAGACTGCTTAAGCCTGTTGATAAGCTAATCGAGTACTTCAATAATGCCGAGAACAAGGCCCGGATCGATGGCGGCGAACCCAGCGAGTATCTTAAGTGGCACGAGGTCCACGAGCAGGGACAAATTCTTTGGAAGGAGTTGATGAGTGCCGCCATTTCGCACATTGATTCAACAGCCAAGGGCAACTCCACCTTATACGATTATGTAGATGATGCCATCAAGTTTGAGGACTTGCTCTACGGCTTAGAGGAGTTCTACCGCGACCACACGCTGCACTCCCTCTGGGTTTACCTGATCGGCGTGAAGCTCATGGGTGAGGATGATCAACTCGGGAAGATTGGGCGGGATCTTGACTGGTACCTATTCAACGATGTCAAGGAGGGTGAGAGCCCTGATCTGTTGGTAGCGTGGGCAAAGTTATATGAGAAGTACATCAACAGCAAGGTCAGTGGGAAGAGGGATGCCATCTGGTGCATCATGGCACTCTGTCATGATCTGGGGTACTCACTTGCGAAGCTTCGAAAACTCAACGAGCACGTGGAGAACGTTCTAAAGCACTATCATGTGTCCGCATTGCAGCGTGTCGGTTACTCATTGGATATCGAGCACCAGTACCTAGTGAAGCAATTCCTCGAGCTGATGGCGATGGAAGTTCGAATCACCCCGAAGGTTGATGGCTCCTCATTGCGTGTTATTTCCCAAGACAGGAATGGACAGACAGAAGAACTGGTGACCGTTCGTAGGTGGATCGAGCGAACTCGAAGCATGAATGATTTCAAAGGAGACGAGAGCCTGTATGATCGGTTTAGAGATAGCATCAACTCGCACAAGATGCAGGATATCAAAACTGAGAAATCGGTCGATCTGGTAAGACAACTCAATAGTTCCGCCTTGGCGAAATGCTATCGAGATGACTCGTTGTACTGGAGACTGTGCAAATCCCTTGAGTGTAAGGAACATGGAATTCTTAGTGCTTACCTCATCTATAAAACCCTTGGGATCTTTGCCAATGCGTATATACGCGGTTCTGCCGAGGAATGGGGTTTGGTCAACGGCGAGGAGATATACAATATCATTCGCGGAAACATTCTCTTCGGCATTGCGCAACACGAGTTTGCGTTCGCGCACATCACGAACATATCGAGCCTTGCCGAAATCCTAATCCTGTGTGACGAGTTGGAGGAGTTCTCACGCTTGGGACATCAACTTCAGTCACGAGACTATCGTCCAACGACGGCCCATACCAGAGTCCAGATTGCTTCAGACGATCAGAATCCAGGATGGGTCACGATTCATATGGAGTATAAGTCCGTACATCCCTCCCCTGAGGACTTTGCGAAGTTCTGGGTCCGGAAGGCTGAACGGTTGTGTCAACTATTCTCACTTCCACCACTGAAGAAGATGGAATTCGAAGAGGAGGAGGAGCGGGGCAATAACCTGATCCGGGGCATTAAGGCAAAGTTTATTTACACCGGCAAGTATTACAGCCGCTACAATCAAAGTGAGTTCGTGATGGAGAGGGACCGGGGGTGCTACCTCGAGATATCTGGACGGAATCGCAAACACAATCAATATACGCTCGATTCCCGAGATGATAAACTTCATTTGATGAGGGGGCAGAAGCAGCCACCGCTGGACTACAAACTGCTATTGGAACTGCTACTGAAGCCACGTACCAAAAAAGTTCTGGGCTCGAAATCATGACGCAATCTTATGGACATGAACTGATCCTTGACCTGCATGAATGTGATGCGGAGACTTTTACGCGAGAGAGTATCGACGGTTACTTTGAGACACTCTGTAAGGCAATCGATATGGTTAAGTGTGAACGGTATTGGTGGGATGATGTCGGCGTCGAGCCGGCCGAACAACAGGATCTCCCGCATACAAAAGGCACTTCGGCTGTGCAATTTATTCTTACTAGTTCTATCGTGATCCACACGCTGGATATGATGGACGCTGTTTATGTGAACATATTCTCCTGTAAGGAATACGACGCCGACACGGCCAAGCAAATAACAATAGATTGGTTCAAGGCAGGATCTTGCCGAGAGCATTTTATCGAAAGGATATAACGTGTTGCTGATAGAGAGAGAGTTCGAGGTTGCACGTGGACACGAGCAACTGTTAGCACACTTCCGAGAAGCAGTGGAAGGGGCCATTGGCCCGAATGAATTTCCGATTCGCTTTGCCGTTACCAAAACGGATAAAGGCAATTTCCATTGTGAACTTGGCATTCTTACTTCAGCCCCGGCCGAGGCCTTTGGTGAAAACGACTCGATTTTCGCGTTTCGGAAGCGGAAGTACGAAAGCCAAGATAGCTTCAATGCAGTGATGCTTGTGCCTACAGGTATCGGTGCCGAAATTGGTGGCCATGCCGGCGATGCCTGTCCGGTTGCTAAGCTCCTTAGCTCCGTTTGCGATACCCTCATAACCCATCCGAACGTGGTCAATGCCTCTGACATCAACGAAATGCCTTCTAACAGCTTGTACGTCGAAGGAAGCGTTATTTCCGATCTCATGATGGGAATGTGTGGGCTGGTTCCGGTGCGATCAAACCGGGTACTTCTCTTAATCGACAAGCACAAAGAGAAACAGATTTCCACCGCCACTATTAACGCCGTATCCGCAGCCAGAGCATCATTAGGGCTAGATTGCCCAGCTGTCGTCGAGATTGACCCGCCGCTAGTAATGCGAGCGAGATACACTACCTCGGGAATGGCCGTCGGTAGGGTTGAAGGGCTTGAACGTGTATGCGAAGTGCTTGACCAATATGAGGGCCAATATGATGCCCTCGGCCTGACCTCTGTGATCGATGTTCCCAGCGAATATCACACCGAATACTTCCAGAAGGCTGGCCAGATGGTGAATCCATGGGGCGGCGTTGAGGCAATGCTTACACACGCTATTACCAAACTGTACGGCGTTCCTGCCGCGCATTCACCTATGTTTGAATCGTCATCGATCGCAAACCTGGATGTTGGGGTGGTCGATCCGAGGATGTCGGCGGAAGCTGTTTCAGCCTGTTTCCTCCATTGTATTCTTAAGGGCCTGCACGATAGTCCCCGAGTTACTCGTGATAGCGGACTATTTCAAAATGCCGATGTTTTGACGGCTGAAAACGTATCGTGCCTTGTCATACCGGATGGCTGTGTAGGTTTGCCGACGCTTGCTGCAATGGAACAGGGGATCCCTGTGATCGCCGTCAGGCAGAACAAAAACCGCATGCAAAACCGTCTCGATGAATTGCCGTTCGGTTCAAACGGACTCATTACTGTTGACAATTACCTAGAGGCCGCCGGCGTGATCGCCGCGATGAAGGCGGGTGTATCGCTCCAGTCGATCCAACGTCCGCTGGCGCATACTGTCGTAGTTACAGATAATGTCGAAGCTACAGACTCTAGTTTAGGTGATTCCCAACGAGCGATGCTTCCGAGCGATGCAAGCGTGGCGGATAGACTATCCGAAATGGGTTGAAATCGAAATCGGGTAGCATCGAACTTCACGGAAAGGCTTAAGGCCACCATTGCCCAACGACATTAATGCTCTCGGCTATCTCGACTAGTGTATCTGTTCCGCCAAGCGAGGCGAACAAGTCAATGGTTTGTATTGTTAAACGCAGTGATTCCGGGCGATCAATATCCTGAAGGGTGCCCAGCCAGTCATCTAGTATTACTTCTAATAGGTTAGATGCGTCTAGGTCGACGAAATGGCTCGCCACGTTGGTCAGGGCTCTCGCCCGAAAGTCGGCGTCCTCAATCGACTGGGCTAATTCAAGGGCCTCCTGCAGAACTTTCTGGCGTTCGTCCGCTTCCGGCAGATGCTCAGCCACGGCGGTTAGGGTACTCTCCCGAAAGTAGACGCTCTAAATCGACTTGGCTAATTCAAGGGCCTCCTGCAGAACTTTCTGGCGTTCGTTCGCTTCCGCCAGATGTTCAGCCACGGCGGCAAGGGCACTCCCCCGATAATGGACATCCTTAATTGACCTGGCTAATTCAAGCGCCTCCTGCAGACCTTTCTGGCGTTCGTCCGCTTCCGCCAGATGCTCAGCCACGGCGGATAGGGCCATCGCCCGATCGTAGTCGTCCTCAATCGCCCCGACGGCTTCAAGTGCCTGGTCAACCGCTCCCAATTTGGCCAGATGCTCAGCCACGGCGGTTAGGGTACTCGCCCGAAAGTAGACGCTCTCAATCGACTTGGCTAATTCAAGGGCCTGGTCTAACGCTCCCAATTTGGCCAGATGCTCAGCCACGGCGGATAGGGCCATCGCCCGATCGTAGTCGTCCTCAATCGACTTGGCTAATTCAAGGGCCTCCTGCAGAATCTTCTGGCGTTCGTCCGCTTCCGCCAGATGCTCAGCCACGGCGGTTAGGGCACTCGCCCGATGAAAGGCGTCCTCAATCGATCTGGCGGCTTCAAGGTTCTCCTGCAGAACTTTCTGGCGTTCGTCCGCTTCCGCCAGATGCTCAGTCATGGCGGCTAGGGCCTTCGACCGATCGTAGTCGTCCTCAATCGACCCGGCGGCTTCAAGGGCCTGGTCTAACGCTCCCAATTTGGCCAGATGCTTAGCCACGGCGGCCAGGGTACTCGCTCGATAACGGCCATCCTCAATCGACCTAGCGGCGTCAAGGGCCTCCTGCAGAACCTTCTGGCGTCCGCTTCCAGTCAACCGAGGCCCAGCAGGCGTTCATGTCGATCTCTGGGCAAGGAGAACTGCCGTGCGAAGGCAAGTCCCTGTGCAACGGTCCAGACATTGTTCTCTACCAACTTGGTGAGCATTTTCGCACCAATTTGTCTACCAATGGTATGTACACTGGAGCAAATGAACGCACTGCGCAAGGCAACACCAATATGGGGCAGCCTGTCCGAACCTCTCTTGGCCGCGGCCAGAATCTCGTCTCGAGCCGTAGACCGGACATAAGCGATGTCCGCGACGTAGCCGCCGTAGGCTCCCTCGATTTTGTACCATGCGTCAGCCCATGCTCTGGTGCTCAATAACGGCAAGAGATCCGCAACAGGGGCTTTGAGGCGATGTAGATGGGATATGAGAAACCGCACGGCATACCTGTATTGTTGTGGATCGGTCAGCTGTGAATCCTGATGTTTCAGGACCTCCAGCCAATTTAGGCCGAAGCCAACAAACTTGCTATCCCACTTCCTCTTATCGCGTTGAGTCAGTTTATCGAAGACGAATTCACGGAACCTCGGGTGGCAAAAATCGCAACCCGCTAGGTCCCAGTCTCCAACGAGAAAACGCTTGATAGGCTCGATGGCATCGCGAATCTGTTGTCCACTCAGCTCGGCTTGACTCTCCAAAAGAGCCTGGAGTTCTTCGAGCCTGACAGGACCAAATGCGCAGGCCAAGACATCGAAGACCCACTGTACGTGACGCCTTAAATCATCGCTGCTAGTTTTCGACAGGCTTGCCGTCCGCTCTTTTTCGAGGGCATCCATCCACCTTTTGAAGAACCCATCCAAACCGGGCTTGAGCTTGTCGAGGTATTTGGGCTTCATCAGGAGGCTGTCGGAAGAATTTGCCTTGTCCCACAATTCATCAACATAGAGGCCCACGAGAAATGGATCACCGTCATCCGTCAGTCGGTGCAATGCGGAGACGATTTTATCTTGGTTGGCCAGAGTGTCTAAAGGCAAGCCCATGCCCCGGAGAACATCTTCCAAGCCCGGCTTGTCCAGCAACGCAAGCGGTAACATTTTGGCCTGGGCCGAATCTTCCCAGTTTAGCCGATCAAGCCAGGTATGTTCATCGGCGTCTGCATGTCGTCGGGCCGAAACAAGCACCCGAATACCACTGGCCGGTTCAAAAGGAAACAAACCTACGCCAGTGTCGTCCCAATCCGGCGACTCATCGATACCATCGATAACGACCACAAGCTTCTTGTCAGGCCAGGGACTGCGTGTCAGGTACTGGGTAATCGTTTCGCGGTAAGCATCAACCGAAAGCTCGCTACGAGGCGGAGGTTCGTTATAAACCCCAGCTAGCTGGCCAGTGACCCCCTCCAGAATTTGATGCTTGAGATTGATTCCGAATCGACTGCTGACAGGGAAGAATACGACCTCAATGCCGTCGCGATCCTCAACGCTTGCGAGCCACCTGACAATGAGAGCCGACTTTCCTCGGCCGGCGGGGGCACACAGTAACCGGTATGGCAAGAGATCGTCGTCAAGCCATGCATCCAGTAACTTAAACTCACGTTCTCGGCCACCAAACGGAACGCGTTGTCCGTTATTCCCGAGATACTGTGCCTTGAACTGTCTAATCGGCTCGAAGTATTTTGGGGCCGCCTGCAACAAGTTACGTTCCAGGTTTCCGATACTTTTGTCGACGTCCGCGAAGTATTCGAACAGCAGCCTCTTCATATCAGCGTCGTGGCCCGCCAGTTGTTTCGGCAAAACCTGAAGCACCTGAAGCAATTCGGTATCCTTCTGGAGTTCAGACAGCACAACGTCCAGTTTTGGATTAACACCTTTAGACAGCTCTTTATGGACCCCCTTGAGACACTTCGCAAGTTCTTGCCGGTCCATATTCGCATCGAACTCAATTTGTACTAATTGTTCGCTGATCTTTTCCACAGAGATTCTAGAATTAGCTATTTCGTCTAAAAGACGTTGCAATTTTTGGTCCAACAGATCCAACTGATCATGTCTATTCTCATCCTGACTCGCTTCGTTGTATGCTAGCCCGAGACGGAGGCATAGGGCAGAGATGAACACGCATATCAATTTGTCTGGCGATTCAGCGAAATTGCCACAAGCGTCGGTTACGGAGATGGTGGGGTCCATTATCAAACTGAACAGAGCATTTGCCTCAAGCGAGTCCAAAAGTCCGGTAATGCTTTTCTGCACCGTTGCTGTCGTCTTCTTAATGAATCCCATCTTCGGTATCCCCAATTAGCTATCGAAAATCGTAACAGGCAACAATTGTTGGTGCAACGGCATATGTTATGGCTGCTTGTACCGGGTAGACTATCCGAAATGGGCTGAAATCGGATAGTATTAATAAGATGTTGTTTTTTGCTCTGGATCAATAGTACCATATCTATTCAAAGGTTACGGTTAGTAGCGAATTAGTCCGAGCAGCTTGAATCAATCTGTTAACCGCTAGGTCGTAGGTTCGAGTCCTACTCGGGGAGTGCTTCGACGCGGGCTTTCTCGAAAGAGAAGGCCCGTTTTTGTTTGCGCCGAGGCAAGCCCTTGAAAGCAGCGAAAAGAGTTGTTATAAACATTGTTAGTAATAGCGATGTCGGGGGCGACTTTGAGTGTTCAAGCCGAACCGACTCGCAAAAAGTTGTGAACCGGCATGACCTGCAACTCTGCAGTGCGGACGTGCCGGCAAGAAGGAGCAGTCATGCATCGAGAATAGGAGAAAATAGTAGATCCACAACACTATGTGC
>SDBT01012298.1_pt1 | contig 13755 bp, 12 predicted proteins | sample 2277101 | NCBI WGS metagenome assembly SDBT01 (sample SAMN10404973, study PRJNA504765) | marine sediment metagenome | isolation source: marine sediment core GS10_PC15, 103 cmbsf | place: Arctic Ocean: Southern Knipovich Ridge | collected 2010
CGCGCGCCGATTCGGGAGCGGAGACGTACTTGTCAGTACGTCGAGCACACGAATCAAGCGCAACGCCGTCATCGTGGGCCATTGCGCTCGCGCAGCCGCGACGCGTTGAGATATGCGGGCTAGAAGTCGTCAGAATCCGAAGGAGATCCTGGCACGTAGCTTCAGGCCCCTGCTGTTGAGCAGGTCACCGAAGCGCTGGCTGGCTACGTTGGAGATCACGTTGCGCGGATTGTAATGATCCGTGAGGTTGGTGACCTTCACGCCGGCCGTGATGTCGTACTTCTTGATCCTGAAGTCCTTGGTGATCTGCGCGTCGATCGATAGGAAGGCGGGGTAGCGAGCGCTGTTCGCCTCCCCGAGATAGGACTGGTCTTCCTGTACCACGCTGTACGGGAAGCCGCTGCGCCACTCCACTACAGGCGACAAGGTCAGCTTCCAGGGCAGCTGGAGGACGCCCCACAGCAGGAATCGGTGCGGTGCGTCGAACGGTAGCCTCGAATAGGCGTTGGGACGGATGATCGGGTCCGGCATCTCCCCGGCCACCCGGCTGAATTGATTGAGATCACCCTCGGCCGACGAGTAGGCGTAGGACCCGTAGAGCTCGCTCTCGCCGGAGAATCGGTAGCGCGTAGTGATCTCCGCCGACCAGGACAACAGCCTGCCGTCGTTGCTCAACAACATGCTGCCTCGAGCGTCGGGGTCGTCCATGGAAGCCACGTCCATCGCGAAGGTCGGATCGCTGGGCTCGATTCCGTCCGGCAGAATAACTCCTCCCGCAGCCAGGGGATCGAAGACGATCTGGTCGCTTCCGTCTCGCCGGGTGTAGCGCCCGCGAACCAGGAGGGAGGGACTGAAGTCGTGGATCACCTCGGCCGTGGTCAGAAGAGTGCGCGGCGCCTTGAGCCGTCCGGCGGTCCGAGGCACGAAGGCTCGTACGACGTCCTCGCCGTTTTCTCCCTCGTTGAAGGTGGTCTCGATGCGCGTGGGCTGGAGGTCCCAAAGAGCCTCGGCTAGATAGACCCGCCGGTGCAGGAGCCCTGCAGCCACCTTGATAAGAGTCGCGGAATTCCCCGTGGGATCCCAGGCGATACCGGCGCGCGGATTCAGACGCGTTTGCCGGGTCACGCTGTCGCTCGAGTACCGAAAGCCCAGGTCGCACCAGAAACGGCTGCTGTGCCACCAGCGGTCATGCACGAAGCCGGCCCACTCGTACTTGGAGTTGTCCAGGAGGCCAACGCCACCCACGAAGTCGATGCGCTGCAGAAGCTGATCATCCGCGCCTCGTACCAGGATGGTATCGGGATGAAACTCGCCCTTGATCGCCAGGTTGTGGAGCTCGCCACCGACCTCGATCAAATGCGTGTCGCCACCATCACCAATCGAGCGACCATATACGGCCCTCACCTGGGTGTGCGTCGTCTCCCGGTCCTCGGTGCGAAAGAAATTTCCCCTTACGCCGTCGGGAATCACCTCCAGTGGATTAGGACCCTGTGCCGAAGTACCGATCCCGATTCGGTTGATCTGTAGCGCCCACTGAAGCGAGCTGCGCTCGTCGATAGTCCACCGGTGATTGCCGAGCAGCGCCTCGCCGTCTCGCTCCACATTGATGGTTGATTCGGCCGGCGTCAGGGCGTCGAGCCCAATGTACTCATCCAGCGCCGGAAAGATCAGCAGCGAAAAACGAACGCGGTGATTGTCGTTCGGATACCAATCGAACTGCGTCAGCGACTCCCATCCTTGTGTCTTGATCTGTCCCTTGTCGGCCCTCCCCGCCACATCGTCGATGGTGAGCCGGTCCAGGTGGTACTCCCCGGACTGAGCCAGATAGAGTCCACCGTCGCCCACGGGACCGCCCACGAAGAAACGGGGCGAGTAGTTGCCTACGCCCTGAATGCTCCCGTTGTGGAAGTTCGGACGGGGGAAGATGCTGCTGATCTTCCAGGCCCATTCGCTGCCACCAGGCGTTGTGGAAATGTCCACGATTCCGCCCGTGACATCACCGTAGGTGGCTGGGTAGACCCCGGTAAAAACCCCCACATCCTCCACCGCCTCGAGCGGCAGGCGCAGGCGGAAGCTACCGGTGAAGGGGTCCATCAGGTCCATGCCGTTGAAGAGCAGGATGGCATCGGCAGGGTAGGTGCCCCCGATCGAGATGTTGTCTTCGAGGTCACGCAGGACGGTAGGAATCAGCGGTAGTACCTGCAGGGCCTGCTCCGCGGGCAGAGGCAGGCTACTCAGCGTGTCGTAGTCGACAGTGCTCTGGCCGCCGATTTCTCCCCGACTCAGGAATCCCCCGATCGCCGTCGCCACCGCCTGCACGGTCACCGTGACGTCGGTGCCCATCAGGCTGAGCTCCAGGTCGGTGGTCACTCGCATGCCCGGCCGCACCGTTACCTCGATGTCGCCACCTGCCTGGATCGAGGGCAGCTCCACGGCCAATCGATAGACGCCAGGCGTGAGGCCGACGAACTCGTAACGGGCTTCGTCGGTGGAGACGGTGGTGCGCTCGCTCACGCTCGGCTTCGGGCCGATGATCCGCACGACCACTCCGGGCAAAGGGGTTCCATCGAAGTCGCGCACGAGGCCCTCGATCGACCCTGTATCCATGCCTTGCTGGGAGAGGGCATCGACCAGGCGTTGCGGCCCCTCCCGGCCGGGCCGGGCTACGAGCTCCCGCAGCAGCGGTCCGGCTACCGCCACCGCTGGCGCCGCCAATGCCCCCGCTGGCGCCGCCAATGCCCCCGCTGGCGCCGCCAATGCCCCCGCTGGCGCGGCCACCGCCGCTACCGGCGCAGCCACCGCGATGGTCCAGGCCAGGCACAGTACCGCCAGGAGCGGACGCACCTTCCTCGACCTCCTGCCCTGCTCGGCAATCCTGTCAGCCATGCGCACGATGTTATCAGCCAGACATCGCAGATTTCCGGTTTGATAGGGGTTCATGTCGGGCCGCTCACGCGACGTTCGGGGGCAAAGGAATTGCGAACTCCGCGGAGGACTCCTAATATGAGTGGTCCTGGCTGGGACGTCGTCCAATTGGCAGGACATGCGGCTCTGGCCCGTATAATCGGGGTTCGAATCCCTGCGTCCCAGCCAATTTTTTTTGTCCTGCCCCCCTGAGTGCCTTCTTCCAGTAACTCAGGCGCCCCACCTCGGATGCGGGATGCCCACAACTACAGCCTCGCAGTCGACTTCCTTTTGAAAATACCGCTTCGCGGCAACCGCCTTCTAGCTCGACCGGAGACGAGACGTCCGCCGAGTCGAGCCGCTCACCAAAATCAGGCGTCCAGAACCTCCCGGACGCTATGAGCGATCTGTTCAGCGCTGAACGGCTTGGGGATGAACGACTTGCCCAGCTGAATGTCCCCGTCCCTCAAGATGGCTCGCTCGGTATAGCCCGACATGTAGAGAACCTTCAAAGAGGGGCATCTTGCTGAAAGCCGACGGTACAGTTGTAGCCTATCCATCTCTGGCATCACGACATCCGTCAACAGGAGCTCGATCTCGGCAGCGTGTTCCGAAAACATCTCCTCCGCCTCGCGGGGAGCAGCGGCCGCCAGCACCTGATAACCCTGCTCCTCGAGCGTCCGCTGGGTAACGATCCGGACATCTACATGATCCTCGACTGACCCAAACCCCGAAAACTGGACCAGGTTGATGTTTAGGAAAACGGTGTACCGTAGGCCTCCCTGGAGGAGGACCGATGAAGCGGAAAAGGTACACAGACGAGCAGATCGCCTACGCGCTGCAGCAGGCGGAGGCAGGCACGCCGATCAAGGAGGTATGTCGCAAGCTCGGGGTATCAGAGACGATGCCCGGAGAAAGCTGGAAGCTTGGAGAGTCGACTACAATACCCAAAGACCCCACAGCTCACTGGGCGATCGAACTCCTACGGAGTTCGCCAAGGGCTGGCTACCGGAGGCCTCGGAACACCGAAAACTAAACCTCCGACTGGTACAGAAATAGGGACTCGGTCACAGCACCGAGTTACTGAGATAGGAAGTGGTACTAACCGTGGGGGCAGGTCAGGGCGCCTCGGAACCCGCGCGTGGGGGCCGCGTCTCGATCGCGGAGTCATAACCTGTGGCGCCGAACCACATCGTACTCGTCGACAGGGAACGGAAAGTGACGGTCCGCGAGATGCGAGCTCCGTAATAGGGGCGACGGCTATTGCTGGTAGTCGAGCTCCGGTGACTTGATCACGGTCATCTTCTCGACCTGCATGTCGTCCATCGTATACGGGATCCCGCCAGTCCCCAGACCCGACTGTCGCAAACCGGCGAACGGCATCCAGTCGACGCGAAACGCAGTGTGGTCGTTAATCATTACGGCGGAAGCATCGAGCCGCCGGGACGCCCGTAGCGCAAGATCAAGCTCACGAGTAAAGACGGAGGCCTGGAACGAGTACGGCAGGGCGTTTGCTGCCGCGATCGCCTCGTCGAGGTCGTCGTACGGATAGACGCAGATCACCGGCCCGAAGATCTCCTGCTTGCTGACCCGAGCGGCGGCGGGTGGATCCCAAAGGACGGTCGGTGCGTAGCAACTGGCAGAGAGCGGCGCGCCGCCGGCGAGGACCTCGGCACCACCGCGTCTCGCCTCCTCGACCCATTCACCGACGCGGTCGACCTCGCCGCTCCGAATCAGCGGGCCGACGTCGGTGCCGGGCTGCGTCGGGTCACCGACTCTCAGCGCCGCCGCCATTTCGGCCAGGCGATCGGCGACCTCGCGGGCGATTCTGCGCGCGACGAAGACCCTCTGCACGGAAACGCATACCTGTCCCGCGTGGTAGAAGCCCCCTTTCAAGAGCGCTGGCAGCGCGGCATCGAGATCAGCATCATCCGCGACCAGGACCGGGGCGGCCCCACCGTGCTCCAGAGCGCAGCGGGTACCCGGCGCGAGGCGGTTGCGGAGTGCCCAGCCGACGGCGGCGCTGCCGATGAAGCTGAAGAAGCCGACGCGCTCGTCTGCCACGAGGCGACCCGAGACGTCGTGGTCTGTGGTCAGCAACGATTGGCACCACTCCTCGGGCAGACCCGCCTCCCGCAAGATGCCAACGAAGCGCATGCAGGACAGTGGAGTTGTCTCCGCTGGCTTGACGATGACCGGACATCCCGTGGCGACGGCCGGGGCCACCTGGTGCGCGATCAGATTGAGCGGGTGGTTGAAGGCGCTGAACGCTACCACCGGGCCGACCGGCTCGTACTGCGTGAAGGCGAGCTTGCCCGACGAGGCGGCGTTGAGGCTCATGGGGATGACCCGGCCGGATCGGGTGCGGAGCTCGTCGATGCAGATCTGGACGCTGTCGATCGCGCGGTCCGCCTCGATCTCCGAATCCGCCAACGGCTTGCCTCCCTCTCGGGCCGCCTCCAGAGCCAGCGTGTCGCGTCGATCCCGCAGGATGGAGACGGCAGTTTCGAGGATGCGGATACGGGTCGCGGGACTCAACCACGCATCGCGGTCGCGGTACAAAGACCAAGCGGTTGTCAGTGCCTGTTCGACCGCGGTGGTTCCAGCACGCTCAACGGTGGCGATCTCCGACGCGTCGTAGGGAGAGAACACATGCTCGGGCTCGCCCTCGGGCGCGCCGCCAGGTACCAGGAGAGGGAAATGTTGGGCCATCGGCTTCTTCTTCAGATCGGGCAGACAAGCCGGCCGAGCTCCTCGGTCAGCTTCATGTTCTCCGAATAGTCGACCGGACAGTCGATCACCACGACCGTGTCGTCAGCGATCGCTTGCCGCAGTACTGGAACGATCTCGGCCGCGCTCTCCACCCTGTAGCCCTTGGCACCGAAGCTTTCAGCGTAACGAACCAAGTCAGGGTTGGTGAAATCGATGTTCGAGCTGCGTCCGAAGTGGCGCAACTGATGCCATTCGATGAGCCCGTACTTGCTGTCGGTCCATACCAGGATCACGACCGGCGCGCCGATACGCATCGCGGTCTCGATCTCCTGCGAGTTCATGAGAAAACCGGCGTCGCCGGTAATGGTCAGGGCCGTCTGTTCCGGGTGGCTGAGTTTCGCAGCAATCGCGCCGGGGACACCGATGCCCATCGAAGCGAACCCATTCGAGATGATGCAGGTATTGGGACGCTCGGCTTGGTACATTCGTGCTACCCACATCTTGTGGGCCCCAACGTCGGAGACGACGATATCGTCGGGCGCCAACACGTGCCGCACATCCCACAGGATCTTCTGCGGTTTGCAGGGAAACGCGTCGCTCTCCGCGTGTCGTGACAGCTCGTCGCCGATTGCCTGGCGCAGCGTATCGGAAAGGATCCCATCGCGCGGCACCGCTTCCTCCGCGATGCGGGCGAGCGAGGAACCGATCTTGCCGACAACACCCGCCTCCACGACGTAGTGTTCGTCGACCTCCGCCGGCGAACTGTCGATGTGGAGGATCTTGCGATCCTTGCCCGGGTGCCAAAGATGGGGGTGGTACTCGACCATGTCGAAGCCGACGCAGATGATCACGTCGGCACGATCGAAGCCGCAGGCGATGTAGTCACGCGCCTGCAGCCCTACCGTGCCCAGCGAGTTCGGATGCGCGGCGGGGATGACCCCTTTTGCCATGAAGGTCGTGGCCACCGGGATGTTGAGCCTTTCGGCAAAGGCAACGAGGTCCTCGGATGCGCGCGACCTGATGACACCGTTGCCGGCCATCACAATCGGATAGCGTGCCTCGGATATGACCCGCGCCGCCTGGGTGATCTTGTGGTCCGGCGCCATTGGTTCGTCGGCGCGCTGCACCCGCAGGGGGTCGACACCCTCGACCCGCATCTTCGCGACGTTCTCCGGAAAGTCGATGAAGCTCGCCCCTGGCTTCTCGGCCTCGGCCAACTTGAATGCCTTGCGGACGATCTCTGGGGCGATCTCCGGCTCGCGCACCTGGGCGCGGTACTTCGTGATCGGCCGGAAGAGGTCGACCAGATCGAGGTATTGGTGGCTCTCCTTGTGCATTCGGGTCGTGGCCGCCTGGCCTGCAATCGCGACCAATGGAGCACGATCCATGTTGGCATCGGCAACGCCGGTTACCAGATTGGTCGCCCCGGGACCAAGGGTCGAAAGGCACACACCGGCCCGGCCGGTGAGCCTTCCGTGCACGTCCGCCATAAACGCTGCGCCTTGCTCGTGCCGGGTCGTGATGAAGCGAACGCTGCTCTCCAGGAGCACGTCCATCACGTCGATGTTCTCTTCGCCCGGAATGCCGAAAATTACTTCGACATCTTCGTTTTCGAGACATCGGACGAACAGCTCGGCACCGGTCATGAGGATTCCAGGGTGGGGCTTGTGGTAGCAGCCTGACGATGAGATCTTCCCACGGGAGAAGGCCGGAACGACAGCGTCTCAAAGCCTTTCCGCCGCGGCACTGTCGGCTCCGGCATGCCGCGTGGCGCTTCGAGGATCGCGCAAGATCCAGGCGCAAACGTCGTGTCGGTTGCGTCACCGGCTCGGAACCATCCGCCGTCGCGCGTGGCGCCCGAGTCGTCGATGACGCAGTACTCGAACACCTCGTCGGTTGCCCGAACGGCAACGAAGTGATTGAACTGGCCCCTGTCAGACCGGGGTATCGTCATTGCGTCGGGCTGGAACTTGTACGGCTTCTGGCCGCCGGCGCCGGACACGAAGTACCTCACGCCGTTCTGGGGCTCGAGTCGCGCATACATGTGGTTGTGCCCCTGAAACACGACGTCTACTCGGTCGGCGAGTATGGGCTCGAGCAGGGCCCGCAGATCGTCTTCGGCATCGCGACCGGCCCACAAGAATCGGTCGCTTCTCGGCGAGTAGATTGGGTGATGCATGGCGACGATCTTCCAGACGGCCGTGGATCGGCTCAAGGCGTTCCGCAGCCAATCGAGCTGCGGGCCATCTGAACCATCGGTGACCCCATCGGCACTCAGGGTGTTGGAGTCCAGCACGAAGACTTCTGTCAGGGGAGGTGTTCCGCCAGAGGTGACGGAATAGTAGCGGTAGCCGTTCGGATACCCGAACTCCGGGCGGGCGAGTTGCTCCGCCACCCAGCAATTGGAGGCTGATCTGTAAACGGAGTGATCTCTCGGCACCGGAGCGACACCTGCGCCTTTGCACTTCTTCACGTCATGGTTGCCGAGCGCGGTGTGAAACGTGGCACCTGTTGCCATTACGTCTTCGTACATCGTGACGAACCTCGGCATGATGTGCTTGGACTCGCCGTTGTTGTACAGGTTGTCACCGAGAAGAAAAACGGATTGCAGGCTCACGTTGCGGGAAACGCTCAATAACTGGTCTCTGACTCGCCTCTGCCGATCATTTCCGGTGCCGGTGTCGCCGAGGAATGCCAAGTAGATGCTTCGCTGCGAAAGCCGCGGGCTCGACGCTGGGCCGGCATGAATGATCGTTTCGGCAGCCTGGACCGTCGCGGCAACGGCAGTATCGTCGCCCGGATGCATTGTCAAAACGTGAGCGACAGCCGTAAGAGCGATCAGCAGGACCGGCATCCGTACACGCATTTCAGCAAACCCTCCGAACACCACTTCTCATTGAGAACATTGCCGGCGCTGGCTTCCGGCGGTCAGGGCAGCGGAACGGGATCGTAGCGCGGCCGCTCGATACCCACCACATCCAGCTCTCCATTGCGGTCCCGGAGAGTCACGAGGACTGGCTCCTCCCACAGAGGATGATCCGGATGCATGGTACGTATGGCAGCCACGACGTAACGGTATCCTACGTCGTCTGCCGGACCCCAGGCCTGCTCTGGGATGCTCGCCGCCCAAAAGGCATCGGCGGCGTCCATCAGCGCCGGTCCACCTGCGATGTAGTACTCGTTGCCGGCGCGAGGCTCCCGGGGATTCGTGCTGCCGCTGCCGAGATTCGATCCGAAGTCGAGCAGATAATGGCGTATGAAGGTCCGCCCGTCCTCTTCGACGGACGAATCGAAGGTGTTGAGCCCGCGCGAATCATCGTGATTGAGGAAAGCGTCCTCAGGATTGGAGAAAGAAGGATTTCGGATGGTAGCAACAGCCGAATGGCCCACGCTACGCGGTTGCCACGAATGGTGTGGGCGCCAGAACACCCCCGGAGCGAAAACAACCGGGGGCCAGGTCAACTCCGAAAACAGAAGATCGCCAACCTGAAATACAACGCAAGGCTACACATCGCGGCGAATCCTATTTGATTAGCGAGGCTCGATCACCATGAACGTTACGTCGTCGTGCGCGAGCAGGCCGCGGGTATGGGCACGGACGGCGGCAAGCACGGCCGCCTTGATCCCGCGGACTGTCGCGGCCCCGGCCGCCTCGAGCGCTGCGTGAAGCCGAGCTCTTCCGAAGGGCTGGCCTTCGCGGTCGGTCGCCTCGATGAGCCCGTCGGTATAGAGAAAGAGGCGATCGCCCGGCTCGATCGGCCGGGTCTCTTGGTCGTAGGCTGAGTTACCGAAAGCACCGAGGGGCAGATTGGCACATCTGCGCGGAGAACCGAGGTTCACCGCCTCCCATCGCCTCTCGGCGTGGCTATACAGGTACATCGGTGGATGCCCGGCATAAGAGAAGTGGAAGCTCCCTTCGCCTTGGATGAATGTGGCGATTGCGGCCGAGGTCATTGCCTCGTATCCCCTCTCCTTGGCGAGGATATTCAAGTCTGTGAGAAGGCGATTGCCCTGGTGTTGATTCACCCGATCCTGCAACGCTGAGTAGAGCCACTGGCTGATGTCGCTCACCGCTTCACCGTGTCCTCTCACGTCCGCCAGGGCGACACGGGTAACCGCGTCGGGGCAGCAACTGCTGAGGTAGTAGACGTCGCCACCCTTCGGTCCGTCGGCAGCGCGGGAGTAAAGGCTGGCAACAAATCCGCTGGCGCTGACCTCTACGTCCTCGCCCCGAATACCACCCCAGATCTCTGTGCATTCGATGTTGTGCATTTCCAGCCATCTCCTTGCCTCAACGGAACCCATGGATTCTCGTCCTCGGCCTTGGCGGTGCCGCACGATTGGCGGCGCAGTGTGCCGCAAGTAACTCTGTCGTTGTCTGTAGGTGAGCCCTGGGGGGCTGTTGTTACAAAGTGTCGGGTGAGAGAGTCAGGTGGCTGTCGTTTCTCAACGTGAGCCGCCCGCGATGAAAGGCTGCATGTGAACGAAGAACACACATCATTGGCCACGCCGGAGTTTGTGGAGCGCCTGCGCTCCGGCGACGCGGAGGCCAAGCGCGAGGTGGTGCGGGCCTACTTGCCGCAGATCGTGCGAACCGCGCGGGGGGCCGGCCTGCGCCACGAAGAGGCCGAAGACGTTGCCCAATCGACGTTTGTCACCTTCTTGGAGGTAGTGGGCCGCTTCGAGGGCCGTTCCCACATACGCACGTTCCTGTTCGGTATTCTCTACAAGAAGATCGCGGAAACGCGCCGGCGGCTGGCCCGCGACAACCGCGCGGATGATATCGACCATGTCATGGAGTCCCGCTTCAGACCCGATGGTCGTTGGCTGAACCCGCCGCGCCCCATAGAGGACCGCCTTCACGGTGTCGAGGTGCGTCAGCAGATCGACGACTGCTTGGAATGCCTGCCGCTGCAGCAGCGCATGGCCTTCGTCCTACGGGAGGTCGAGGGCCTGAACACCGAAGAAATCTGTAAGATTCTCGAGGTCACGCGCACTAACTTTGGTGTACTGGTGTACCGCGCGCGCAACCGTCTGCGGGAATGCCTGGAAAGCAAGGGCGTGGAGGGCTGAGAGCATGATGCCGAACTGCCAGGAGGTCTGCCGGAAGATCGCTTCCGACGAGCTCGCCGAGGCGGGACTGTGGGAGCGGTTGATGACTCGCTTCCATCTCTGGCGATGCGGGGATTGCAGCCGTTATTCGGAGCAGCTTCGCACGATCGGCGAGTCCGTTCATCAGCGCGCACACGAAGAGGGTCCGACTTCAACTGCTCTTGACCGCCTCGAGCAGAGCATTCTCGACTTCGACTCCGCCCGATCTTCCGGGCGAGTGGACGATGCCGAGGACTGATCCGCGAATCTCGGCGGACGTGCGCCTCACACCTCGCTCGTAATAACGCGGCGAAGTTCCACACTCACTACTCGTGGCACGCAATGGAGCGTGCCCCAGAGCAGGAGGGTACTTCGATGCGGGAAGCGATTCGAAGGTTAGCGTTTGCAGCTGTGTTGGCTATTGCCGTGTTGGTAGCACTTCCAGGCCAAGCTGACGCTCAGCACTACTACGGGGGCGGCTACGGGCATTACTACGGGCACAGCTTCTACGGGCCCGGCTTCTACGGCCACCCCTACTATGGCTATGGCGGCTACGGCTATGGCTACGGCGGCTACGGCTACCGCGGCTACGGCTACCGGAACGAACGTCACGACTACGGATGGGTCCGCATCGAGGCGAGCCCGAAGGACTCGCGGGATCAGATCCGAGTCTATGTAGACGAGGCCCTCGCAGGTGTCGTCGATGATTTCGACGGCATCTTTCAGAGGCTCAATCTTGCCCCGGGAAGCTATCTGATCGAGATCAGGCTCGCCGGTTACCGACCGTTCCGCGAGACCATCATGATTAGCCCCAGGAGCTCCTTCCACATCCGCGGTGAGCTGGTGCCACTGGCCGATGACGACGACGACGCCGAAAGCGATCTGATGGTAACCAGCAACTGAGGCTGTAAGAAATTGAGCCGCCGGTGCACTCACTATCGAGGCCGGCGTTGGGCCCGGTCGATAGCCGGGCCCTTCGTTGGTCCCGGTTACAAACGAGGCCGGCATTGGGCTCGGTCGACAATCGCGGCAATCGCAGTTCTGAGAGGTTGCCGCTTCTGCAAGCGAGGAGGATATCGCGATGGATAGCACGAGCATCAAGAATGGCGTTCTCGGCGGCCTGGCCGGCGGCGCGGTCTTCGGCATGATGATGGGAATGATGGGAATGCTTCCCATGATTGGCGCCATGGCCGGATACCCGTCCGCCCTGTTCGGTATGGGCGTGCACATGGTCATCAGCGCTTTTATCGGTGTCACGTTCGCCGTCCTGTTGGGCGGCAAGATCAACGGCCCTGCCAATGGCTTGGGTTTCGGCCTCGGCTACGGTGCCATCTGGTGGTTCCTGGGTCCTTTGACCCTCATGCCCCTGATGATGGGCATGGGTGTCAACTGGAGTCTCGCGGCAGCCACGCAGATGCTGCCCAGCTTGATGGGACATCTGATCTACGGCGCTCTGCTGGGAGGAGTATACGGAAGGTTGCAGAGCAGGGTCGGCGCGCTGGCACATTCGCACTGACGACCTCCAATACCTCGACACCGATACTCCGACGGGCCTCGGTGTCCTGTGAAGGCGGAGTTTGCGGCCAAGAAGCGCCCCTGGGCGAATACCCCGGGGGCGTTTTACTGGCTATTCGGGATCGGGTCCGTCGAAGACCGTGAGCTCCTCGAGTCCTAGCTTCCCAGCCATTTCTTTGCCCTGGGGTCAGCGGTTGCCCAGGGGTGTGAAGTCACCATTCCTTCGGTATGTTTGGCCTAGGTCATGGGCGGGGCAAGCACCAGCGTAGAGGTCGCTGATGGCATGAGCGGTTTGCGGTCCATGTTGAAGAGTGAAGACTGGCTGTCCCTGTGGATCGGGATCTTGCTTGTCGCCATATCCATGCTGCTGCTCCTGGGCCCCGACCTCCTCGGCTGGGCGGTGAAGACGAACGTCTGGACCTCGCCAGGCGAGGCTCTCCAGCCTGTCGCTGCAGGCTACGCCGTTGGCTTCACCATCATCTTCATCATCTCGTACATCTGCTGGTTCCTCGGGCACTACGCCTATATCGCCGCCACACCGGACACGCTGGAGTCGCTGGGAATCGGCTGGTCCATGAACCTCACCGGCGAGGCAGGATACATCCTCGCCCTGATCGTGGGCCTCGTGGTCGGTAACTTCTTCCCCAAGCTGGTGGGTCGCATCGACGAGGCCACCAGACCCGAGCTCTTCATCAAGATCGCCATTGTGATCATGGGTCTGGGGTTGGGGGTGAGGGCCGTGGAGGCCTTCGGGCTGGCACAGGCGATCATCTTCCGGGGGATCTGCGCCATCGTGGAGGCCTACCTGATCTACTGGGCGGTCGTCTACTTCGTGGCGCGGAAGTACTTCAAGTTCAGCAAGGAATGGGCGGCGCCGCTGGCCTCCGGGGTTTCCATCTGCGGAGTGTCGGCCGCCATCGCCACGGGCGGCGCCATTCGAGCCCGCCCGATCATTCCCATCATGGTGTCGTCGCTGGTGGTGGTCTTCGCTGTGGTGGAGCTTTTGATCCTTCCCTTTGCCGCCCAGGCCTTTCTCTATAAGGAACCCATGGTGGCGGGGGCGTGGATGGGCCTGGCTGTCAAAACCGATGGGGCCGCGGTGGCATCCGGGGCCATCACGGACGCGTTGATACGAGCCAAGGCTATCGAAGCCTTGGGGGTCGAGTGGGTCGAGGGATGGATCGTCATGACCACCACCACGGTGAAGGTCTTCATCGACATCTTCATCGGTGTGTGGGCTTTCATCCTCGCCGTCCTCTGGGTCACGGTCATCGACCGAAGGCCTGGCGAGAAGGTGCGACTGATGGAGATTTGGGAGCGCTTCCCCAAATTTGTCCTTGGGTACGTGCTGACCTTCGTGGCTACGCTGATCCTCCTGAGGAGCCTGCCTGATCTTTTCGATGGAGCAGAAGCAGCGGCCGGCACGGCCAACATCTTCCGAAAGCTCTTCTTCGTTATGACGTTCTTCACGATCGGCGTGGTGTCGAACTTCAGGAAGCTCTGGGAAGAGGGGATCGGGCGCCTGGCGGCCGT
>SDBT01012299.1_pt1 | contig 13753 bp, 5 predicted proteins | sample 2277101 | NCBI WGS metagenome assembly SDBT01 (sample SAMN10404973, study PRJNA504765) | marine sediment metagenome | isolation source: marine sediment core GS10_PC15, 103 cmbsf | place: Arctic Ocean: Southern Knipovich Ridge | collected 2010
ATCTCGAACGCGACAGACGTAGCTGCTCTTGATCGCGTGGATGTCGTTCCATAGCAAGAACTCGAAGTACCAGCGGTCCATCACGTAACAGGGGTCCGGTTGCAGGACCTGAATAGCATTGGAAACAGCATTGGGAAAGTCACCTATTTCGACAAGCGGATTCAATTCTGAAGCCCGCAGGGGGCGGAGGACACGACCGATCGTTTGTTCCAGGCGATCCACAAACGTGGGGCTTCCAAGGGGATGACCGGTGCGGCCGCGTTCTCGTAAATCCCGCAACTCTTCTTCCTGGATCGCACCGTTGAGCAGCCCACGCCAATCGGCAACCATCGCCAGCATCGGAGCAACTCGGGCCAATCGATCGTCGCGGCCCGCCCCAGGCCGTCCTCCGACTGCGGCACGGCAATCAGGTGAACATGATTGGGCATCAGGCAATAGGCCCAGATCTCGACTCCGCGTTCTTCGCACCAGTCGGCCATCAGTTCCACATAAGCCGCATAGTCCTCATCGCAAAAAAACGTCTGTTGCCGACGATTTCCACGCTGGGTTATGTGATGTGGCAAACCCGGAACGACTAATCTCGCCAATCTAGCCATACTGGAAATCCAACGGAACTTACCTAATGTGTCAATATCGGTTCGTGTCCCCCTCCCTGCCGCCCCGTTCGTGCCGTCCCTGGGGCTAGAAAACGGTTTCTCTACGTATTATGGGGAGTTGAATGGACGTATGGCTTCTCGGTGTGTCAGGCCTGGTGCCGGGCTCGAAACACTTGACCTGCAGGAGCTTCGGTAGATAATGCATAGTCAGAGGCGGCTGGGATAGCCCACCGGGCCGGTCACGATTTGGCCAGTTCGTCGCGGGTGAGTAGGCCGGTCGGGATAGTCACGGGATTGGACGTAGGAGAAGCCATGAAATCCACTTCTTGCCACGGTAGGCCTAAACTTCTATGACGAAACACAACGACACGGCCCCGGCGGAGGAAATGAAACTCCGTGGACTCGAACAGATCGAAGAGTATCTGCGTTCGCACTTCAGCAATGCGGAGCAGTGTGCCCCTTACAGCGAGAACATTCTGCATGAGTTCCTGCGACTCGGCCCGCTTCATTACTTCATCCCTCCCTCGATGGGTGGCCGCGGCGATGGTACCAAATCCTACCTGCAAATCGTGGAAACGACCGCCTACTACTCCCTCCCTCTCGGCCTCACCCTCGGAATCACCGGCACTCTGTTTCTCCTGCCGATCCTGAAATATGCTGCCCCGAGTCTGCGCGACAGGCTGATCCCGGAGTTCCTTCACGGCCCGGCGCTGGGCGGGATCATGATTACCGAGCCAACGGGCGGGACCGATATCTTCGGGCTTCACACAACCATTTCATCCGGCAACGGAAAGATGGCCCTGTGCGGTACCAAATGCTGGGGCGGGCTCACCGGCAAGGCCGAGCACTGGCTCGTTGCCGCGCGCAAGACGAAAGGCGACAGGCTGACGCGAGTCCTGAAGCTGGTCTACGTGCCGCTCTCCTCACCGGGCGTTGCCGTGAATAGCTACTTCGACGCGCTCGGCTTGCAGCCGATCACGTACGGTCAGACGCAATACTCCGATGTTGCGGTGCCCGACTCTCACGACCTTACCCCCAAGGGAAAGGGCGCGCTGCGGGTCTTATACGACACGCTTTTCCGGAGCCGGATGGGCTTCCCCGCTATCGCTTCGGGTCTGTGCAAACGGCTGGCAGACGAGGCAGCCGCGCGAGCCTCCGGACGCGTGGTTTTCGGTCGGCCCATCGCCCACTACGATCAGGTGCAGTTTCGGTTGTCGACGATCCGAGGGCTGTCGCAAATGAACCATTGCCTCTGGCTGTTTACGGCGGACTGGATGGATCGGCACGACGACGTATCGGGGGATTACATCCTGGTGAACGCCGTTAAGGTCGTCTCGTCTCAGAGCATGGCGGAGGCAGCCGACGCGGCCCTGCAGCTTTTTGCTTCCGCGGCGTTCAAACGCGATCACTTGGTGGGCCGGGCCTATGTCGATTCGCGGCCTTTCCAAATCTTCGAAGGCAGCAACGACGTCCTTCATGATAATACATTCGAAGTGGTGGCGGGGCGGTACGGTTCCGTGACTCCTGACACGATCAGCCAGGAGCTTGAGAAATTTGGACTCCGGATTCCGGATGATCTGCCCCAGGGAACGCTCTCGGTGCTCGATATCAAGGAGGAGTGCTCCCAAAGGCAGAAAGTACAATACGGGAAGATCATCGAATGGATCGTCGTTCTCAGCATTCTCGAACACATGAGCGGGCAGAAAGCGATGCCGCTGGAGGACGCTCGACGAGTCGTCAAACTCCGCATGGCCGCATGCATTGCCGAACTGCCGTACCTGGACTGAAGAGTGGCGGGTATTCCTAACGGTTGTGTGATCAATAGATTGGAAACGCCATGATCGTCGAACCGCGTATACGCGAAAACGTCTGTTTGAACGCCCATCCCACTGGGTGCTTCCGCCAGGTTGAAGATCAGGTCCGCTACGTGTCGGATCAGAACAGAATCGATGGACCCAAGCGGGCGCTGATCATCGGCGCCTCGAACGGCTATGGGCTCGGGGCTCGGATCGCTTCGGCCTTTGGCTCGGGGGCATCGACCATCGGCCTGGCCTATGAGCGTCCGCCCAAGGGGAAGCGTGCGGCCTCGGCCGGTTGGTATAATGACCGAGCCTTCATGACCCTAGCTCGCGAGCACGGGCACCCGGCCTGGACTCTCAATGGAGATGCCTTTTCCAATGAGATCAAAGCACAGGTCTTAGATAGTATTCGCGAGAACTTGGGGCAGATCGACTTCTTGGTCTACAGCATCGCCGCACCGCGCCGCTCGGACCCACAGACCGGGGAACTCTACTCTTCGGTCATCAAGCCCATCGGCCAACCCTATAGCGCCAAAACCGTCGATTTTCAGACGGGCGAGGTCCGAGTAGAAACCAGCGAGCCGGCCACCGCCGAACAAGTGGCTCAGACGATCAAGGTCATGGGCGGCGAGGATTGGGCCCTGTGGATCGAACAACTGCGCGATGCAGGCGTCCTTGCCAGTGGATTCCAGACCATCGCTTTTTCCTACATAGGTCCGGATCTGACTCGGGCCATTTATCGCGACGGAACGATCGGCAAGGCCAAGGAAGACCTGGAACAACATGTGCAAATCATCAATACCATGTTGGCCGATTTGCCCGGCCGGGCGATTATCAGCGTGCAAAAAGCGCTGGTGACACGAGCCAGTGCTGTCATCCCGGCCGTGCCGCTGTACCTTTCGTTACTCTATCAAGTCATGAAGGCCAAAGGTCTGCACGAGAATTGTATCGAGCAGATCTATCGGCTCTATCATGATTTTCTTTTTTGTCCCGAGCCTGCGCCTACCGACGATTTGGGCCGTCTACGCCTCGATGACCGGGAGATGCGTGCAGACGTGCAGGCCGAGGTGGCGGGACTCTGGCAACAGATCAACAACGATAACGTCAGTTCGCTGGCGGATATTGAAGGCTTTCTCGCAGAATTCCTGCGACATCATGGATTTGGTATCTCAGGAATCGACTACAGCCGGGATGTGACTCCATGACACTCTGCCCAATGTGGGGAAAAGAAGATGAAGGAATTCCTGAGAATTCAGATACCATGAAAACAGCACGAAAACGAGCACGAAAGAGCACGTAAACGGGACAGGTCTAAATGGTCGAAATCAGACCTGTTTATGTGCCCCGAGCTTAACAATAGCTGCGCGAACTGCAAGCAATTGGGGCTCCCGCGGTGACGAACGGGGGCCTTTTTCGGCGGGGCCATCGGGCGTATACTGGCGTTATGGCCAAATCGCTGCATGCCGTCGACTATCTCGCCAAGCCGGAGAAATTTCCGCCGCAGGCCGTTTGTGCCGTCTATGGGGACGATTCGTTCCTGAAACGTCAGGCCCTGCTGCTGCTGCGCGAGGCCGTTCTCGGCGGCGAGGAGGCGGAGTTCTCGCTCTCTACGTTCGAGGGCAAGAGGACCTTGTGGCCCGACGTTTATGAGGAGCTGGCCACGTTGGCCATGTTCGGCGGCGGCAAACGACTGGTCGTGATCGACGAGGCCGACGACTTCGTCTCGCGATTTCGGAGTGAGCTGGAAGATTACGTCGCGCGGCCGGCTCCCGGCGGCGTGCTCGTGTTGGAGTTGAAGTCGTTTCCCGGCAATACGCGTCTGGCTAAGGCCGTGGCCGCCAAGGGCCTGGCGATTGATTGCGGCGCCATGTCCGGCGTGCGGCTCGCTCGATGGCTGAGCACTTGGGCCAAGGCGACCCATCAGGTGCAGCTTCCCTCGTCGTCGGCCGAGATGTTGGTCGAGATGATCGGTCCGGAGCTCGGACTGCTCGATCAGGAGTTGGCCAAGATGGCCCTGACCGTCGGGCCCGACAAGAAGATTACGCCGGAAGAAATCGGCCGGTCGGTCGGCGGATGGCGAGCCAAGACCACGTGGGAGATGCTCGATACGGCGCTCTCGGGCAATGCGTCTGTGGCCATGGAACTGTTGGACCGTCTGTTGGCGGCGGGTGAGAACCCGATCGGTATGCTGGCCCAAATCTCGGCCTCGTTGCGACGTCTGGCCGCCGCGACGCGATTGATCCTTCAGGGAGAAGCGTCCGGCCGCCGCGTGGCACTTCGCCCCGCCTTGGAAGCGGCCGGTATCCGGTCGTTCGTGCTGAAGAAGGCCGAACAGCAACTGCGCCAGTTGGGCCGCCAGCGGGGTGAACAGCTCTATCGATGGCTCTTGCAGGCCGATCTCGATCTGAAGGGCGCCAGCGCCGTCGCTCCCCGGCTGATTCTCGAACGGCTATTGATTCGTCTGGCCGCGAAGAAAGAGGCCGTCGCGCCGACCGGTTGAAAACACGGTGCCCACCCTACGGCGTCTCGTCCGGACGGGGCACCCGGGCGTGGGGATCGGAGTCCTCGGGTTGGAATCCGAGTTCCTCGGCCTTGGCGAAGTAGGGGGCGGCCTCCTCGAATTTCTCTTTCTCCTCCAGGGCGACGCCGTAATAGTAGTTGGCCGCCGGATGCTCCTCTTCGAGCGACATGACCACCACTCCGATGTCGTGCTCGGCGTCGAAGTCACATTTCAATCGAGCCGCCTTATCCATATCCCACCAGACCATGGCGCGTCCGAGATAGGCCTCGGCGCTGTGGGGAAATGCCTCGGTGTATGCGGCGTGGGCCTTCTCCAAATCGCTGTTCTTATGGTAGGCGTCGGCCAGGGCACAACGGTACTTCAGGAGGGTCTGGTCAGTCTTCTTGGCCTCACCTTCGCCCACATACAGGTTGATGGCGTCGTCGAAAGAGGCAATGGCCGCCTTGAAATCGCCCTTCTCCGTATGCTGGGTGCCTTGGCCGAAAGCCTCGGTGGCCGCACCCTTGTCGCCCGAACCCTTGTCGTCCGAGTCCTGTGAGCCCGATCCACAGCCCAGGCATGTCCCCAGACCCAGCAGCAAGGCGACCGCAATCCATTGGTGTCCCGAAATCCGGGGGGTTGGCTTATCCATTACTCTTGTCTCCTATGGCCCTATTGCGGTCCGAAACTGACGAGCCGAGCATATCACCGTACTCGAATCTCGTCTATCCCCCCCTGAATGGGCGGTGGCACCTTGCGGAAACGGGGGCACTTGGGACAATGGCGTGTGTCCGTTCAAGCGGGCGGCTACCCGGCATCCGGCACAAGTCGCACGACTCCCCCCGAACAGGCCGTGAGGGTCTGTGGTTGCCGGGGTGAATTGACATTTTCCTTGCCGTTGAGGGGCCAACCTGATTACGATATAGGGAGCCGGCTTTTCCCATCCCGAGGTGTCGTCCCGGGGTGCCAGCCTGAGGTCGACGCAGCCGGCCCTTTTCTATTCTTGGAGCCTTCCCCGGCCCTCATATTAGGAACAGCATCATGAGCCTAGCGTTTTCGCAGTCTCCCAGTCGTTCGAGATCCAGTCGTTCGAGATCCAGTCGTTCGAGATCCAGTTGTTCGAGTTTCGGTCGTTCGAGATCCCATCGTTCGAGTTTCGGCCGCCCGACTTTGAAGAAGGCCCGACTGCACATCGAGCCGTTGGAAGATCGGCGTATGCTATCGGTCGTGGGGTTGGATATCAATTTCTACCACGACGCAGACGGGCTCGAGCCGATTGTCAACAACACGGTTCACGTCGGGGACGATTTTTTCGTCGAGATCTCGGTCCAAGACCTAACGATCCCCTTGTCGGCCGATCCGGGCGTGAGGGAATTGTTTCTCGACTTAGCGTGGGAGGAGACGGGCGTACTGGAGGGACTCGACGCGTCGAACGACCCGAACCTACCCGGCTTTCCGGCGCTGAACGACAAACTGACGCCCCATTGGAATTGGAACGCTTTCGAAGACGGCTATTACGGTTCGATGCATGGCTATACGGTCAATTCCAACGACCCGCTGGGTGCCTCGGCGTCGGAGTGGTTCACTCGCCTACATTTCGAAGCGATTGCGCAGCCCGCCTCGGGGTCGCTCACCTTCGACCTGACGGTAGACAACTATGCCACGACACTTGACGGCGTGGTTTTTCAAGACGGGTCGTGGTTGGATGCCGTGGGGGGCGTGGTAGTCGACAGCCCAGCGATCACGATCCTCCCCGCACTCCAAGAGCCCGTGATCACCGTCGGCGATCATGTGCTGTATCCCGACATGGCGGGACAAGAGATCGAGATCTACGTTACCGGCGGCCAAGAAGTTGCGGGACTGAACCTCTATCTCGAAATGGGCGACGGCGGCCCGACCATCGAGGACCTCAATATTCTCAACGGAACCATATTCGCCGACAACAACAACGGCCAATTCGGTGTGGAGAATCCGGACCTAACGCCCCGAGACGAGTGGCGCACCACGACCACGACCATCGCTTTGGGACCGATTGCTGCCGACGGGTTGTTGGCCACCGTGACGATCGACACAACCGGCTTGACCAGCGGAACCTGGTCGCTGACGTTGGGCACGGGGACCAGCTTTCCCATTGGTGGTAGTGAGCAGGTCGGCGTATTAGTCAACGGCTCGATCCAGATCGGCGATCCGCCGGTGGCCGAGGACCACGAGGTCGGAGTCGATGAAGGCGGTACCGCCACGACAACCACGCTGGGTGCGTCGAGCGTATTGGTCAATAATGGCCCCGGCACGACGGCGACCCTGATCAGCGGCCCGACCCATTACGACGACTTCGTCCTGAATCCCGATGGGACTTTCAGCTATACCCACAACGACTCCGAGGTCCTCACCGATAGCTTCACTTATCGGGCAACCGACGGAAACGGATTGAATAGCGCCGATGCCACGGTCACCATCACCGTTGCGCCGGTCAACGACAATTGGCCGATCGCGCCGATCGACAACTCGATGACCGCCGTCGAAGACGGTGACTCGGTAATCACACTCGACAGCGGCGAGTGGAGCCTGTTGGCTTTCGTCACCGACCTCGATTTGCCGAACGACCAGCTCACGCTGATCACGACCCCGATCAACGGACCGGTCAACGGAGTGCTGGAGCTCAATTACGCCGGCAACGGATCGTTTGTCTATACGCACGACGGCAGCGACACGACCACCGACAGCTTCACCTACGAGGTTCGAGACGCCGCGGGCCACTCGGATACCGCGACCGTGACGATCACCATTACCGGCCTGAATGACAATTGGCCGATGCCGCTGAGCGATACCATGTCGGTGTCCGAGGGCGGCACGCAAACCCAGCTCGATACCCTCTCTAACAACCTCTTGGCCAATGACGAGGACGCCGATCCGGGCGACTCTCTGCGACTCGGCACGGCGCCGGTGGACGGCTTCGGCCCGACCCATGGTTCCGTCATACTCCACCCAAACGGCGAATTCGAATACACGCACGACGGTAGCGAGAACTTCACCGACAGCTTCGTTTACACGGTGTTCGACGACGCAGACCATTCTGCCACGGCCACGGTCCACATCACCATTGATCACGTCAACGACAACGATCCGGTGGCCAACGACGACTGGATTACTGTCGCCGTGTCGGGCACCGCCACCGTCTTGGATTCCGCCGAGTTGAACCTTCAGGCCAACGACACGGACGCCGACCTGGAAGCCGGCCCGAACGACTTGTTGCATGTCGTCGCTACTGCCGGCTTCGTACCGACCGAACATGGGTCGGTGATGATCAACGCGGACGGAACGTTCGTCTACACACACGACGGCAGTGACACGACCACCGACAGCTTTACCTATACGGTGATGGACGATGCCGACCATACGGATCAGGCGACCGTCCATATCACCGTAACACCCGCTGACATCCAGATCGAGGTTCGCCTCTACGAAGACAACAACGGCACGCCGGGCAATCAAATCTCGGAGGTCGACGGTGTCGCCAACATCGCCAAGGGCCAATTGTTCTTCGTCGAGATCCTCGTCGGCGACTTGCGCGCCGGAGGGCTGGGGATCACGCAACTGTCGGTCGACTTCGGATGGTCGGACCTCGTCTTCGACCTCAATCCGGTCGCTTCCCCGTTTGACCCGGTCAATGTGATTACGGACAAACTGTCGTTGCAACAGGATGGCACCTTGGACCCGAATTTCGGTGCGGGGGAAGAGGGGATCAGGAATCTCTCCGGTGCGGGTAGTGAGCCGATCGGTGATGAAGGGCTCGAACGTTTCGCGATCATGCGATTCGAAGCGATCGATTTCTTCGAAGACGCTCCGCTACCCTGGTCACTTAGCATCGGAGCCGACGGCGTAACGCTCGAAAGCGGCGAGACCGAGGTCGACGCGAATATCGAAGAACAAACGGTCGTCCCGGAAATCGCTACACCGGATATTTCCATCGAGATGGGCTATAGCACGGAACTCGAGGGACCGTTCGACGACGCCGACGCCGAGCCGGGACCTTTGTTCGCTCTAAACGAGGTCCTCATCGGCCGATACGCGGTCACCAACTCGGGTAACGTCGGTCTTTGGAATGTGGTCATCACGGACGATCGGGGGACTCCCGGCAATCCGTCCGACGATCTCACGATTCAATACGAAGATATCGCGGAAGGTGACCTGGATGCAGATCAAGTCCTGGACGTTGGGGAAACCTGGGTTTTCTTCGAGCCCGTGACCGCCAGAGAAGGACAACTCCAGGTACTGTCCAACGTCGTTGCCACTCCCGTCTTCGGTCCCGGATCGGCCGAAGCCACGGATCCAACCCATTACTTCGGCGTGATCGGGGCGATCGGCGTCGAGACCTCGACCAATGGCGAAGCGAACGACGATGTCCCGACCGGCCCGCTCGTTCCGACCGACGACCCGATCTCCTTCACCTACGAAGTGACGAACTGGGGTAACGTCGCGCTGGCCGACATCGTATTGACCGACGACAACGGCACGCCGGGCGATACGTCCGACGACTTCGAGCCGACGTTTGTCGGCGGCGACGGCAATGGCAACGGGCTGCTGGATCTCGGCGAAACGTGGAACTACGAGGCATCCGCCGTTGCCCTGGTCGGCCAATTCGCCAGTCTGGTTACCGCCACGGCCAACCCGGTGCTGGACGACGGAACCGATATCGAGGATGTGCTCGATGCCTCTGGCGCGGATGCAAGCCACTACTTGGGCGTCGGCCCGGGGGTCGAGATCGACGTACTAACGAACGGCGTCGACGACCTGACACTACCGGCCGGCAATCCGATTACCTGGACCTATCGGGTCACCAATCCCGGCAACGTGATACTTGGCGATGTGACGGTAACCGACGACAACGGGACCCCCGGTGATACGGCCGACGACATCGTGCTGACTCTTGTGAGCGGCGACGCCGACAGCGACGGTTTGCTGGATACCAACGAGATGTGGATGTATGAGGCCGACGGCATCGCCGGCAGCGGACCGTTCACCAATATCGCGACCGTGACGGCCAATCCGGTCGACGAAAACGGCCTGGATATACCCGAGTTGAGTGACGTAGGCGATACCGATGCGAGCGACCACTTCGGCCAATTCGCGGATATTCAACTCGAGAACGCAACCAACGGCCAAGACGCCGATGCCCCGACCGGCCCGATCATCCTGGTCGGCGACGCCGTGACGTGGACCTTCGTTCTGACCAACCAGGGGAACGTCGCGTTGGGCAGCGTGACGATGACCGACGACCAGGGCGTTACGTTCCTGCCGCCCGACGGCGACATCGACGGCGACGGACTGTTGGACGTCGACGAAACTTGGACTTATACAGTAACCGGCGTAGCGACAGCCGGGCAATATGCCAACCTCGGCAGTGTGACGGCCGATCCGGTCGACGAAGGCGGCACGCCGATTATCGGCCTCGCCGGCGTCAACGATTCCGACCCGAGCCATTACGTGGGCATGAACGTCGGCATTAATGTCGAGAAGTCGACCAATGGCGACGACGCCGACGACCCGACCGGACCGTACATCCCGGTGGCCGGACAGGTCAATGTCACGTGGATCTACACGGTGACCAACACGGGCGACGTGACGTTGGCCGATATCGTACTGACCGACGATGCCCAGCTGACGCTCATCGGCAATGGAAACGGCGACCAATGGCTCAGCCCCGGCGAGACCTGGACTTACGAAGCCTTTGGCGTGGCGCTGCCCGACCAACAAGTAGACGCGGTCGACGTGACGGCCAATCCGGTCGACGCCGCCGGGCTCGACATCCCCGGTCTGGCCGATGCGACCGATTCCGACGCGAGCCACTACTTCGGCGCCGTGGCGGGCATCGAGATCTCGACGACCACCAACGGTCAAGATGGCCCGTTCATCCCCGTCGACAACCCGGTCACCTGGACCTACACGGTCTCGAACACGGGCAATGTGGCGATCGGCGATCTGGCGGTTACCGACGACCAGGGCGTGACACTCGACCCGCCGGGCGGTGACGACAACGCCAATGGGCTGTTGGATGTCGGCGAAACGTGGATCTATCAGGCGACCGGCACCGCGGCGGCCGGCGCGTATACGAACTTGGGGCTCGCCCAGGGGAATCCCATCGAGCCCGACGGCTCCGATATCGATGGCATGGTCAATGTTACCGACAACGATCCGAGCGACTACTTCGGTATCGATGCGGGCATCCAGATCCTGGCCAAGGTCAATGGCGAGGATGCCGACGATCCGACCGGCCCGCTCCTGGAGGCCGGGGCATCTGCCACCTTCGATTACATTGTGACCAATCTGGGTAACGTGGCGCTTTCCGATATTATCGTGACCGATGACAATGGGACGCCGTCGCTGCCCTCCGACGATTTCCAACTGACGCTCGCTTCCGGCGACACCAACAGCGACGGATTGCTGGATGTCGACGAGACGTGGAACTATTCGCACCAGCGGACAGTCGCTGCCGGCCCATTCAGCGGCATGGCCACCGTCACCGCGTTGGATAGCACTCAGGCCGCGGCAACTGATGCCAACGCGGCTCATTTCTTCGGCGTCGTGACGGGTATTGACGTCGAGGTGACCGTCAACGGCCAAGAGTACGATACGCCGAGCGGTTTGATCATCGCACCCGGCGAGACGGTGACCTTCGACTATTCCCTCATCAACACGGGCAATATGCCGCTAACCGATGTCGTCTTGGTCGATGACAATGGAACGCCCGGCGATGCGGCCGACGACTTCGAACCGACGTTCGTCGACGGCGACACGAATGGCGACGGAGTGCTCGACACCGACGAGACGTGGACCTATTTGCATACCGCAACGGTCGCCGACGGCCAGTTCAGCGGCTCGACCACGGCCACCGGCGTTGATGTCCGACAAGAGACGCAGACCGATGACGACGCGGCCCATTTCTTCGGCATCGATGCCGCCATCGAGATCGTAGCGGCCGTCGACGGCGACGATGCCGACACGCCCGACGGACCGTTGGTCGATGCCGACGCGTCCTCGACCTTCACCTACGAAGTGACCAACTCGGGTAATACGCCGCTGGGCGATATCGTCATCACCGACAGCCAGGGAGTCGATCCCCAGTTGGTCGACGGCGACGACAACGACAACGGACAACTCGACCCGGGTGAGACCTGGATCTATGAGGTAATCGCCGCTCCATTGGCCGGTCAGACCGAAGCCATTGCCGAAGTTTCTGCCACGCCGCTGGATGCCGGTGTGCCGATCCCGGGGATTGACGAGATTACCGCCGAGAATTCGACGCATTACTTCGGCGTCGAAACCGAAATCGACGTCGAAGTGACGATCGACGACGAGGATGCCGACTCGCCGCTGGGTGTAATCGTCGAGCCGGGCGATACCGTCACACTCGAATACGAGGTCGAGAACTTGGGCAATGTGCCGCTGGCCGACGTCGAATTGATCGACGACAACGGCACGCCGAATGACACCTCCGACGACTTCGAGCCGACCTTCGCCAGCGGCGACACCAACGGCGACGGACTGCTCGATACCAACGAGACCTGGCGCTATACGCACCAACGAATTGCCGGGGCGGGCCAATTCGCCGGTACCACGACCGTGACCGCCGAAGACACCATGCAGATCGAAACCACCGATAGCGACGCCGCCCACTTCTTCGGCGGCCTGTCGAGCATCTCCGGTTCCGTCTTCGTCGACGACGACAACGACGGGTTCTTCGACGCCGGGGAATACGGCCTGCCGGGTGTGACCATCATGTTGACCGGAACCGATACGACCGGCGCGGCGGTGGCGAGAATGACGCAGACCAACGCCCAGGGCCTCTATTCCTTCGTCGACCTGCCCTCGGGTACCTACGAAGTTTCCGAGCTGCAACCGGCCGCCTTCCGCGACGGCAAGGACAGCAACCCTCTCCAACTCCCGCCGCCAAAGAGCGATCGTTTCGAGGAAGTCATTCTCTCCGGCGGCGACGATCTGACGAACTTCGACTTCGGCGAACAGGGACTCCTCGAAGTCTCCGCACGGCTCTTTCTGAGCTCGACGCCCCCGGCTGCTGAACTCTATCGGCAAGCAGTCGACTGGACGCCGCCGCTAGAAGGCATCTTGTCCAACCCGGCCGAAGTCGTTCAAAATGGCTCGCAACTGACCGTGACCGGCACCAATGGGAACGATCTGTTCGAGTTCATTGCCGGCGCCACTCAGCATCGCCTGGTCGTCAACGGCGTGGTCCATCAGGTGGACGCGACGCAAGTCACCAACATCCTCTTCGACGGCGGTGCGGGTCAGGATACGGCCCGACTGACGGGTACCGACGGCAACGACACGGTCGTCCTTCAACCGTCGGGCGGCCGGCTGACCGGTTCCGGCTATGTGATCGATCTGGCCCATACGGAGAGCATCCTGGCGGACGGTCGCGGTGGACAGGATCAGGCCATGATGTTCGACTCACCCGGCGACGACCAGCTTCGCGCCGACGGCAAGTTCGCCTGGATGTTTGGCAAGAACTTCGCCAACTGGGTCTTCGACTTCGAGCAAGTCCAAGCCATCTCGCAGTCCGGCGGCAACGACAAGTCCGACGTCGAGAGCGCCGTCGACTTCCTGCTGCAACTGGACGGCAATTGGTAGAGCTGGGTGGCCCACTGAAGGATGACCTTCCCCATGGCTCGTGGACACCGAGTTACGGTGTTAAACTACGAGAATCCATGAGGAGGAAGCTATGGCGAGCAAACGTCGAAATTACACGAGGGAATTCAAGGTCGAGGCCGTCCGGTTGATAACCGAGAATGGTAGCGGTATTCGTGAGGCGGCCGAGAGTCTGGGGGTTTCCCAAAACTCTT
>SDBT01012300.1_pt1 | contig 13752 bp, 10 predicted proteins | sample 2277101 | NCBI WGS metagenome assembly SDBT01 (sample SAMN10404973, study PRJNA504765) | marine sediment metagenome | isolation source: marine sediment core GS10_PC15, 103 cmbsf | place: Arctic Ocean: Southern Knipovich Ridge | collected 2010
GCTCGCGATAGAGAGGTCCGCCGACGACGGCGCGAGCGAGCCGCCCGGATGATTATGTATGACTACGTCGCCCGGGCGCGCCGACTCGGTGATCGCGGGAACGGCCCCCTCGTTTCCCCGCGCAAGCGGAACGACCTTCATGACCACCCGGTCCTCGCCCGTCGAGCCGAGAAAGAAGACCGCATTCCCCCCGGCACCCTCAATCTCCGCCCGCATCACCTCGATCGCGGCCTCTGTGAACAGTTCGTTAATGGATTTCATAATGATCCAGAATCAGATGGTTAGTCTTTATTATACTCGGAGATTGACGAGCGGAGAAACCGAAGCCCTTGATGTTCTTTCACACCAGCAGCTTCCTTACCGCATCGGCTGCCGTCGCGCCGGCGTCGATGGCCTCGGGGAAGTGGGTGACGGGGTTGAGGTATTCGGCGTTGGCGAAGTGGATAGCGCCGTAGGGTTTGCCGAGCTTCGGGAAGACCTGCGTCATGTAGCCGGGGTATGGCACGCAGTAGTTGCGCGTGCGAAGGAACGCGTGCACGGCGTCGACCTTTTCGATCGCGCCGGGGAAGCGCTCGTCTATCTCGCCCAAAACCTCGGCGGCCATCTCGATCATCGCGGCTTTGTCCTGCACGCGGTCGACGTCGTCGAGCGACATCTTGTTGAAGCACGAGAGGATGTTGGGCCGGTCGGGGCCGAGGTCGCGCCGGAACCAGTCGGGGATGGTTATCGCCTGGATGGCGCAGTCCATCACGCCCAGCCGGTAACCGCGCCGGTAAATCGGCTCGCGCGAGCAGAAGTGGAACGTGGGATATGAAAAACGGCGCATGCTTTCCATCGCGTCTTTGGTCTCAGTCGGGATGTCTTCGAGAATCTTTAGGGCGATGTTGGATTCGGCGTTGATGATGGCGGCTTTGGCGCGGACGGTCGAGAGCTTGCCGTCGCGCCAGTACGTCACAAGTACGCGGCCGTCGGAGTCGTGGCGCACTTTGTATGCGAACGCGCCGGTCAGCATCCGTCCGGGGCCGGCCTCTTCGACCCTGTCGGCGAGCGTTTTGTTGATTATGCCGAGTCCGCCGGGGAACGAGGCGATGCCCGCGTCGCCGGCGTAGTCTTTATCCTGCGCCGACGAGATCGCGTAGTAGGCGGAGACTTCGTCGGTGCGGGGATACGGCTTGGCGAGCAGTTCGTACCAGTCGCGGAACTCGCGAGAATACTTCTTGAGGATTTCCGAGAACGTGATCGCATCGAGTTCGTCTTTGCGGCCTTCGCAGTCGATGCGGGGAATGTCGATGAGGTAGAACCGGATCAGGTCGCGCTTGACTCGCCACGGCAGCGGCATCCGCAGGAATCCCAGGGCGCTGAACGGGTTTTCAATCTGCTTATCGCCGGGGAATACGACGACGAGAGGGCTGTTGTCCTCTTCGGGGGTGAGGCCAAGCTCGCGGCACAGCTCCCACGCGGAGTCGGCCCATGTGCCCGGCGCTCCGATGTATTGTCCGCCGAGCGAAAAGGGCATCCCTTCCCATTCGCAATACATCGAGTTGCCGCCGAGTTCGGGCAGCGCCTCGAGGAGAAGGATGTCGCGGTCCCTGAGGCGGTACGCCGCGGTCAGCCCGCCCGCGCCGCCGCCGACGATGACGACGTCGACGTCGCGCTCGGGAACGGGAACTTGGGCGAACGCTCCCTCGCGAAACATCTTGTTCGGGTTGTCCGGGAACACCTCGCCGTGGAACGTGATCAGCTTTTCTATTTTATCGGCCGGAATCCGCCGCATCTCAATCGCTGCTCCCGTTTGCGTCAACCTTCTTCGGGGTCCGGCGCCCCCCCGCTGATAGAGAAGTGTTCCAGGTGGCAGTCCGGCGAGACGTTGAGCACGATGTTGCGGCCAAACTTTTTCTCGACCTTGGCGAGCGCGTCGGTTTCGCTCTCGCAAATTCGCTGGATGACGTCCTTATGCGCGGTCAGGGTGATGGTGTCGTGGTTGTTCTCCCTGCATTCGCGTTCCAATTGCCTGAGCGCCTGGATCGTGGTCGTTGAGATCGACTTGACCCATCCGGTTCCCTCGCAATAAGGGCAGGGCTCGCATAGCGACGGCGTGAGGCTTTGCTTGACGCGCTTGCGGGTCATCTGGATGAGGCCGAGTTCGGTTACGCCGAGTATGTATGTCTTCGAGCGGTCGCTCTTGAATCCCGCCTGAAATTCCTTGTACAGTTTGTTCCTATTCGAGATCTTTTCCATGTCGATGAAATCGACGACGATTATTCCGCCTATGTCGCGCAGTCTAAGCTGGCGCGCGGTCTCGACCGCGGCTTCCATGTTCGTCTTGAAAGCGGTGTCCTCGAGCCGGTGGCGGCCCGTGAACTTGCCCGTGTTCACGTCCACCGTCGTAAGCGCCTCGGACTGATCGATGACTATGGACCCTCCGCTGGGGAGCCAGACTTTTCTGCGGAGCGCCTTTTCTATCTGGTTTTCGATTTCGTATTTTTCGAAAAGGGGAACTCGCCTGCGATACAGCTCGACACGCGACCTGAGCTGGGGCGAGAGGTTTTCGAGCAGGTTCAGCACGCTGTCGTAGTCGCGCTTGGAGTCGATAATGAATTTGTCCACGTCGTCGGAGAACACGTCGCGCACTATCCGGGCCACCTGGTTGAGATCGCTGTGGAGCAGCGACGGGGCGGGCATGCTTTCCATACGCCTTATGACCTTGTTCCACAGGCCGATCAGGTATTTTACATCGGCCTCGATTTCGCCCTTGCCCTTGCCCTCTCCGACGGTCCTGACGATGAGGCCCAACCCCTTAGGGCGCGCCTTGTCGGCGATCTTGCGAAGGCGCTCGCGCTCCTTATCCTCTTCTATCTTGCGGGAGACGCCGAGGTGATTGACGGTGGGCATCAGGACGAGATAGCGACCGGGAAGCGAAATGTAGTTGGTCAGCCGCATCCCTTTTTGACCCATCGGCTCCTTGGAGACCTGCACCATTATCTCCTGGCCGGGCTTGAGCATGTCCTCGATCCGCATCCTGCGCCTGCGTCGTGAGCGCGGGCGATATCCCCCCCCGCCTTCGTCGTCGCCATCATCGAGCACTTCGTCGTACTCGTCCTGGCTGTCGCTGACGTCGGAGGCGTGCAGGAACCCGTTCTTAGCGCTGCCTACGTCGATGAACGCGGCCTCGATGCCGGGGATGACCGTCCTGACGATCCCCTTGTATATGCTGCCCACGAGCCGTTGCTCGGAGGTTCTCTCGATAAACAGCTCGACGAGCTTGGTGTCCTCGAGGAGCCCGATCCTGGCCTCACGCGAATCGACGCTCGCGACCAGTTCTCTTTGGACCTTCTTTTTTTGGCCCTTGCGGACCGCCTTCTTTCCCGTTCTCTTTCGTGGTCTTGTCATGGTATCCAGTCTGTTATTTTCGTAGTTGTTCCTCGAATTTTATGTCGGTCCTGACGGCCTTGAGGCGCTTGGCGCGGTCCGGCGATATGCCGAACACCGCCCGCGCGACCTCCACGGGACCGCAGGTTCCTCGTTCGCTAATCGAAATCTCGACGCTCAGCCACCCGGCGTCGGCCCCAATGGCGACCTCGCACACGAGACGCCTGACGTCTATCGCGCTCGGCTTGCCCTTGCGCATTCGCTCGATCAAGGCGGAATCCTTTTTCCTGAATTCCGCGACGAGCGATTCGGCCTCCTCGCGCGCCATGCCACAAGGTAATTCTATCATATAACACACCGACGATGCGCGGGACAACTTTGGAGTGGTCGGCGCCACACGGTCGGTTTCGAGAAGATCGAGCCCTTCAGGCATCGTCCGCGCGAGTCCATCATGCAGTTCTTCGGGCGCCAGCGAGCGGCCGAGGACGATGTCGACCATCTCGCATTTGCTCTCGCACCCGAGCGGCAGGGCGGGCCCCATCGAAAGCTTGGGCCGCGGGTTGAAGCCCTCGGTGTACGCGACCGGCGCGTCGGCCCGTTGGAGCGCGCGCTTGATCGCCCGCATCGTGTCGAGATGCGAGATGAACCGGACTGTCCCCTTTTTCTGGTATTTAATGCGATATGTCCACATGTCCGCAGACCCCGCAGCCCAAGCATTTGTCCCGGCAGTCGGCGGTAAATTCGGCCGAGCGGGAGCGTTCCAGCTCCTTGAGCAAGTATTTCCTTGTAACACCGGTCCGGATGTGATCCCACGGCAGTTGATCGCCGGGGGCGTAGCTGAAGTCGGTAACGAGATCGACGTCGACGCCGGCCTCGCGCAGGGCCTTTTCCCATACGTCGGGCTTCAGCTCCGAACTCCAGCCGTCGAACCGGGCGCCCGCCTTCCAGGCGGCGTATATGACTTTCCCGGTCCGGCGGTCGCCGCGCGCGAGCAGCGCCTCGAGCATGCATAGTCCGGGCTCGCGCCAGTTTATCTTGACGTCGCGGTCGCGCACGCGCGAAGTCGTCGCCCTGTACTTGCCCCTGAGCGTTTCGGCGTCGACCATGTTCTCCCACTGGAAAGGCGTGTGCGGCTTGGGCACGAACGCCGAAAGGCTGACGCTGGTTCGAAACCTCTTTCCGCGCATCCTCCGTCCCATCCCTCGAATTTTTCTGACCAGATCGCCAATGGCCGCGACGTCTTCCTCGGTCTCGGTCGGCAGGCCGACCATGAAGTAGAGCTTGAAGACGTCCCACCCGGCCGCGAGCGCGTCCTCGAGCGAGGCGAACATTCTATCTTCGCTATAGTCCTTGTTTATCACGCGTCTCAGCCTGTCGGTCGCGGCCTCGGGCGCAAACGTGAACCCGCTTTTCCTCACCGACTGGATCCGTTCGGCGATCCCGACCGAGAAGCTGTCGAGCCTCAGCGAGGGCAACGAGATCGAGACGCGGCGCTCGGAGATCTGTCGGGTGAGCGCGCTCACGAGGCTTTCTATCTCGCTGTAGTCGGTCGAGCTGAGCGAGGCCAGCGTGACGCCATCGTACCCGGTGTTGGCCAGACCTTCCTCAATGATGCCGCATATATTCCGCGCGCTCCTCTCCCGAACGGGGCGGTACGTCATGCCGGCATGGCAAAAGCGGCAGCCGCGCGTGCAGCCCCGCATTATTTCCACCGTGTAACGGTCGTGGACGGCCTCGAGAAAAGGCACGACCGGCGCCGTCGGAAACGGGGCCGTCTCGAGGTCTTCGATCCACAGGCGATCGACCGAGGCGGGAGCGTCACCCGAGGGCGTCAGCGAGCGGAACTTCCCGCCGTCATACTCGGGCTCGTACATCGAGGGAATGTAAATTCCGTCCATTTGAGCCCACTGGCGCAGAAGCTCTTCCCGGCCGCCGCCGCCGTCCCTGCAAGCCTCGTAAGACGCGAGCAGCGCGAGGATCGCCTCTTCGGCTTCGCCGATGACGAAAGCGTCAATAAAATCGGCCATCGGCTCGGGATTCAGCGCGCACGGGCCCCCCGCGATCACTATCGGGTCGTCTTCTCCCCGATCGGCATTCAGAACCGGGATTCCCGCCATGTCGAGCATGTTCAGCACGTTCGTATATGTCATCTCGTATTGCAGCGAGAAGCCGACGACGTCGAACTCGCGCATGGAGTGGTACGATTCGAGCGAATACAGTGGAATCCCCCGCTCGCGCATCTGCTTTTCCATGTCGCCCCACGGCGCGAAAACGCGCTCGGCGAGGAACGCCGGCTCGGAGTTGACGATGTCGTACAGAATCTTGAGCCCGAGATGGGACATGCCTATCTCGTAGGTCTCGGGAAAAGCCAGCGCCAGGCGCACGCTCGCGTCGCCCCAACTTTTCGCCGTCCTGTTCAACTCGCCGCCGACGTAGCGGCCGGGTCGCGAGACGAGCGGAAGGAACTGTTCAATGGAATCGATCATGTAATATCCGTTATTAGAAGATGCGGGAACGCCAATTTATGTTCAGGAGCAGGCCGACGCAGGCCATCATCGTCAGCAGGCTGGACCCGCCGTAGCTCATGAAAGGAAGCGGGATGCCGGTCACCGGCATGAGCCCGACCGTCATGAGCAAGTTGACGAGCGTCTGAAACCCTATTATTGTAACAATGCCGACGGCGATCATGCTTCCGATGAAGTCGCGGGCCGACTCGGCGATATTGAGGGCCTGCAGCAGGATGCCGAAGTAAAGCGCGACCAGAACCAGCGACCCGATGAAGCCCCACTGCTCGGCGAAGACCGAGAAAATGAAGTCCGTGTGCTGTTCGGGCAGAAAGTTGAGCTGGCTCTGCGTGCCGGCCAGCCACCCGGTCCCGGTCAGCCCGCCGGCGCCGATGGCTATTTTCGATTGGATCACCTGGTAGCTCGCGCCAAGCGGATCGAGGTTCGGGTTGATAAACGCGAGCAGCCGCGCCTTCTGGTAGTCCTTCAGGAAGCTCCACATCACGGGACTCATCACTATTCCGATCACCGCCAGCAGGCCGATGTGCCGCTTGCGCGCGCCGGCCGCCACGAGCATTGCGCCGAACAAGGCCACGAGCACCAGGCTTGTGCCCAGGTCGGGCTGCAGAATAATCAGGCCCGCGGGCAGCCCGGCCATCAAGATCGCGCCTATGACACACTTGAACTCGAGTATGCGCTCCCTGATTTCGTCGAAGTAGCGCGCAAGCGCAAAGAGTGTTGCGATTTTGACGATCTCGGACGGCTGTATCCCGATCCCGAAGAACCGGAACCATCGCTGCGCGCCGTGGGCCTCCCTTCCGACCAGCAGCAGTACAATCAGGAACAGCACGATCCCGCCGTACAAGTGGTAGGCGTATGAGGCGAGGAAACGATAATCCACCAGCGCGGCGACTATCATCACCACCAGACTGATGCAGACCCACACGAGCTGCTTCGCGAAGTACGGCCTCACCTCGCCGAGCCCCGACTTGAGCGCGGAGGACAGCACGGTCGAAAGCCCGAGGGCCACGAGCAGCAGCACGAAGACGAGCGTCACGAGATCGATATGCCGGCCGAGTTGTCTGGGGGCTCTCATCCGCCTTCCCCCTCCGGAGTCGACTCCTGGACGCCGACGAGTTTCGCCACTTTGATAGCGATCTCGCGCACGATCGGCACCGCGCTGTCCGACGCGTGGCCGCCGTGCTCGCACAAGGCGACAATGACTAACCGTTCCTTCGTATTCTCGGTCACGACGACGAACCACGCGTGGTCGCGGTGTTTGTAGGGGACTTTCGCAAGCTGCTCCTTCGTCTCGGTCCTCTCCTTGAACGAGACCACCTGAGCGGTCCCCGTCTTCCCCATCAGCGAAACCGTTTTGTTTCGCGCCCTCCAGCCGGTGCCATAGAAGGGCTTTCGCGAAGTCACGGCCATTTGCAGTCCCTCGACGACCAGTTTTATCGCCTCGGCGTTATCGAGCGAGCCCACCTGCGCCGGAATATTGCGCATGAGCGGCTGCTCCTCGCCGGGGGTTTCGACGCCCCGGATGAGATACGGCCGCATGAGCTTGCCGCCGTTGGCGATCGCGGCGTACGCGCGCGCCAGCTGGAGCGGGGTGACCAGCAGGTATCCCTGCCCAATCGAGGTGTTTATCGTTTCGCCGTCGTACCAACGCTTGTCGGAGGCGGATCTGAAATTCTCGCGCTTCCATTGGGGCGAGGGCACTAACCCGCCCATCTCGCCGCGAAGCTCTATGCCGGTCGGGTCGCCCAACCCGAAAAGCCGGCAATACTCGCCGATACGCTCGATGCCGAGTTCGAGGCCGACGTTGTAGAAAAACACGTCGCAACTATACGCCAGCGCCTGGACCACGTTGACGCTGCCGTGGCCGCTGTCTTTCCAGCACCGGAACCTTCTCCCGTGCTTGAAGGAACCCGTGCATTTGAAGAGTGTGTCCCGGGTCACTACCTCCTCTGCGAGGGCGGCGTACGCCATGATGATCTTGAACGTCGAGCCGGGCGGATAGGCCTGGATCGCCCGGTTCAGCATCGGATGCCCCGGATCCCGGAGGATTGCGATACGCTCGCTGTCCGCGCCCTCGGCGACGAAGACGTTGGGATCGTAAGTCGGCTTGCTCACCATCGCGCGCACGGCGCCGCTTTCCACGTCGAGTATGACGATGGCGCCATTGTGATCGCCCATCTCGTCCATCGCTATCCGCTGCATCTCCGCGTCGATATTCAGCAGGACGGTGTTTCCGGAGAGCGGGGCCTTTTTGCCGAGCGTGACAAGCTCGTGGCCGGCCGTGTCGATCCGCACGCTCGGGTCCCCCCTTGCGTCGAGTTCCATTTGGGGACGCGCGTTGGCGTAGACCTGCACCTGCATGCCGCCGTCGAAACCGCGCAGCCACTGCTCGGCGACCAGTTCGATTCCGCTCTTCCCGATCATGTCGCCCATCCGGTATCCCTGCTCGGAGAGGCGCTCGAGTTCGGCCGCGCTTACCTCGCCGGGATATCCGAGCACCTGCGATGCGGCGCTCCCCAGCGGAAACCGCCGGTTGGGCTCGGCCGTGATGACTATGCCCGGCAGGCGCAACAGGTACTCTTCGATCGCGGCGGCCTCGCCGATGGAAACGTCCCGTGCGACGGTTACCTGCCTGAAGGGGGCAAGGCGCGACGCCTGAATCCGATCTATCACGGTCCCCTTGTCGAAGTCGAGGAACCGCCCCAGCCTGTCGAGTATGACGAGCGGCTCGGACGCCTCGGCGGGAATGAGCGAAATCGTGAACGACGGCCGGTTGTCGATGAGGAGTTCGCCCGAGCGGTCGTATACGAGGCCGCGCGGGGCCGTCAGGGGAAGGAGCCTGATGCGGTTCTGATCGGAAAGCTGCTTGAATTCGCTTCCGGCCAGGAGCTGAAGGTACATCAACCGCAGGACGAGCGCCGCGAACCCTATCCCGAGCGCCACCGCAAACAGGGTCAGCTTCCGCTTGAAGTGAATTCTCTCCCTATACTTCGGTCTGATGTAGAGTCTCATGCTCGACATTGTATTTGTCCCTGAGGCGCCTGTATGACGGAGGGTCCGGCTTTCTTGAAAGGGCGAACGCCGGCGGGGCCAGTATGCACGTGTAAACGGCCGTCCCCAGTATTATCTCGATCACGCGAATGGTGGAGACCACTTCGTATCGGCCGGGTATCGCGCTAAATGGAAGCAGGGTCCCCAGAAAGAACAGGCTCCCGAAAATCACATATCCGAGGAACACCACAAAACTCTGGGCCTTCCAGTTTTCAGTCAGAAAATATTTCTCGGCCCCCATCAAAAGGTATGCCGCCAGCGTGAGCGCAAAGGCGTTCATGCCGATCGGCCCGGCCGAGAAAAAGTCGCGCGCGAGCCCCAGCGCGAACGCCGTCGCCATTGCGCGTCCGAAGTCGGCGCGGCACGTAGCGACGACGACGATGAGAACCGCAAGGTCGGGCCGTATGCCGGCCACCTCGACCGACGGCATGATCACCGATTCGATCACGGCCAGCCCAATAGAGGCCGCAAAAACCACCACCCCGAATATCATAGCGCTATTCCATTCAACAGAGCCATTCCCATATCGCCTGACGGCGGGCGGCCGATGCCGTTCCACGTCACGGCCCCGCGTCCTCCGCCTCGCCATAGGCGCCGTTCTTGTCCGACGGCGTGAGGATGATCGCAACCTCCTCTAGCTTTTCGAAGTCGGTCGCGGGCGCCACCTCGGCGCGCTGGAAGAGGTCTCCGGGGCGGCTTTCGAGACTTACGATACGACCCACCAGCAAACCTTCGGGGAATATCTCGCTGTTGCCCGATGTTATGAGCACGTCGCCCACTTTCACGTCGGCCGTTGATTCGACGTACTTGAGCAGGCACTCGCCGGTCTCGCTGCCCTGTACGACGCCGCGCGCGCGGCTCCTCTGCGTCACGACGCTGACCTTGCATCTCGGGTCCGTCAGCAACATCACCTTGCTGGTGGGACCATCCGCCTCGAGAACATAGCCGGCCAGGCCCGAGGACGAGACGGCGGGCATGAACTGCTCGACCCCGTCGGACAGACCCTTGTCGACAATCACGATGCTGAACCAGACGGTGGGATTGGCCCCGATGACACGGGCGTTCAGTTTGGCGCCTTCTACTTTTTCGGCGTATTCCGCCAGGGCGCCAATGCGCCGCTCGCGGACCATCTGTTCGCGCAGGGCGACGACCTCCTGCTCTAGCTCTCCTATACGCTTTCGAAGCGCGGTGTTCTCCGCCCTGTTCTTGAAAAAATCGGAAGCCATGAACGCGGCGTCTTTTCCGCCGTCTTTTGCGCTTTCGGAGATTTTCTGGACGGGATACGCCGCCGTGAGAATCAGTTTGGCGCCGGCGCGCTCGACCCACCTCACGCTCAGACTGTCGATCATGAGGAGACAGGAGATACCGAGAAGGAGGATCAGTATGAGGGGACGCCTATATTTCCAGAATAAGCCTGGCAGGTACAAAAGCCGGACACCTCTTCAGCTTGCCTTTGCGTAGGGGATTCCTAATGAACTCGCATGCCGTCCAAATATTTGCCCGCCCCCAGCACGACAGCGGTCAGCGGATCGTCGGCGGACCTCACGGGGAGCTGGGTTTCTTCGGCGATCAGCTTGTCGAGTCCGCGAAGCAGCGATCCGCCGCCCGCGAGCACAAGGCCCCTGTCCACGATGTCGGCGGAAAGCTCGGGCGGCGTCCGCTCGAGTGTCGTCTTCACCGACTCTAGAATCGTCGCGACGGGCTCGGCAAGGGCCTCCCTGATTTCTTCCGACGTGATCGTTATGGGCTTGGGGAGGCCGGCCACCATGTCGCGGCCCTTAACCAGCATATGCATTTCCTCTTCGAGCGGGAAAGCCGAGCCTATTTCTATTTTGATTTCCTCGGCCGTCCTCTCGCCGATCATCAAATTGTAGGTCTTTTTCAGGTGCTGGATTATGGCCTGATCCATCTCGTCGCCCGCGATGCGAACCGTCTTGCTGAACACTATCCCGCCAAGCGAGATGACGGCCACTTCGGTCGTGCCGCCGCCGATGTCGACTATCATGTTGCCCACCGGCTCCTGCACGGGAAGTCCGGCGCCTATGGCCGCCGCCATCGGCTCCTCGATAAGGGCTACGCTTCGCGCGCCGGCCTGCGCGGCTGAATCCTCGACGGCCCTTCGCTCGACCTCCGTGATTCCCGAAGGGACCGCGATCACCATGCGCGGGCGAACCAGCGACTTTCGATTGTGCACCTTCTGGATGAAATAGCGGAGCATCTGCTCCGTCACCTCGAAATCGGCTATGACGCCGTCTTTCATCGGACGAATCGCCACGATATCGCCGGGGGTTCGGCCGATCATCTGCTTGGCCTCGCTGCCGACCGCAAGCGCTTTGTTTTCCCCCTTCTTTATCGCGACAACCGACGGTTCGCGAAGGACGATACCCTGCCCCTTGACGTAAACAAGCGTGTTCGCGGTACCCAGATCTATCCCCATGTCATTGGAGAATAGGCCCGCAATCAAATCATATATCATATTTTATCCTCTTGATGTCCGTCGCCCCGCGCGATGTACCGACCCGCCGACCGCGACGTCCAGGCATGAGCTACATTGTGTAATTTTACCACTTGTGCCCGAAAATGTCTACAACTTATTGCGCAGCGTGTTTTTGGGGCGTTGTCACAGGCCCACCCTTCTGGTATAATTCCACTTGCTCCGGGCCGGCAGCCGCCCGCCGCGGCGCCCGGTTCATCTGACAGGATGGAATTGTCGGCGGGATTTTGTTGTCTTTCGGTTTTCGCAAGCAAACAAGAGGAATCGCCCTTGATACTGCATCCCAGGGCAGACGAGGCGGATGACAGGCTCGAGCCCGCCCGCTTCAGCGTCATACAGAGACCGGGAACGACACCCGTGACCGTTTGCCGCAGGCCCCTGCCCGAACATCTCGAGCCGAGGGACATCCTGGCCGCGCTCGAGGGAGAATCGCTCCTTTTCCTCCTCGAGAGCGCCGACGGTCCGCTCAAGACAGCGAGATATTCCGTTATCGGGTGCAATCCTTCAATCACGTTCAGCGCGCGGCGCTCGTCCTGCGAGACCGTCGAGCACGGCAAAAAGCGCGTCGAACGCGGCGATCCCATACAGATTCTGCGCGGGCTGCTCGCCCCGTACCGGGTTCCGCGCCAGGCGTCGCTGCCGTCCTTTTTTGGCGGCGCGGTCGGTCTTTTCTCATACGACATGAAGAACTATTTCGAGGAATTGCCCGAGACGGTAGAGGACGATCTCGAAACACCCGACTGCTTCGTCGCTTTCGTCGACACCGTGATAGTCTTCGACCGCGCCGAGAACACGGCTGAAATCATAGCGAGCGAATTCCACTCCGAGAACCTGGCCGAGTCGCGCGCCCTGGCGCGCGCAAAGGCGGAGACCCTGTCGGGAAAACTGGCATTCGGCCTCTCGCGAGCGCCGGGCGAGGCGCGCATCAGGTTCGGCGAAATGAGTTCGACACACACGCGTGAACAATACGCGGAGATGGTCGAGCGGACCAAGGAGTACATAGCGGCGGGCGACATATTCCAGGCCAACCTGTCGCAGCGGCTCTGTTTCCCGTTCGAGGGCAGCCCCGTCGAACTCTACAAGCGCCTGTCCGCCATCAACCCGTCGCCGTTCGCCTCCTATTTCGACTTCGGAGACTTCCAGCTCGTCGGCTGTTCGCCCGAGAGACTGGTCAGAACGGCGGGCGACGTCGTCGAGACCCGTCCGATAGCGGGCACGCGCCCGCGCGGACGCGACGAAGCGGAAGACGAAGAGATGCGCCGAAAGCTTGTTAAACACCCGAAGGAACGCGCGGAGCACATAATGATCGTCGATATGGCGCGTAACGACATCGGGCGCGTGTGCGCCTGCGGCACCGTCACGCCGGACGAGCTGATGGTGATCGAGCAATACTCGCACGTGTTCCACATCGTCTCGAACGTCATGGGCACGCTGCTGCCGGGTCGCGACGCCTTCGACGTGCTCGCCGCCGTCTTCCCCGGCGCCAGCATCACGGGCGTGCCGAAGATACGGTGCATGGAAATCATCGATGAACTCGAGCCGGTGCGCCGCGGGCCTTATACCGGCTCGCTCGGATGGATATCCTACGCGGGCGATATGGACCTGAACATAATCATCAGGACTTTCGTCGTGAAGGACGGCCACGCCTACATACAGGTCGGCGGCGGCGTGGTCGCCGATTCGGTCGCCGAGCGCGAATATCGCGAGACCCTCAACAAGGCCCAGGCGCTGATCGAGGCGCTTGGGACGGGCGAACAGATGTGACCGCCTGTCGCCCCGGAAACGGAAACAAATGAACACTCAGCGACTCGTTTACATAAACGGAGACTTCGTTCCGGAAGCCGAGGCGACTATCTCGGTCTTCGACAGGGGCTTCCTCTACGGCGACGGTACATTTGAGACGATGCGCTCGTACGGCGGCAGGATTTTCAAGCTCATCGAGCATATGGAACGCCTCGAACAATCGGCGGGCATCCTTGGGCTGCCGCTCGGGGAAACTCGCGGGAAGCTCTCCGAAATATGCGCGCAACTGCTGGAGCGAAACGGCCTGTCGGATGCGATAATAAGGATGAGCGTCACGCGCGGCGTGTCGGCCGGCGGGATCGGCATATCGCGCGCCGGCGAGCCGACGGTCGTGGCGTTTGCCAGGCCGCCCACCCCGCTCCCGCCCGGAGCGTACACGGAGGGCGTGTCGGCGAAGATCGTCTCGATAAGGCGAATCGCGTCGCAGGCGCTCGATTCGAGAGTCAAGCCGATGAACTTCCTCAACTATATCCTCGCGCGCGCCGAGGCCGAGGCGGCGGGCGCATACGA
>SDBT01012301.1_pt1 | contig 13752 bp, 31 predicted proteins | sample 2277101 | NCBI WGS metagenome assembly SDBT01 (sample SAMN10404973, study PRJNA504765) | marine sediment metagenome | isolation source: marine sediment core GS10_PC15, 103 cmbsf | place: Arctic Ocean: Southern Knipovich Ridge | collected 2010
TTTTTACCGTTTGTACCTTCTTTTGGGTTTCTGGTTACACCATAAATAAGAAGTGCTATTAATGCAGCGATTAAAACCCCCAATAATATTTTACCTGTCATACTCATTTTCATAATTCAAATTTAGTTACCCTATATATACATCGAGAAAAATCGCAATAAATCCAGCCGTTATAGGCGCAACATTTATATTCATTTCAATATTACGATTAGCCGCAGTTGTTCCGCTCTGTGGGGACATAGTAGGAGTAGTATAACTGGGAATTAAAGCCCCCAATTGACCTAAAAATGGAGCTGCTAAAATCGAAGTAGAAACAAGTAACCCCAGCGGATCGTCAACCTCTATCCCGTAAGAAATTTCAGCACCAGCACCAGCCAAACCATTAGCCATTACCCGACCAAAAACAACAACAGATTGAATTGGTAATTGTGCTAAATTTAAAGTTCCAACAGCCCCGCCATCAGTTGCAAAATCCCAAATCAAATGCATATTAATAAAAGCCTTTCCATTCTTGAAAGAGCTTGCTATATTAAGCGGGTTTATCAAATGAGAAAGTACACCAGAATCAATAGTGACATTCCTGGCATCAGTAATTGTACAAAGATTTGCACCCGCACCCATTGTTATATCATCCGAATCAGTTATAGCAAAATTTACACAGCCATTATCTATATTAATTCGGCGACATATACCCGAAAAACTTCCGGTAAAACATCCCGCGCCAATTTCAATATCCCTACAATTACCATCAATAGAGATGGTAGATGTGCTTTGACCAATTTTAATATTTGTGACGCCAGCGGCAATATCACCAAGAGTTAACAAAGTGGCCAAGGCATCTATTACAATGGCAGAACTAAAATCAAAAATATCAATATTGTTTGCTCCATCACCAATAATAACCCGACCAACCGTTTCCCGAATCACAACTAAATTAGTTTGTGAGCCAACAACAATTTGTGCCGAATTATCAAGAATTGTAATATTAGTCGCGTTACCTTTTATTTCAGCATTGTTGACCGATACACCAATTACACTATTGGTTTGAAACGGGCCACCGAATATTTGGACACCACCACCAATTGAGCAATTAAAAGAAGTGGCTCCAAAACAAGGGGTATCTTGAAAAGCGTTCCCATTATCAAGAACAACAATAAAAATACCAGAGGCGGGAGCATCTTCCCAACGTCTGAAAAGAAAATTTCTAAAATCAAAATAAGTCTCTAAAATATTGATTGTGTCTTTTCGATAGAGTATTCGACCTTTATCCGCGCCATAACTAACATCTGCATGGTCGTAAATAATCATGTCATCTGGAAAATCTAAAGAGTAAGCAGCCGTTGAAAGTGTATTATCGCTAATTGCTATAACACATAACTGCTCAATAACTCCAACCTGAATAACTGGCGCAGTATTTGGAATTTCCTGTCTTGATTGAAAATCAGTAATACAATAAACAGCACCTGCAACCAAACTATTTGCACCAATAGAAATTAAAAGGTCTGCGTAAGATGTTAGAAAAATATCACCACTACCACTAGAAAAAAACGGAATAAGAACCCCGTCACAATCCCGCGCCTGTATGTGGGTCATTGAGTCTGCCCAAAATACTTTAAAGTCTTCGCATGGTGGTAATTGTACCGCCGCCGCCGAGCTAATTTTTTTTATGTTTCCGTTACCGTTCATTTATTTATTTTTTTGTGTCATTAAAAATACTAATCCCAAAATTAAAAATATAAAGCCAAAAGACCCTAATTTCCATACCAGAATTAGTGATAAGCTCAAAATTATTAGTAATCCTATGCCATAAACTGCTATCATTTAAAAACTTTTACAAACTTATTATTTACTAATTTTTCTTCGTATGCTTTTTTGAGTAAAGAAATATTAAATATATTTCCATCATCAAAATGTATCGGGTCATAATTACTAAAATCACCACCCCATCTTAAACCAAAATCATTTTTCCCAATATTACCAAAAGGTTGCCATTTTGATTTTGAAGATGCTTTTTTTAATCCATCTACATTCATATCAACAGCAAAACCATAATTGTGATATGAACCACCTGGGGGGGCGGGGGTCTGTCCTGACTGATACAAACTTTGTTGATGCAGAAAAGACCTATAACCAGATGTCAAAATAACTGTATTGCCTTCCTTCTCTAACTTTTTAACAAACCTTGCAATTTTATACGCAAAAATAGGGTGCAATCCCTTTATAATTTCGTTGTTATCGGGGTTGTTTGTCCTGGGTGTAAAAAGTCGAAGCAACCCGTAATAAATATGAAACCGATACGCAACCGCTAAGGCAATAATTATCGAGGTTACGATGGCAAGTATTAACCGTTGTATAAATGCCTTACCAAGCTTCATTTTTTTAATCTTTTTTAGCTTTGTTTTTTCTAGTCTGTCTTATAATAAGTGCAATTATAATTGCCAAAATAACAGCGATAACAATACCAATAATTAGATTTCTAATCATTTTCTTATTGGATTCTGTTTCGTCAAGAGCTGTTTGAGACATTTTAATTTCATCAACTAAAGATTGTATTTCAACGTCCCCAAACTCTGCACTTTCTTCCTCATTAAGACCACTTTCAAGACCAATATTTACAGCCTCATCATAAGCCGTAATTTTTGCCTCAATATCTAAAATTTTAGCTTCAATTTCTGGTATAATGACATTCTTATAATGATCCATATACCCTTTAATCTTGAGAATTTCAACTTTAAGTGCGTTTTGTTTATTAATACTTTCCTTTTTCTTTTTAATGTTAATAGCCGATAAAGAACTGTAATAAGCAATCTCTTGTCCGAGCTGTACATTAAGAGAATTGTAATTTAAACCATAAGAATTAAGCGTAGAAATAGCCCCTTGTAAAAATCCTTTTTGCTCGTTTAAAGCATTCTCTAAATATTCTCTATTAGTTATAGCCATGTCCTTTAATTTTGTTTTAAATACCCTTTTATCTCCATTACCATACCCTTTACTTCGATAACTTCAATATAAACTTTATCTATCTTAGCCTTTTGATAATCAACATCAGAATTAATACTGTCAATTCTAATTGTATTTTCATTTGTCATTGAAGCTAAAGAATAATACGACGCTGTAATACTGACAGCTAAAACGCTCAAATAAATAAAATCTTTAATATTGAATATTGCTTTTTTCATTTTTTAGTTAAAGCATTTACAATCAAACTTGAAACGGTCAAGGTAATAATCAAACCAATGAGAATAACGGCTATATTCAAATAAGAAAATTCAAACACTATTGTAGGTTTGTTTTCGCCTTTTAAAAACTTAGCCGTTTCGTCACTTAAATTTGTTACTCCTTCGTGAAACATATATTAAACATTTGCTAAAATAAACATCGCGTCTCCCAACGTTATAGTCCATTTTCCGGTTAAAAAGTAAAGAGCTTGGGCCGTCTCTGTTCCAAAAACCCCATCGACTGAAATACTCTCAGGAACACCGGCTTTTATATAACCTTCATTAATTATTTTTTGAAGCTCCGTCACTTCGGCCCCGCTTGATCCCATTTGAAGTATCTTAGTCAAATCAAGACCCGCCGAAGCGGGGGGCGGTGTGTACCCATTACCATTCTGCTTACCATCCTTTTTAGATGATGTTTTCGGCTTTAGGATATAGATAACAATACCTATAATAATAGCCGACACAATTAGGTGTAACCAATATTTTTTTATCCACTCCATTTAAAAATATTTAAGATTTTTATGGTGCTGGTGGTGGGTCGATTGGTGGCTTTGCGTTATTAACTATTTCTTTAGCTAATTTCATTCTTTTAACTTCGGCTGCTACCAACCAAATTATAAGAGCAATTAGTATTCCAGTCGCAACCATGTTTATGATATTTGCTGTTTTCATCTTACGTTATTTTTAATTTAAAATTATGTTTTACCAAGTTCACTTAATTTATTCATCACCTTATCTTTTACGTCACTCCATAAAAACCATTGAGAATCCAAATCACTATGAAGAGAATTCCCACTGGCTAGAAAATTTTTGTAGTAATCAGCCGCGTACTTAATCTCATCGTCATACCATCCTAGTAACTGCTCATAAAGTCCGTAAATATGTCCACCCCAAAAATTAGTATCATAAATATCAGTTTTTATCTTCTTCATTTGTTCCTCAATTTGGAACTTACGAACATCACTCAACGGCTCTGGTGCATTATTTTGAACGTCTGGTTTAAAAAAGCGTAAAATCAGATAACCGTGTTTGTTCCAAAGAATAATAATAATTATTGCTATAATGATCCCAGCAATTAATTTTTTATTACCCTTTACAAAAGAAACTACAGCGTTATCTTTTTTTTCTTCAGGCATCAGTTAATCCTTTTTTGCTTTTGCTTTATTCTTTTTGGCAGCATTATAAACCGGTACTGCTATAATAATAGCCAAAACAATCGCGCTCAAACCAATAATTAAATTAGTTTGTTTACGTTTTCTTTCAGCTTCTTCTTTTGCTTTTTCTTGTTCCTGAATAGCTGCCATTTGTTCAGGAGTTAAACCGGCCCCTGTTTCTGGATCATCACCCGACCCAATTGCACCACCTATCGCAGTCATTAAACCACCAAGACCCGATAAAATACCGCCCCAAATACCACTGCCTTTAGCCTGTTCTGACTCGGTTTGTGTTCCGCTGGTCAGAACTGGCTGCGTTATAATCAATGGTTTTTCTTCTCCAATTGAACCCGTCCAATTTTCCTTTTGGTCATCATAAGGAATATTGTTCATTATGTCCGCAGCTTTTTTGGCATCAATTTTTAGAAGCTGCTTTAAGGCTGCATAAACTTTCTCTTTAGTATCGGTATTAGGATAGTCTTGAGCCTTAAACCTATCAATTAAAATATTAGGTTGTCCCTCATCAAGTTGATTATCAATGATAAACTGAATACCGAAATCTGCATCAGTTAATAATTTTGCTCTAATTTGCTCAGAGGTATAGACTTTAGGATGTTCCATAACTATTTAATTTTATTTAAAGATTAATAACTATTTAAGTAACAGTAATTAAACTTTAATTAATAGTCACAAAGAATATCGGTATATCCGGCCCACTCATCAAATTTCAAGGTCAATTCAACCGTCTTGGCTACTGAATCATCAGTAGAAACTAAAAACCCAGAGGTATTAGTTAAGTAAGCGTCTCCCTTGTGAGGATAAACCGTTTGAAGTGTTTGAATTTGTTGCGTGTTTCTTTGATCTACGGCAACATCGAATACCTTTTGAATACCATTTTGCTCGTCAATTGTAGCATTAGGCATTTTAATTTTGTTATTCAGTTGTGAAGCATCTTCAAAACAAGAATAATTAATTAAAGAAATTCGACCAGCGTGAGTTTGAAGAAAATTCCTGACAGCCGCCGCCGAAACATCACCCCTAACATCAAACTGCTGAACGGTAGCAGCCGTTCCAATATCCAAATCATCAAAAAGCCCGCAAGCATCAGCAAAACGAATTGCAGTCGCACCACCACCGAGTGCAACATCAGAAGTTAGGGTAATAGAATTTGGAAAATAACAAAAGAGAATCATTGCTTTTGAACAACTATTACACTGTGATCCGTCTTTGTTAACTTTTTTAATATGGTCCATATCAAATATTTTTTTATTAAATAATAATTAAGACAAATATGAAGCTATACTTAATAAGAAAACAATGTTTAAAACTTTTTTCTTTAAAAACCTGTTTAATTCAAAAATACTGGTATATTTGCCTTGTTAATTATTAATTAAAGCACTATGAACAAATCAGAAATATTTAGACAGTATGTAAATGTGTCCGACGTTTTAATTGGAATTCAGAATTTACCTCAGATGCCCACTCCAAAAACAGAGAAGAAATTATTATCAGCAATTGCAAACTTATCAAATGCAAAGGCTCAATTAAGAGAATTGCATGATGCGTTATAAAGAAATTGCAATAACGACCCGTATTAATAAGGAGTACATAATAAGGGTTACCGACAAAACAGGCACATCTTATTTAGTAGGGGCTGGACAGCTTCATAAATGGGTTGGACAAGAAAACGCAAATAAGCTCTTTTCAGACGCTTTAATATCAGAGTTAGATGTATTTACCAGAAAGTTACGAAGGGGTCTTAAAATTGATTTTCACTCAAAATAACTAAGCACTAAGAACAAAAATAAAAATTATGAAGCACACACAAAGAGAATGGTACGCATCACCAATGAGTGAAAATTCAGATAAATGGGGCGTGTATGTAAATTATGATTCAAAACCTGATACAGATTGTGAAACGGGTGAATTTCTTGAATGTCCAGGCATGGAAACGCTTATTATTTGTGACAATCTTACGGAAGCCAACGCCAAACTAATGGCCTCAGCACCCAAATTATTAAAAGCTCTTCAATCGTTTTTGGAAATAAATGAATCTAAAGAAGGTTTCGATATAAAAACAGACATGATGATCTTGGCTATTTTAAATGGTCATAAAGCAATTAAAAAAGCAACCAAATAAAATAATGGCTAAAAGACAACGATTCGATTTGCATCTAGAACCAGAAATTCAAGGAGCAACTTACAAAAAAGCAAAAGAGGTTGACAAGAGCGTAAATAAGACCATCAATCGGCTTCTAAATCACGCTCTGAATTTTAAAGACATTGAGTTTGAAATGCAGTATTTAGATAAAGATGAGAGATTCGGATTTGTCGAAGATCATAAACCGGAGAACTTAAAAGCTGAAGGCATTATTTATAGACTCGTTGAAATTGATAATAATAATGGGGCTTTTATTTGTGAAACAAGAGTTGGTAATGTTAAGAAGTTTAAGTATTCAGAATATTTTTATAAACGAGTTTTTATAATATGAAATTATTAACATCTTTCAAGACGGCTGAAGAAGTTGTAAAACGCTTCAAATCTGGTAAAAAAGTAATAAGACATTGTAAAGATGGGACAACTGAGAGGCTTATAAAAGTGGAACGGATAAAAGGCTCAAAATATGTGGTTAGGGTACAGGGTACGCGAAGAAGCTCAAGAGGCGAGGCTCATGTATTTTGTCTAACTAAAGGGTATCAAATAGCACCGGAAAAATTATGAAAAACCGAAATAAACAATTTTTTATTTTTTCATCAATGAGTCTTTTAGGTATGTTAATTTCGCATTATATACCGACAACTTATTTTGTTTATTGGGTTGTCATTTCATTATTAATCGGACATTTAATAAATGTTCAAAACTATAAATAAACTATGGAAACAATAACAAAAAAGCAAAAAATTGAAGGTTATGAATATGCCTTGAAAAAATTAAATAAAGGTTTGTACCCTATATTTACGTGTGTATCATTACATCTTTATTTACGTCGTTTGGGTTTTAGGTTTGTTCTTCTTAGTGAGTCCATGAAGAAAATTAAAGATCTTTTTCCTGAATATTTTAAATATGCACCAGAGGACTGGGATGGTGTGGAATCATTTTTTAAAGGGGCTGGCCAAAATGAAAAACGCATTAAAGTAATTAAAGAAATTCTTGAAAACTTAAAATAACAAACTATGAAAAACTTAACCTTAACAAAAAAACAGAGAAATAAGATTTATTCACTTTCTTTAAAATATTTCAAAAGAAATATTAAAAGGTCTGATTATGAAAATATTGGTGGTATCTGTCATTGTCTTTATAATGCACTTTATGACAGTATGGGGATAAAAATGGGCTACGTAGCTATGTCAAAATTATTACCTGAATTTAAAAAATATAAACCTAAAGGAAAGGGATTTTATGAATACTGGTGGCTGACAGACGAAGCGGGAAATAAAAAACGAATTATCCTCCTTGAAAAATGTATGAAACTAACTAATAAATAAACTATGACAATTCAAACTATAACAATTCCAGGCGAATTTTTAATAATACCTATTTGCATACTTTTTTTAATAGGAATTATAAGAGAAATAATAGTAATGAAGGCTTATAATAAGATTCACAAAAGCGGTGAAATTATAGAGGATTGCAATTGTGGAAATTGTAATTTTAGAAGAAAACAAAAGGAAAAATATAAACTATGAAAACAATAACAAAAGAGCAAAAAATTGAAGGCTATAAATATGCCTTGAAAATCTTAAATAAAAAGTTGTACCCTAGATTTACATGTGTTTTATTGAATGATTATTTATATAAGTTGGGATTTAGATTTTTGCTTTTGGGTGAAGCCATGAAGAAAATTAAAGATCTTTTTCCTGAATATTTTAAATATGCACCTGAAGATTGGGATGGTATCGAATCTTTTTTTAAAGGGGCTGGCCAAAATGAAAAACGCATTAAAATAATTAAAGAAATTCTTGAAAACTTAAAATAATAAATTATGAAAATAAATTTTGAAATCATATTGGAACTCGAACCTGAAGAAAAAGAATTTTTAAATGAAATATTGTCGGCTATTTCAGACAAACTAAACAAAAGAATTGACAAAATAAAACCCGAAAATATTTCTGAAGATTATAAAGAAAAATTAGAGGCTGGTGATATTGTTGAAATTTTATCAGTAAGCGAAGGTCATTTCCCTGAAGTTGGAAATACATGTTATATATCAGAAATTCATATAGGTCGTTTAAGCAAAAATGAAATTCTGTATAGAGTGCTTAAGATAGGAGAGCAACATGGCTCTAATCTTTTTACCAGAGAAGAACTAAAATTTATCAGATCAGGAAATAATAAACAATCATAAATTAAACTTAAAAATTATGGACAAAACAAAAAAGGATAACCAGAGTTTTAACTCTCTAAAAGGCGGGGTTGGTTACCTGCACAAATCAAAAGACAAAACCAATGAAAACGCCCCCGATTATTTCGGCACGGTCAAAATTGAAGGGGTGGTTTACTCACTCGCGGGGTGGTCCAAGAAAGGTCAAGACTCCGATAGGAATTTCATATCTCTTAATTTGGATAAACGGGATTTGGGTGAAGACGAGACAAAAAGTCTTCGAGACTCAAATCTTGCGGAATTTAAAGAAGACCGAAAAGACAAAGCCAACAAGGATAAGTACATAATGATTAAAGGCACTGGTACGATGCATGGTCAACCCGATACGGGGGCAAAAGAAGACTTTTTCGGAAGCTTCAAAATGCATGACGGATCAATGCGATACTTTAAGGGTTATGCTGGTGTACACATCGATAAAAAGACGAAAAAGGAAAATCCTATTGTACGTCTTGAAATGTCAGACGGTTTACGTGATAAATCAGAGCGTCATAAACTTTCAACCGAATTTTTATAGGTCGATAATCGACACTCGATTGAGAGGGTGCAAGGGGACGGCGCAGTCAAAATAAGACGGGTGTTACCCTTGACCCGTTTTTATTGGTCTGGGGAGTTGAAAAAACACGGTTAGTTGGTGAGCGAACACCCGCCCCTTTTTTATTAACAATTTAACTTAAAATATGAAAAATACATTAGGTGCAAAAAGAGTAAAACTTCAGTTTAATACTGAAGGTAGCGATACGGTAACTGACATAAAAACCAGAACAGCCGAATTAATAAATTTAGGCGAAAAAATGGCAGGAACAATAAATGCAACAAGTGAAAAATTGAGGCTAATTGCTTTGGCTCAAACCAATTACGAAATAGCTGCTATGCTTTTGGTTAAGGCACATTTTACAGAATAATTATTAACAATTTAACTTTAATATAATGGAAAATTTTGAAAAAAAACTTAGAATTGAAAGAAAGGAATTAGGAAATAAAATTGAAAAATTATTTACTTTTTTACAATCTGGAAAGGTAATTGAAATTGATGAATTTCAACGTACAATCCTAGTTATTCAGCTTAAGGCAATGAGAACTTATTTTCAATGTCTTAATTCGAGACTTCAAAACCTATAATTATTAACAATTAAAACTTATTAACAAGTGTTATGGATTTATTAAATATGATAGGTGGAGACACCAAAAATATATCGGAACTCTTAACCGATGAAAAAAAATTAAAGAGTTTTTTACCATTAATTAGTAACTTAGCCGATACCTTCAAACTAGAAGGCGAAGATGAAATTGTCGCCTTGGTCAGTTTTGAAGATGGTGAACCAATTTTACGAGTTATGGCTACTAAAATCGAAAATGAAGGACAGGAAAATCAACGCCTTATTATCACACGAAATCTAGTTAACCCCGCAGACGGAACGCCGATGAAATTTAACCTCATTGATTTGTTAGCAGGTAAAATAGATGGCGAAAAAGAAGACGAATAAAACCAAAAAGACCTCTCAAAAATTGGGGGGTCTTTTTATACAAAAAAGAACCGATAAACGGGGCAATAATTATTTTATTGACAGACAGGGTAAACGCTCAAAATCAATTGAATATTATTCTCAGTGGGGTTCGGGTAAGTCAACCGGACGGGTAAAAAAAGAAAGTTTTGACAAGACAGTTGATCTAATCAAAGAAGAAGATATTACCGATTTAACCGAAGCCAGATTAATAGCCAGTGATTTTGAAGTTTTACGTCGAGCCGTTCCACAAAGAAAAAAAGAATTAGAATTAATTGAAGGTGAAGAAACGGGTATTCAATTATTTTTTAGAGCCGTTGATACAGTTAAAGACGCTGAAAAAGGAAAAGCAAAAGTTAAAATTTTAAGACCTAATTCCAGCTACTTTAAACTAATGAGTTATTTAGATGCGATAGAAGTTGCGCATCGATTTATTGACTCTGTTTCTGACGCTTTAGATGAGATGCAAGAGGCAAGCGAATTTGAATTTGAAAGTCCTTTAATATACTTTAGATTTCAACATGAAATTAAAACGAATACTTTTTATATAGATTTTAAAAACTTAATTGGAGCCGAAGATTATGCACTTTTGATCCAACTTGTAAAAGATAATTTTGAAGCTTATGAATAAAAATATAAACTATGGAAACAACAAAATTTAAAATCTATTTTATTTAAACCTCTCTTAAATTCAATTTTTAACTAAAATAACTAAGCACAAATACTAAAACTATGATAACAATTAAAGAAGTTCAGGAGCATATTAACTCTATTTTAAAAGAGTCAGAAGATCAAGAATTAACTAAGCAGGCACGCAATAAGTTAACTAAATGGTTTAGCCGTTTTAATGCAGCTAAAATGTATCTTGAAACAAAACCTTCAAAAGAATCTATTGAAAAACAGTTAAAAGAATGTCAGCATTTAAAAGAGGTTTTAGAAGACCGTTTTAAATATTTTTCAAGACCCCCAAATTATAATGGCAACTTAAAATCTCTATATGAAAGACGCAATAACTATGTGGGGTTAATAGAAAAAACAGCTCTTTTAAAATACCTTCTAAAACTAAATTAATGATTAAAGTAAGTGGAAAACCGCATAAATTAATTAAGCAATTAAAAGATAAAGGCGACCCTTTTAATGTGACTAAGACGACTAAAAGTACTTTAATAAGGTTTGAAGGATTTAGTTATATGTTTGCCGATTCTCATTTTAACAACAGGCTTTTAAATCTATTTCAAAAGATAAAAAGGGAAGTGCATAATAATATCACAGAATATGAATTAACACCCCCTGAAATTGTAAGAAGTAAGTATTTTCAAACTGGACAGTTTGAGCCTATTGGTATAGGCGAAGTATTAACACATAAAGATTGTATTGAGTTCGATATTAATAAGGCTTATTACTGCGTTTTAAGACACTTTAATTATATATCCGAAGGCTTCTTTAATGAATGTGTTGTACTGCCTAAACAAGTTCGATTATCATTGGTCGGGGCTTTAGCAACTCAAAAGACAACCTTTTATTATGACAAGGGTGTGTTAATTGATTACAAAGTTAAAAGTGATGAAATGTTAAGACGGGTCTTTTTTCAGCTTGTTGAATATGTTGATAGGGTACTCGATTATTTTAGTAAGCTGGCAAGTGATAATTTTTTATTTTACTGGGTAGATGGTATTTATTTAAAGCAATATGATAGAGCCAAAATTCATAAAAAAATACTTGAAAAAGAATTTAAAATTGAATTCTCTTTTGAACCTATTAAAGAGCTTTTAGTTTACAATCAAGGCGAGTATAATACTAAGATAGCCGTAAAGAAATTAGATAATAAGATTAAGAATTTCAATATAAATGGTATATTTGTTAATAATTAAAGCACTATGGATCATCACAAAGCCACTTTTAAATTTCCAACCTATTTTAAAAATCTTAGTACGGGTGAATTTTACCAGTATTCGGATGGTAACAAAATGCTTCAATTTAATTCTGGATATATTCATTTACATTGTGCTCCTTACTTGTTTAATACACGTGACGAATTTATTTCGTTTTTAAATATGTTTTCCGAGCGGTATGATATTCTTTTAATTGATAAAGATGAATTCAATGAGAGTTTAAAAAAATCTTTAGAACGTATTTTAACAACTGGCATGGAGAAAACTGACTATATGACTAAAGAGGCTATTAAATTAAATAATGAATTAATAAATAAAAGGACGTGAGCAAATTAGATGAAGTTTTTAATACTGAAAAAACACCATCAAATAAAAATTCTTATATAGAAAAAAGGAGTTTTAAAGGCTGGTTAAAAAGAAAAATAAAGACTATTAATATTTTGATTTTAGTTTTATTCTTTGTGATTTCTTTGATTTATGGAGTGATACAAGTAGAGCTTTGGATATTTAATAAAATACCTGTTATTTTCGTTTTATATACTAGCTATCAAATGGCTGCATTTATTCCTTTTGTAATCAAAATGATTCCTAAAATAAAAGCAATAGTAAAAGGTTTGACACAATGAGTAATTTAGATTTTTTAAACGATAGTGCTAAAGATTTGGCAAAGGATATTATTCAAAATGCTGAAACAGATGTTAACGCTGAAAAACCAAAACAGAGTGACAATGTAAGATTTGATACTGAAGATAAGGATTTTGGAAGCAAAGCAACGGAAAATGGTCAAGAGACCTCACAGAGTCAAAATAAAGACGCTTCACAGAATCAATACAGAGATACCTCACAGGATGAATATAAAGGCCCTGAAGACGAGAAAACTAAAAGCACAAGCACAGGATCAACGGCAACTGTAAACAGGCAAGATCAACGTTCTAAAGATCAAAAAAAACAAGACAGTACGTTTACCAACCAAGATGCCAGGCGAAACTTATTGTATGCTCAATTGTATATTATGCTCTTTAGTGAATTAATGGAGCTAACAGGAAAATTGATTTCAAAGGAGTGGGATGAAGATACCAAGTATGCAATTAAAAAAAGCAAACAAAATGAGATTGCAAAGGCATGGGCCGAAATAATGAATTTAGAGCGTAAAAGAAAAAGCCCTCAATCAGCTTTATGGGGTTTAATTTTCGCTGCAATGTTGCCGGTTTTGGTCTTAGCTTTAAAGGTTAGATTGAGTAAAAAAAGAGCTGAAAAAAAGGCGCAGCATAGTCCACCACCCCCGCCAAAAAATGAAAATAAAAAGGCTAAAAGTGAAGATGGAAAGTCTGATGCTAACACGTGGACACACACACGCACAAATGCTGCATCTCCGATTGTTTACAAAAATATTGAAGACGCTGAAATTGTAGAAGAAGAACGTGAAAAAGACTTTAAAAAAGTTGATGAAAAAGGAACTGCCAAAGTTAGGGCAAAGAAAAATACAGTAAATAAGACATCTAATACGCCTCAAAAAAGGGGCCGAAAATTAGGTAGTGCGAGAAATCCACAAACCGGAACCTATGAAGGGTACATACATATTAATTGGAAAAATAATAAAC
>SDBT01012302.1_pt1 | contig 13751 bp, 18 predicted proteins | sample 2277101 | NCBI WGS metagenome assembly SDBT01 (sample SAMN10404973, study PRJNA504765) | marine sediment metagenome | isolation source: marine sediment core GS10_PC15, 103 cmbsf | place: Arctic Ocean: Southern Knipovich Ridge | collected 2010
TAGAAGGTGCGGATATGAGGGAAGATGTGCATTTCTTAAGTCGATATGCGAATTCGGTGGTGCTAGGCATTAGTTAATTCCTTATCTCATTCATTATTTGAATAGGTTGATGTGATATCTAACCTACTTTAACAACTAACCCATCTTTGATAGTCGCTCGAGCATACCACTTATGAGCCTCGGGATAATGAGGACCTTCGAGACTGACTTCTCCATTCTTTGGTTCAACAAATCCTCTAAACGGTCCAGATTGATAAACTCTAACTTCCTCACCCGCCTTAACTGCTTCTTTTTCTAAGAAACTTCTTAACTTATCCCACTTAGTATGCATGTCTTATTCCTTATTCATTCAATGACTGTCTTAGTCTCCCATCGGCAAAATCGATAGCTATCTCATGTGAAGTTGTATCGGTTAGATCTGCGGCAAAATCGTATCCTTCGTTATACCAATGATTATATCTTATCGCTTCAACATGATCACTATCACGTTGCTGTAGAATCAGTTCTGGATTAGGCATTTTCTGCCTTGAATTCCTCTCTATCCTTATACACTCCATGCATTTCGGTGATTTTCTGCCAAGTTTTAGTCCAATACTCATTAAGATTATTGGACTCTGGAATGTATAGACTTTCGAATTGTCGCCCGTAATCATCAGTGATTGTCAATTTCACGTTAAAATCCTTCCATCACCCTAGCGCCAAGCCGGATTGCCTAGCGCTTAACATCCGTCAACGTTACAGTGACTCAATCGCTATCTTCACTGCATCGACCGGAGTGATACTCGCATCGTTGAAAACGGTCAAAACGGCATTGCTGATTACCAAGCCCGGATTCTCCGATTCCAGTGCTAACTTAGTCGTCTCCGGGTTATCCTGGAAAATCACATTATGAATCCGAACCCGATCAGCCTCTGAGATCTTCCCGCCCTTCGCGGCATTGCGGATTTTCGCTTGCATAGCAATTGTGAGGGACTTATGAGCTCCGCCCCAGACGATAGCATACGTATCCCCGTTGAGTTCCCCCGATTCTATGAAAGCCGCCATTTCTTTCGTAGACTCGAAAAATGGCACGGTTAGGACTTGTGCGTCCTTGGACTTGTCGATTTTCCAACTGTGATCGATGTATCGGCGACCGTTTTCGTTAGTGTAACAGGTTAACTTTTTCATGATGTACTCCGTAATTTTCGGTAGCATAATTGCTAGCCAATTGTAGATCTCCAGATACGTCATAATCGGTGTATATCTGAGTGCTTATCGCGTCATAAGCACTCGCATACAATCCGATTTACGATGCGTCAACGGCGAGTTCGTGCGTTGATTGCAATTCATCCGACACATATCGGGCAACATGAGCGATAAAATCTATCCGCTCGATGTAGGTTATCTCGATCTCGGCCTCGATCAACGCTTGATACATCTCGTCATGATCATTTACGAATCGATCGATGAACATTTCGGCAATTTGTTTGTTTGTCAACATTTGATGGTACTCCGTGTTTATCGGGTGAACTATTTCACCGTCATTATCATTATTATCGGTCATCGCGGTCGATACGTCAAGCACAAAATACGATTTACCGAATAATTTATTCACGTCGTGGGGTGATTGTCGAATACGATTGATTCCGCACAACATATTGCGTACATATGAGCCCAAGCAGATCTGCCGCCGTTGCTATCATATTGTTGAACATATCGGACGTATCCATCATTGTACGCTCGGTTGTAAATGAGCGCTAACGTATGATTCAACGCTTGGCGTTTATCCCACTGCTCAATATCGGCTTGCTTTTGTAATCGCTCAAAATCCGCCCAATTATGAATTTGCGGAATACTGGCTCGTATTTGACGGCATGCTTCTGCTATTTCGTGACTCCGCTTGCGTGTTTTGCGATCATCGTTCATGTTTCTTTGCTCCATTATCGCCCGCACTATTGCAATCCGAGTATTCTCAACATTCTTGTTTCATCGCTCCCATGTTATTGAGCGGATTATTCCGCTTGTCAATGTAATTATACCATTGCCCAACTGTCCAAACAACCGGAAAATAAAAGAATTTAATTAAATGTCATATGCTTGACAATCGCACGCCGAGCAATAATACATTATTATGCTTGACAATGCGGCGACCGATCCACGGGGTCATAATCATCCCTGATCCTGATCAGCTAGATCCTGATCAGCTAGATCCCGATCACCCACATGACTAAAACCCCCAAGGGGGTGCGAATGGTGTAGTGAGATCTGCACTCTAATTTTTTCAAATTTTCGCTAAAATACATACATTTTACCTACAAGCCCTGATTTTTACACCCTTCCAAACCTTATATCCATGGACCTAACCCGTAAACACATACCGCAAGTAAGAAATAACTGAAATCGCTAAAACCAACTACACTCAAACGTTACAAAAGATGGCCCCACGGCACTATCGGATTTTAGATATGACCGTTGCAGGGATGACCTGTGCTCAAATTGGCCAATCTCTCGAAATGTCAACTCGCCGAGTGCAACAAGTCGTTAACTCATCGACTTTCCAACATCAGTTTGCGTTGAAGCGAGAGATTGTAGAAGAGCAAGATAATCGGGCTATCAGAGATGGTGATGATGAAGTCGTTCAGGCGTTCAAAGATAACGCCCTCAAAGCCGCGGAAAAGCTCGTCGATCATATAGACTCTAGTTCTCCGAACATTTCCATGAAAGCATCTACAGAGCTCCTCGACCGAGCCGGCTACGCGGTGGTCAAGAACTCAGTAACCATTGACCAATCTCATAATCTTGTAATCTCCGATGAATCCGCGAAGTTGCTAGCCGATGTACTTGATAAAACCTCACCGATTATTCTCAAATCCGAGAGCAATGAAGATAAAGATAAAACCAACTAATTCAAAATCTGAACAAGTTCCTATCCACTTTGTCGAACCGGGTAGATTGATCCGACTCGAGTTATGTCTATTAAATATGGGAAAGCATACTCTCCCCTTGTATGCCCAACTCTTGACCGGCCTAACTCGATCGGATCTCTCAAATCCGTTGCGTCAAGAGGAAGAAGGGGACGGGGGTGCAGGGGGCAGAGCCCCCGCCATTAAAGTATTACAATAAAAGAGAATAGGAGATAAAATAAATATGTCGAGGAAAAATAATGCAAAAACGGTCTTAGAGACTCAGCAGATTCCTTGGATAAACTTAGGTACTATTGATGCTACTGCTGGTGATGCTGATGTAGCGCTTGCAGTAACAGAGAGAGATTTTGCTAGTGCTAAGCTTCTTGATAATGTAGTTTATTGGAAAGTTCCTTATGGTATCAATACAACTGAAGTTAGGTTTATTTTAACTACTAACAATGATGATGTAGATATAGATGTTTGGGCAGGGCGTATTGATAGTGATGACGATGCAGAAATGTCTAGAGTTTGTACTCTTGATGTTATCTGCGGACAGCAAGATGCCAATGATTCAACTCATCACTATGCAGATACCATTAACATCACTAATAATAAATGGATATCTACTGTTTCAGCAGTGGTTCCAGGAACTGATCAGCAAGCTCGATTAGTTCTTGACCTCTGTGGTTATGATTTGCTTCTCTTTCATGGTTATGGAACTGTTGATGCTGATACGTTGGTAGAGGTTTCAGGATATTAAACTTGAACATAGCTGATCTAAAACAAAAGGTTAAGAGTATTAAGACTAATACAGATGAAATATCTGCTATTCTTAATAATCCTATAGCTCATAAGCAAAAGGTACTTAAAGAGTTAAATGATACTTGTATTAACCTAGTATCTCATTGTGGTAGAGATACTTGTGATAAATTGAATTGTTCTTTTCCTATTGATAGGTTTTGTATAAGAGGTGGAATTAGTAATAAACTTTCTGTTGTTAGTAAAATAAATACAGATAAACTAGCTAGAATAGATGCTATGAAGCTAATGATAAAGGCTATAGATAATGGCAGCTAATACTGTTTATAGTTGTGTTATAGGTGCATCTGGTGATGTGGATTCAACCTTTACTTGGACTGGTACTAATATTGCTGTTACTTGTGAAGTTAATAGTGTTGAAGTTCATACCTATGTGTCAGGTGTAGAATTTGTTGGGTCAGGTTATACTGAAGGTCATAGTGTTGATTTTATTTTTACAAATCCTAGCGGCGATTTAGATATAAGTATTTTTTACGTTAATAGTAATGGATTTACTGGAGACATATCAGGCTGGGATTTAACTAAACTTTCTGGTCATTTTTATATCCATTATAGTAGTTTTACTGGCGATCTATCAGGCTGGGATGTGTCTACAATTGTTCGTCTTTATCTTAGAAATAATTCTACTATTACTGGAGATATATCTGGTTGGGATTTGTCTAGTGCTTCTCATTTAACTTGTGAAAGTACAGGTTTAAGTTATGGTTCTAATCAAGGTTTTAGAACTTTAACAACTACTTTTGTCTCTAATCTTATTTTTACTAATTGTCCTAATATTGATTCTACTGCTCAAATAGATTATATGCTTGAAGATCTTCTATATGCTATAACAGAAAATGGAGCAGGTAGCATAAGTGTTATAAATATTGCCGATCGACCTGCTCCTTCTGATATGGAAGATATCTACGCCATAATGTTGGCGGATTCAACTATTACATTTACTTATACCGATCCTAGTGATACAACTATCTACATTGATACTGCTACAGATTTAGAAGGTCTTGGAACTAATACATATACTCTCGCCTTTGATGCAGAATTAATAGCTGATATTGATCTAGTTGGTGTTGACTGGACAGCTATAGGAGATAATGTCACCGCGTATTCTGGAATATTTGATGGTAAAGGTTATACTATATCTAATCTAGATAATGATACTGTCACAGATAATCAAGGTCTTTTTGGTGTCTTAGAAGGAACATCTCCAAAGGATGCAGTTATAAAAAATGTTATTCTTCAAGATGCTGTTGTTAATAATGGTGGAGCAAATGATGTGATAGGTAGTTTATGTGGAATTATTTCTGAATTTGGAATTATTCAAAATTGTAAGATTATTGGTGGAAGTGTTACTGGAGCTAATGATGTGGGTGGGCTTTGTGGAGAAATGAGTGTTGGTTCTGTGACTATTCAAAATTGTCAATCTGATATATCTGTTAATGGTAATAATACTATAGGCGGACTTGTGGGTTATTTAGCAGGTGGCTTGATTAGTAATTGCTATACTATATCAGTTGTTAGTGGTAATACTGATGTTGGGTCTTTAGTAGGATTTAATAATCTTGGAACTGTAACTAGTTCTTACTATAACACTAGTATAGATGCTAACGAAGGAGAAGGAACAGCTCTTGTAGATAAAGATATGACAATACATGACTTCTTCAAAGGTTGGGATTTTGTTGATACTTGGAAGTTGCTTAATGGTAGAGATAGATGGGGTCGTAGACGGTATAGGTATAATAAAACGTTTCCGGAATTAATTCTATGATAAATATAGATCAAAAAACATTCGATACCGTACGTCAAAGAGGTAAGGATTCTCTCTACTTCTTTGCTAAGGCTATCTTAGGTTTTGAAGATCTAACCGATCATATTCATAAGCCTATCTGTGATGAGTTACAAGATGATGAAAATAAACGGATAATGATAATCTTGCCTCGTGACTGGTTTAAGTCATCTATAGGCTCAATAGCTTATCCAATCTGGAGAGCTATTAACAATCCGAATATTAGAATTCTTGTAGTTCAAAACACTATGACTAATGCGTGTAAGAAGTTATCCTCGATAAAGGCTATGATCGAGAGCAACGAGTTATTGAAGAGTCTCTATTCTAAACTACGACCTAGTAAAAATAGCAAATGGACTCAAGATGTTTTAACTATAGAAAGAACTGGAACCTATCCTGAAGGTACTTTTGAAGCCGCTGGTACTGGAACGGCTAGTACTAGTCGCCACTTTGACTTAATTATCCAAGATGATACTGTTAGTCCTTCTATTGATGATATGACTGGAATTACTCAGCAGCCAACTCAGATGGAGATTGAAAAGGCCATTGGATTTCACAGACTAACCTCTCCTCTCTTACTCCACCCGAAGAAGTCTAAAGTAGTAGTTATTGGAACTCGATGGGCGGAGCGAGATTTAATTGGATGGATAGAGATTAATCAGCCTGAGTATAAAGTCTTGTCTCGATCGGCTCGAGAAAATGGAGAGTATGTCTGGGATCGGTTTGATGAATCGGTTTTGAAGGAATTAGAACATGCCGTTGGTCCTTATATGTTCTCTACTCTTTACATGAACGAACCTCTCAGCGGCATAGACACGCTCTTTAAGAGAACTTGGATTCGTTATTATCAAACTATGCCTAAGACTAGTAACCTCTCCTTCTGTAGCTCTATCGACCCTGCCTCTGCAGAAACTGATGGATCTTCTGATCCTGATTATACTGTTGTTCTAACCAGTGCTATAGATAGAGTAACTGGGCAGATATACGTAGTTCACTACACTCGCAGACGTATGAACGCTGGCGAGCAAGTTGATGCCATGTTTGATCACTACGGAGCTTATAAACCTCTAGTCTTCAAAGTCGAAGCTATCGGCTATCAGCGAACTCTTATTCACTGGGTGCAGAAGCGTCAAAATGAAACGGGTCAGGTATTCTATATCGACCCAATCAAGAGTCATAAAGTTTCTAAGGTTGATAGAGTTAGAGGTCTGCAACCGTACTTCGCTGGTCATATGATTATGATTAAGTCGGATATGGGAGAGCTAGAACGAGAGCTCTTAAGTTTTCCTAACGCAGCTCATGATGATATAGTTGATGCTCTTAGTATGCATATTAAGTTTTGGTATCAAGAATGTTCTATGAGTAATCAAGATGAGCAGACAAAGCTTGAGAATAATCCGCTGAGCGGAGCATCTATCATGGATGAGTTCTTGGGTCGATCCAGAATGAGAAATCGCTATCCTTATGATATGGGAATTAATGGTCATGGGTTAGATGAGCGAATATACAGGGAAGTTATATAATGCTAACGCCTGAAGAATGGCTAGATGAGATTGATAATGCTTTGGAATACCGAAGACGATTCGGTAGAGAAGATGCATGGAATCAGTTAGAGCTGGATTATACTAATGATCCGAACTCTCATACAACTGTTGGTCCGAATCTTATCTACTCCATGGGCGATTCTCTCTTAAGTAGTCTTAGCGTTCCTAATCCAGAATTTGTTCTAACCGCTGAACATCCGATCGGTCTTGAAAGACGTCCAGCGGTAGAGGCACTTAGTAATTACTTCATTCGTAAATTGATGATGAGAAGAGAAGTATCAAATAGCTTGTTAAATGGTTTCTTGTTTGGTCGGGCTATTCTTAAAATCGGCTACGATAGTGAATTTGGCTGGTCTCCTTTCTATGATATAGGTCAGAATAATAACCTTCTTGGCATGACTCTTACTCAGTTTAATAGAAAAGGTGAGCGAATAGAGAGTGGAAATGTTACTCCTGGTATGCCCTGGCTCAGGTCAGTACCTCCTCAGGATTTTGCAGTTCCTTGGGGTACTCGTGAGATAGATGATACTCCTTGGGCGGCTCATAGAATTATCAGACTAAACCAACATATAAAACAAGATCCGAAGTATAAGAATAAAAGTCGACTCGAGCCGCAAATATCTATGGAAGACTTCATGTATAGCTATAGCAATGTTATGGGTAAGATGAAGAAATTCACATACAAACGTCATTCTAACTTTGTAGAGAACAAGAAACCTGTCTTCAATGAACTATGGGAAATTCATGATAAGATGACAGGTAGGGTATATGTTATCTCCCGAGATTATGATAAGTTCTTGAGAAATGACCGTGATGCATTACAAGTTGCTGGTCTTCCCTTTGTAAGCACTACCTTAGTCCCTCATCCTAGATCATTCTGGGGAACGCCTCAGGCGTATTATCTAGGACAGATTCAAGCTACTCAATATGATATATCAGTGCAGGAGACTAAACATAGACGATTGAATGTTCCGAAGTTCTTAATGCACGAAGATACGATGACTGAAGATAATCTTAATAAACTCCTTAGCGGTGATGTAGGAGCAGTTGGGATTATAAAAGGCAATAAACCCCTTAGTGAAACTGTAATTCCATTCCCTCAGGCTAGTCAAATTGACTTAATCGTACAAAGCAATGCTAATAGAAGTGATGCGAGAGATATAATTGGATTCTCTCGTAACCAACTTGGCGAGTTCGATTCTTCTTCTCGTAGAACTGCTAGAGAAGTTGCAACAGTTGAGAAGGGTTCTCAGACTAGATCATTTAGACGTATGAACACGGTTATAGATTTATATGTAGAAGCTATTAAAAAGATAAATCGGATCGTATTTGAGACTTGGAAAACTCCGCGATATATTATGATGGGTAACAACTTTGCACAATTTACCGGCAAAGAACTAGAAGGGGAATTTTTATATGATGTAACTTTGTCCACTAAACGAAATCTAAGCATAGCTCAGAGAAAGATTGAGACCATAACTATGATGGCCCAGTTTGCTCAAATGGGATTAGACCCTGGGCCGATGCTTCCTCATATTATGGATGCTTCTGGAGATGTAGCATTTGATGCTATGATCGCTGCTGGAGCAGGAGGTAATAGATCATCTAATCCTCCTCAGAACGCTCCTAACCAAGGACAGAACAATGCCGCTTTTTGACTATTTTTGTGATGAGTGTGAGTTTGAGATTGATGATCGATTTGTTAGGAAGTACAATGCTAGGATAAAGTGTCCTAACTGTGGAAAGAAAATGAGAAAGTTACCTTCTACTGGAGTCGTTGCGGATACTTTTCCTTCTGAAGGAGTTTATCTTGAACACGTATCTCCAACTGGTAAGACTTTTAGAACTAAAACTGAAATGAAGAAGTATGCTAAAAAGCATGAACTAGATTTAGGATATTTAGGATAAGGAAATGGATGAAAAAGAGAAACCTAAAAGCAAGTTTATAGTCACTATTTTCGAATCAGGAAATGTAGATGTAAAAGTAAAAGGTGAACATATTGATAAAAGAACCTTTAACCGTATTATAAAGTCACTAGGTTTTGCGTATAAGAAATCTATTAGAGAATACAGATTATCACTAACGTTGAAAGGAATGAAAGATGCCGGAAGAGAAGGAAATAAACAACTCGTCACAGAAGCAGTCAAACGAGCCGAGCCCGAAGGAGATAGAAGCCCAGAACTTAGCACGGATACAGCAGTTAGAGCAACAGGTTGAGCAGAATAAAGCTGACAATCAGCAGAGAGTAGTTGATACTAACAAAGCTATAGAAGATGCTAAGGCTAAAGAACTCTCGGCTGAGCTTGAATCCGATGCTAAGTTGAAGGAACTACTCAATGATAAAGTAACTGATGATACGGATTTTAATGACTTGTCTAATATAGAGATGGTAAAGGTTCTTGGTGATGCTCTTGAACAGTCTATGGATGCAAGGCAGAAGCTTACTGTTGAGCAGATGGGCGAGCCTTTTAGAGAAATATCAAAGAACATTAAGGGAATCCAAGATTATCTAATTACAAAAGAAGCTGTTACAAATGTTGCAGATGCTAGGAGTAAGTATAGTGACTTTGATGTTTATGGTCCAGATATGCAGAAGCTTGCAGAACAATATCCTAGTGTACTTCCAAAGGATCTTTATCTTCTCGCTAAAGCACGTCAGGCTTCGACTGTTGTGCCTAAAGAAGAGGTAGAATCCGAGAAGCCAGATAACTTGGGAACTAGGTCTCTTAGAGCTGAAGAACGTTTTAGAGAAAGGAGAGAGAAAGAATCCGAGAGTGGAGAACCGACTAGACGGAATTCAAGAAGTATGAGATCATTTATTGAAGATGCAGCTGAGAGAGTAATGAGTGAAAGAGGTTAAGACTATTAGGTATGGTAAGATAGTTCGAGTATAGGCGTCCATACATGCCATAATAATTTAGTTTGTCATAAGGAGAAACTATTATGGCACTTCCAGAATTGAATAGAACTATAAATGACGATTTTGTCAATACTTGGTACGAGATTCGACCGGAAGTTATAGATAATATCTTAACTTCTACCGTCCTCCTCCTCGCGTTGAAAGAGAATGGAGTTTTTACTCCACAGGTTGGTGGTGAGTACATTACCAGAACTATCGGGTACGGAACTAAGTCTACACAAGCCTTTGTAAAGGGTACTATATTTACGCAGGAAGTTGTTCCGCTTGATACTATGGGACGATGGGACTGGAGATTCTTTGGTGTAGACGTTAATAAGACTATGATTGACGACCATAAGAATGAGGGCAAGTTCAGGATTAAGAGTTACATTGCTCGTAGGATCGAAGCTGCAAAGGATGCTCTTTCTCAGGACATCGAGACCGATTTGTTTAGATGGGGTAAGTATACCGCTGGAACTGGTACAGATCCTTATCGACCAAATGGTCTTTATGATATTGCTGCTCCGTATACTGCTGAAAGTGCAGTTGGAGCCGGATCGGCTAGTGATACTTATGCTAGCGGTACGAATAATGGTAATATCAATAGAACAAATTCTTGGTATCGAAACTGGGCGGCTAACTCCGGATCGAGTGAGTCTATTGGTAATAAGGTTGGTCCGGCAACGTCTTCACCCTTCGCCTTGAACCTTGTTCCTCAGCTGAGACATTTTTACAATCTTGTTAATGCTAATCAAGAACCAGCTAACTTCATTATCATGGATCAGGATATCTATGAGGCTTATGAAGATGAAGTTGGTGATAAGCAACAGATTGTAAGAACTAGCTTCGACCGTAAAGCTGCGGATCTTGGTTTTGAGACTTTTACGTTTAAGGGTGCGGCTATGGCTTATTCTGCTAAGCTCGCTTCTACTAAGCACATCTTCATTCTAAACCTTAATCATTTAGAGTATGTCTTCAATCCTAATATGTGGTTTGATATGACGAATTGGAAAGATACTCCTAATCAACTTGAGCAGGTAGCATATATCGTATGTATGACTTCAGGCTTGATTACTGATCAGCCGCGTAGGCATGGTCATATGGAATATGCTGGTTAATCTTAGTAGGATTGAAGGAGAAATAAATCATGGCTAAGAAAGTATTATTCGGTGAGTCGAATCTGACTTCGACTGCTGCAACTGATAACGATGTTGAGGGTGTTGGGACACTTAGATATGAACCTGATGGTAGGGTTTTTAGATGGGTTAAGTACAACACTACTACGGATTTTGTTGAAGGTCAGGCAGTTTGTTATGATATAGCAGGAGGTACAGGTAGTCTTACGAGTCTTGTGCACACGGTTTTGCATGCATCGGATACTAACCTTGGTCTCTTTGCTGGTATTGCTATGACTGCTGCAGAGACTGGCGATTATGGGTATATTCAGATCTACGGATTCCATCCTGATGCGAAGTTACTTGCAGGAACTGGTAGTGTGTTTACTGCAGGCGGCTCGTTGAAGTGTAGTACTGGTACTAATACTGGAACTGCAGCTAGTGCATCTTTGCTTATGGATGATGTAGCTCTCGGAAGTGCTCCGACTTATCCTTCTTATGCAATCGCGTTAGAAGATCATAGTGGAACTGCAGCGGATGCAAGTACAGATTATAACATCTTCATTCGAGCACTTTAAGAGAAAGAAATATGGAAAAATTAAAAGCCACCGAAAAAGAACCTCTCATAGGGATAGGTCTGCCGATTTGTGATATGGTTATACCTACGGTTTACTATAACCACCTTGCAGTAATAGCAGCTTGGAGTACTCAGTTCAAGATCGAGCTGATAGGTATTCCGGGAATGAAGATTACTCGAGCTAGGGAAACCATAACTAGAATGGGGATGAGTCGAGGTTGCACTCATCTGCTATTCATCGACTCGGATCATATTCTTCCTAGTAATATGTTGACTTTACTTATGCAGAATCAAGATGCTGCTATGGTATCTGGGTTGATACATAAGAAGATCTATCCTTATGAGCAGGTTGCTTTTGTTCTTGATAAAGATGGGAGTTTGCAAGATGCGTTGATACCGGAGAATGTAGTTGTAGAAGTTGATTCTTGTGCTATGGGATGTACGTTGATTAATTTAGAAAAACTCAAACTCTTAAATCGGCCATACTTTACCAATGGCCATTTTAGACACGATATTAATCTATGTTTGAAGTTTAAGAATGAGTTAGGCGATCGGATTTTGGTTGATTCTCGAATCCACATAGGTCATGTTGGAATGAGAGAAATTGTATATCCCAAGAATATAGATATACTTAGAAAACGACATGATGAGACAGTTGTACCGACTACATCGGTTAGGCCGTTAGGGGAGGTAAGTGATATTACTGCATCTCCTATGACAGAAAAAGATGTAGATGCTGATATTAAAGAGCTTGGTGTAAATAAGCCAGTGATCTGTCTCAGCTTTGATGATTGTTGTTTGAGTCAGTATAAATATGGTAGAGGTCTTAAAGCCTATGATATAGTCGGAACGTTCTTTATAAATCCGTCTATGATCGGTTTAGCTGATCATTTGAATATAGCTCAGTTGAGAATGATGCATGATGAGTGGAATCATATTATAGCTAATCATATGTGGGAGCATGTAGGTGCTCCGTCTCTTAGCGTTGAAGAGACTATTGAGAGTATAAAGAAAACAGATACATGGTTGTTAGATAATAAATTTGAAGAAGGTTGCGGATTGTTTGCATTGCCTTATGGTAGTGTAGGTGGTAGGTGGAACGAGTATATGCCAGAGATAATTAAGAACACTAAACTTATTAGAGACGTTAGCAATTATGATGGTGTACATTATAATGGCGATAATTCTATCGACTACAATAATCGCTTATACGCCTTTGGTGATGATACAGATGTAATGTTTAAGATATTAGATAAGATAAAAAATGATCATATCTATCTCTTCTACTTCCATAACGATCAGAAAACCTTTGATCCTGAATTTGAGAGACTCTTGGAGAAGCTCGATGAGCTTAGAACTGCTGGAAAAATCGAAATTAAATCCATCGCAGATCTTGTGCAAGCGACTGCATAAGCAATATAGCGATTTATTCCATCCTCTATATGCGATTGATGAAGGTAGTTGGTTGCTACTGGCTACTATTATTCAAGATAATCATGTAGCATCTGTAATAGAATTTGGTAGCGGATTGTCTACATTGTTAATGGATAAGATTGGTGTTTGTGTAACTGCTATTGAAGATTCTCCGCAATATGTACCTAAGTTCGATCTAGACTATTCTGTAATAATACCTTGGACTGGATTAGATTGTTTGAAGCAAACGGATTTAATCTTTATAGATGGTCCGGGATCACCGAGTGAACGAGAGATTAGCTTCAGACTAGCAGTGTATAATAATACATCTTTGATAGTATGTCATGATGTTAGTAGATATTCAGTAGAAGATTGTATTAAAAAGTATCTTCGTGGTTACAAGATAATAGGTAAAATTGGTGTAGAATCAGGCGATCTAGCTATAGCGTTTATGAAAAAGGAGAATTAAAATGGCGACTAATACTTATGCTCCTGAGAATAAAGATCGAACATGGAAGAAGATCTTAAGGTTTCTTGGAAAGAGCACTACATTAGGAGAGGTGGGTGGTAAGAATTTAGGGCATGTTAAGAAGAGAACATGGGCGGCTCCGGGTACGCCTTCTACTCTTCAGGCTCAGTATGCTACCGCTCCGCATAATCAACTTCAAATAGGCGATCTTTGTTATGATTCTACTAACAAACTTACCTATGTATG
>SDBT01012303.1_pt1 | contig 13751 bp, 10 predicted proteins | sample 2277101 | NCBI WGS metagenome assembly SDBT01 (sample SAMN10404973, study PRJNA504765) | marine sediment metagenome | isolation source: marine sediment core GS10_PC15, 103 cmbsf | place: Arctic Ocean: Southern Knipovich Ridge | collected 2010
CGGTTTGCTAAACCGGCGTACGGTTTATGACCGTACCGCGGGTTCGAATCCCGCCCTCTCCGTTGTTTTTTTGGGCGGGATGAGAACACGCCGCGGCCCGAAGGGACGCCCCGCGGGTTTGACACCACAGGGGTTTCGGAGAATTTGTCCCCCGTTGAAAAACTGTTCGACGATTAATCGCGTTGATGCTCTTTACAAAACCACCAGGGAGGCGAACAGCATTACTCCCACCCCAATAGCAACAACCAGAATTTCTCCAAAGCCTTCCAGGATGGCAACTACATCTCGCCACATGGTCAGGTCTCCATCCCAGAGGTGTGGTTCTATCTACAGATATCGGCATGATGGAGAAAAAAAGATTACCGTGCTTCTTGTCTCGAGCACAGAAATTAAACCTAATCCGTATTACTTGTTTCGCCAGGAGTCTTTTTCCGGTTGTCGGTGATCCTCCAGTTCGGCGGAGGGGCTTTGAAGTTTGCCTTTTTCATATTGCTTCTTCAGGTACTGTCGACGGAGCTTCCGATATGGTTTGGTGATTTTACGGTGGAACTGATGCAGGCCTTTTCGCCAGCGGGAGATGGTTTCCTCTTCCGGCGTCAGTTCGTGCGGGGCCAGGCGGCGCTTGTGCTTGTACAGGTGGTATAGGTCTTTGACGGCGAGATATTCCACGACCCGCTTCAGGACGGACCGCACGGGCCAAGGCCAATCATTTCGCATGCGGAGGGAAATTTGAAAATCGACCAATATCGGCTGTCCCTCCGGAGTTACGAGGATATTTGACTTTTTATTGGCGTCGCCGTAGGCCACGCCGCGAGCATGGACAGCGTAGAAGACCTCTCGCAGCTGATCAAAAAAACCCGGCGGCGGCGATTCCAGATGGTCCAGCGGCACGGCCTGGACGTATTCGATGGCGTAGCAGGTGGGCGAGACTCTCGCTACCCACCGCGGGACACCGGTCAGGCCCGCCAGCGTTGCGTAAATCGCCTCCTCGTGGTCGGCCAGCACTCGACCCGTCCACTGCAAAGGAACGCCAAAGAAAGAGTGTGAGCGGCCAAATTTCACCACGACTTTGTGGAACTCGGCCAGTGGCTCGGAAGTCTCGTACAAACACGTCGCCGCCCAGAAGTCGTGCTTGAAGACCTGCACCAGTCGATATTCACACCCGGCGACGCGCACCACGTCGGGAGGCCTGGTCTGCAGGGCGAACATCTGTGTGTTTCGGTTACGCGTGGTTATTGCTCCTTCATCATAAAGCCAATAACAAGGTCCCCCGCGAGCAGACCAACTGAACAGCGCCACCTGAGACGGGAAAAGACCTCTCCAGCGTCGCTCAATATACTGCGCTGGCGATATCGGCGGCAAAGTCCTTCGCTGCTTTTTCGACCGCTTTTTTCCAGTTCATGTTCGGGTAGCGGTTGTGGGCGTAGATGACGGATCGGCTGGCGTTGACGATTGCCCCGGTCCCGTCGGGTTTGAACGCTGCGGCGCAATCCCGCCCCGTGGCGCCCTGGGCGCCGTAGCCGGGGACTAGAAAGATTTGCTGGGGCATGATCTCCCGCAGGGTGCGTGCCTCCTGTGGGTATGTCGCGCCCACCACCGCGCCGACGCAACTGTATCCGCTGGAGCCTATCAGCCCCTCCCCGCCGCCGATCTCCGCGACCTGCCCGGCTATGTGCTCGTAGAACCGCCGGCCGGTCACATCGGTAAAGTCCTGGATGTCCTCGGCCGAGGGATTGGAGGTGCGGACCAGTACGAACAGGCCCCGGCCGCTGTCGCGCCCAGCCTCCACGAAGGGCGCCAACCCGTCTGCTCCAAAATAACCGTTTACCGTTATCGCGTCCGCTGCTTCGGGGGAACTGATGTGGGCTGCCGCATACGCCCGGGCCGTGCTACCGATATCACCCCGTTTGGTGTCGCCGATCACAATAAGCCCCATCTCACGCGCCAGGCGGATCACCATCGAATAGATCGCCAGCCCGAAGAACGGCTGAGGGCCTCGCAACTGCTCGAAATACGCGATCTGCGGTTTGACGGCCGGGACGAACGGTGCGACGATCTCCAGTACCTGGGCACAGAACAGGCCCACCGCCTTGAGATGTTGTTCCGGATCATTACTCTGAGGCTGAAGCTCCTTTGGCAGCCGGTCGATATCCGGGTCCAACCCGACGCACACGGGGGACCCCTTCTCTTCAATCGCCGCCAGCAGACGATCCGCAAAATGTTCTGGGGGCTGCTTTTCCACGTCATTTACCATTGGCCGATTCCTTTCGCCGTCTGACGGTTATACCGCCCTTTGCGTGCAAAGACAATTCCCACTTTGCCCCGTCCCGCCGCCGTGGTACAATCTCGGACCATTGTTCACAACGGTTGTAGGCGGTGGATTATATGCGAAATACCTGTTAAACAGGGAGTATCTGAAGATGGAAAGAATTGACTGGGCCATTGTCGCAGCCTGCATGATTGGCTTGAGCTATTTCACCTTCCGGTCACTCCGTTACATGAAGGGCGTATCAGACTTCCTTTCCGCCGGCCGATCTGCAGGACGCTTCATGCAAAGCTACGCCGGAGGAATGACAGGCGTCGGGGCCATAAGCCTCGTCGCCATGTTCGAGATTTATTACAGCTCCGGTTTCCCTCCGCTGTGGTGGACAATGATGTTCTGGCCCATAAGTATTTTGCTCACATTGTCGGGCTATGTGTACTATCGTTTCAGAGAAACCCGCTGTATGACGGTGGCGCAGTATTACGGGGTCCGCTACAGTAAGAGTCTGCGAATCTACGCGGGGATAATTACATGGGGATCCGGAGTTGTCAATTTCGGTATTTTTCCGGTGGTCGCCTGCCGGTTCATCGTCCATTTCTGCGGTCTGCCCGAGGACTTTATTTTTATGGGCTATACTATCCGTACCTTCGTCCCCATCATGGTTATTACCCTGGGGATGGCGTTGACCTACACAAATGTGGGCGGACAGGTCACGGTGATGGTAACCGACTGCGTACAGGGCATCTTCTGTGGGATCCTCTTCGTCGCATTGGCCTTTTTCCTTCTGTACACGTTTTCCTGGGCCGACATCTCCGATTCCCTTAAACAGTACCCAGTGTATCGAGCCCGACAGGAGGCGGCTAAGAAGCTCGACAAGGCCGAAGTCGCTTATGTAGAGGCCTTGAAGATCGGCGCAGCGGACCTGGATGAAAAGAAGGTCGCCCACGACAAGGCGCATAAGGCCCAGGGCGAGGAGGAGATTGAGAAGGCGGCCGAGAATAAGTCCATGCTGAACCCCGCCGATACTTCTGAGGCGGATTTTAACCTCTGGTTCTACCTCATAGCGATCTTCTACATGTTTTATGGCAATCTGTCGTGGCAGGGGTCGCAGGCGTATTTCTCTTCGAGCAAGAGTCCCCACGAATCGAAAATGTCGCAGATTATCGGAAGGTGGAGAGACATCCCGCAAACAATGATGTTTGCCCTTATTCCGATCTGCGCACTTGCTCTCATGACATTGCCCAAGTATGCGGAGCAAGCCGCAAATGTTAATCAGGTACTTGATACAGTAGATAGTGAGGTAATAGCAAGGCAGATAACTGTGTCCACGGCGCTGGGACAAATCTTACCCCTGGGTGTAAAGGGCCTTTTCGCCGCCGCAGTCCTGTTCTTTCTCATTACCACGCAGGATACCTATCTCCACTCGTGGGGGAGTATATTCATCCAGGACGTGGTCCTGCCGTTTCGCAAGAAACCCTTCACGCCCAAGCAACAGATCCTCTTGTTGCGATTGTCGATTATTTTCGTGGCTGTGTTCGCCTTCATCTTCAGCCTTTACTTCAAGCAGACAGAATATGTTCAAATGTACTTCGCAATCACCGGCGCGATCGTTTCGGGCGTCGGTGTGCTGATCTTCGGGGGGTTGTATTTCAAGATTGGCACCACCGCCGGTGCATGGGTGGCGATGACGGTCGGGTGGGTCATGGCTATTGGCCGTATCGTCATTCAACAAATCACACCATCGCTAGAGGCTGTCCCCGACCGCGGCTGGGTTCTGCAGGGGGCGGACTGGCTGAACAAGGTTAGCAGCCAGTATATCTGGTTCTGGATCATGATCACATGCCTGGTCAGTTATTTCCTGATATCGCTTCTTACCCGTCGCGGCAAACCGTTCAATATGGAAAGAATGCTGCATCGAGGCAAATACGACACCACGACGGATCACGCCAAGGCAAAGGATGCGTCAAAGTCAAAGTCTATATGGGTAAAGATTATGGGTATTACCGACGAATTCACCAAAAGCGACAGGATCATAGCGATCTCTACGCTGTGCTGGTATCTCGCCTGGGCTATGATCTTTATCATCGGAACGATAGCTATGTACACAATCGGGATTTCTGACGACACATGGTCTCGATTCTGGCAGATTTGGGTCTGGATAGGCGCTATAATCGGCGTTCCGGTAACAATCTTTTTCACTTGGGGCGCTATCCGGGACATTAAGCGCTTGTTCGCACATTTGGCTACGGACAAACGCGACGTAAGAGACGACGGGAGGGTTGTGGACCACCACAGCGTCGTGGATGAAGATGTGGAGTGATGCCTTTGCAATCGATAGTAGCCTTCAGTGCGTCGCCTCGTAAGAGGAGTAACAGTGAGATTCTTGCCGATCGGATTCTCGCCGGCGCGAAACAGTCCGGTGCCTCGGTGGAGAAGGTTCGGCTGTGCGAGTTGTCGATTAGCCCATGCAACGCGTGCGGCGCCTGCCTCAAGAGCGTAGAGGCCCCGTGTGTAATCGACGATGACATGGCCCCGCTGCTGGAGAAAATCCGCAGCGCCGACGGGCTGGTCTTCGCCTCGCCGATTTATTTCCTGTCCGTCAATGCTCAGATGAAGGTATTTCTCGACCGGATGCAGGCCTTGTTCAGCGACGGTCCGCCCGACGCGATTCGCGGGAAGCGGGCTGCTGTGGCGCTGACTTACGGTAACCCCGACCCGCTTGCCTCCGGCGCCGGTGTTGCACTGCGAATGTTCCAGGAGGCCTTTGCCTTCCTCTCAGTGGAGTTGACCGGCTGGGTCCATGCCTCCTGCAATAAGCCCGGTGAAATCGAGACAAACACTGATGTTCTCGAGGCTGCAATGGCTCTGGGAAAGAAGCTGGCGACTTCGTAAGGTCTTCGGGAGTATTGCCAAACGATCTCAGTACGCTGTTGACACCCTTCGGCGAATATCCAACAATACCCTTCATAAGTGTTGGATAAACTGGGTGTTACAAAAAAACCTCGTTTTTGAGGATCAGAACAAACATACTGAAAGGAGATACTTATGTCCTATCAAAAGCCACTATTCAAAGAACAATACGAAAACTTTATTGGTGGTCAATGGGTAGCACCTGTCGATGGAGGGTATTTTGAAAATACCTCTCCTGTTGATGGTAACGTTATTGCTCGCGTTCCCAAATCCAACGCCAAAGATATTGACCTAGCCGTCACTGCGGCGTGGAAAACAGCAGAAACGTGGAGAAAAACATCACCGACAGAACGCAGCAGCTTGCTTTTTAAAATCGCTGATCGAATCGAAGAGAATCTGGAGCAACTTGCTCTTGTCGAAACCTGGGATAATGGCAAGGCAATACGTGAAACACTGGCTGCAGACATACCGCTGGCCGTGGATCATTTCCGTTATTTTGGATGTGTTATTCGAGCAGAGTCAGGTAGTGTTACCGATCTGGATGCCAATACGGTGTCGATGGAAATACACGAGCCGCTAGGTGTGGTTGGTCAGATCATTCCATGGAACTTCCCGATTCTCATGGCAGCCTGGAAGTTGGCTCCTGCCTTAGCGGCAGGTAATTGCGCGGTCTTGAAACCAGCGGAGCAAACGCCGGTTTCAATACTGTTTGTTATGGAAGCCATTGCGGATATTTTGCCCGCTGGTGTGGTTAACGTTGTTAATGGATTTGGGCCTGAAGCGGGAAAACCATTGGCAACGCATCCAGGTATCAAGAAAGTTGCATTTACTGGTGAGACGACCACGGGTCGTTTAATCATGCAGTATGCCTCTGAGAATATCATTCCGGTAACGCTGGAACTCGGCGGAAAATCTCCTAACATTTTCTTCGAAAGCGTTATGGCTGAAGATGACAATTTCCTTGACAAGGCAATTGAAGGCTTGGTGTTGTTCGCCTTCAATCAAGGTGAGGTTTGCACATGTCCCTCTCGTGCCTTGATTCAGGAAAGCATCTATGATGAGTTTATGGATAAGTGTCTACAATGTATCGCGGCCATCAAGATGGGCGACCCACTGGATAGTACGACCATGATGGGCGCACAGATCTCGAAGGACCAATATGAAAAAATCATGAATTATATTGATATTGGTAAACAGGAAGGCGCTGAGCTTTTGTGCGGCGGTAATTCCTATACTAATGAGCAATACCCGAATGGCTTTTATATCCAGCCAACCGTCTTCCGGGGAAAGAATAAAATGCGTGTTTTTCAGGAAGAGATTTTCGGGCCTGTTTTGAGTGTTACCACGTTCAAAGATGAAGCAGAAGCGATGGAAATCGCCAATGATACCCCGTACGGATTGGGGGCCGGCGTCTGGTCAAGAGATGTGCATCAGGTACAGACTTTTTCCAGAGGTATTGAAGCTGGACGTGTATGGGTGAATTGCTATCATCTCTATCCTGCTCATGCCTCCTTTGGCGGGTATAAAAAATCGGGCATTGGACGAGAAACGCATAAAATGATATTGAACCATTATCGTCATACTAAGAATGTGTTGATGTCTTATGATAAGAATCCTTTAGGCTTTTTCTAAGAAGTCCCTAACAGAATGAGGCGTCGCATAACGTTCGGCGTCAGGAGCCACTACACAGTAGGAGGATGGTTATATGAGATGGCCCTGGAAGAAGAAATCAGTACCAGAGGAGGGGGTTCCAAGTCCTGCTAAACTTGGAATAACTCGGATGCCCCATATCGCGTGGCGAGGTGGATGGTCTTCTTTACGCCGATGATCTCCCGATGCGTCTGCAGGGCCAATTCAGGGGTGTTATTCTCCCCCGACATATGGGCCAGGGCGGCCCATTGCAGTCTTTTTCCGTAGCCGGCGAGAAGTTTGGCGGCCTCGACGTTGGAGAGGTGCCCGTGCGGGCCTCGGATGCGCCCCTTGAGATACGCGGGGTAAAGGCCTCTCCGCAACATGTCCGGATCGTAGTTCGATTCCAGGAATACCGCGTCGAGCGAGGCGAGCTGTTCGGAAAGACCGTCGAAGACGCAGCCTAGATCGGTGAATATTCCCAGGCGTTTTTTCCCAGCCTCAACGATGAACGCGCAGCCGTCGGCGGCATCATGCGGGGTGGGAATGGTTTCCACCGTTACGGGCCCGAATTGCAGGCGCCGCCCGACCCGGAAGTGGCGGACATCGCCCAGGGCCCCGAGGTTGTGGCGCCCGCAGGCCGACAGCGTCGGGGCGGTAACATAAATCGGCAGGCCGAATTTCCTCTGGTAGATACCGGCCGCCTTGACGTGGTCCGTGTGGTCGTGGCTGATGATGAGCGCATCAGTGTCGCGGATATCCCGCCCGTGAGCGCGCAAACGAAACTCCGCCTGTATACCGCTAATTCCCGCGTCAAACAGCAGCCGCACTCCGCACGCCTCTACGTAAATCGAATTCCCGTTGCTGCCGGACTGAAGCGATATTGCAAACATGTGTTAAATCTGAATGAGGATCATTTCGTCACTGTAACCGACGAAGACGATGAGTCGCCTTTGCCCGTGGAGGAGCCCTTGTCTCCTTCAGGCCAGTCGCCCTTGCGCCATTTGCTGTCAGGGTGCGGGTCCTGGCGGTCGAAATCGGACCACGCCCTGTCGATGACCCGACCGGCGTCGTTGAACTTCACCATACCGCTCTTCTCATCGTCCTCCCACCGCCACATGTCGGACAATCTAAAGGTCGGTTCGCCGAGAATCTTCTCGACCTCCATCTTGGTCTGACCGTTGACGATCATGGTATCGAATCGCGTTTGGGTGAACTTTTTCTTTTCACAGCCGACGCACAGGCCCGCGACCATACCCAAAGCAAACAACCACAGCGTTGCGTGTTTCATGGCGTTTCTCCTTTTCCATGGGTTAAATTACACTTTTTTTTCACCTTATTCACCGGCGATAATTTCCCGTTCGGCGGTAATTCGCGGTGTAAATCTGCTGGTAAAGACCGCCACCAGGATCACTCGACGCCCAGTAGGGAGGCGCTGATCCCACCTCAGTTTGAACTTGTAGCTGCGCGTGAGACGATCCCAGTGCTTCATATTCTGTTCCGGTTGGGAGAGTTTTACCTCCCACCGTCCCAGGCGGGCGCCCTTGTGGTTCTGGTGAAGGGGACGGAACTCGTACAATTCGAAGCGGAAATCGCCAAAGGCCTTGGTGGGGTCGCCATAGGCGTCCCGCGCCTGAATCCGGGCGTGCAACCCGCTTCCGCCTTTATCAAACGTTCCGGTCTGGGTAAAGGGATGGATATCCATTGTCTTGGGCAGCAGCAGGTTGATCGGGGGGGGAATTTCTCCTTTGAGCTTAGGCTCCTGCCATCCCTTTGGCCTGCAGCCGGCGGCCGGGGCCACCAAGACCGCCGCGAAGAGGATACGCCCCAAAAGCCTCTTGAAGTGAATCACATAATGCTCCCGCAAAAAGACATCCGGTACGGAATGATTATATGCCTTGTCCGCAACACCGGTCAAGGTTTCACCGAGCGGTTCAGGATCCCGCGGGCTGGAGGGCTTCCTGGAGCTGTTCAACCTGCTCGAATCGAACACTGATCCGTTTAGAGACGCCCGGTTCCTGCATTGTTATGCCGTACAGCACGTTGGCGATGGACATAGTTCGCTTGGCGTGCGAGATCATGATGAACTGGGTTTGTTCGACAAATTCCTTGACCAGCAGGTTGTAGCGTTCGTTGTTGGCCTCGTCCAGGGCGGCATCGACTTCGTCCAGCAGACAGAACGGAGAAGGCTTGGCCCGGAAGAAGCTGAAGATCATGGCCAGGGCGGCCAGAGTCTTCTCGCCACCCGACAGCAAGCTGATGCTCCGCAACTCCTTCCCCGGCGGACGGGCGACGATCTCGATCCCGCTCTCCAGCACGTTTTGCGGATCGGTCAGGAAGATATCCGCCTTTCCCCCGTTGAACAGTTTTCGGAATATCGTTTGATAGTTCTCGCGCACGGCGGTGAAGGTCTCCGTGAATCGATCGCAGCTTTCCTTGTTAAGCTTGCGGATCAGTTCCTCCAGTTGACGCTGTGAGGTGTGAATGTCGTCCAACTGCTCCGTGAGGAAGCTGCGCCGCTGTTCGAGTTCTTCCTGCTCGCTGATGGCGTCGAGATTGACGTTCCCAAGCCGATCTATTTTGCCGCGCAATTCGCCGATTTCTCGTTCGACCTCGTCCCAGTCGCGCTGCTCGTCGTGCTCGTAGGAGGTGTAGAGGTCGATAAGGTTCATCTGCATTTCATCTGAGGCACGGCTGATCAGGTCGCTGATGTGGGCGTCGAGTTCTCCGAGTTTGACGCGCAGGTCGCCTACCTTCTCGCCGACTTGGGCGGCCTTCAGACGCTGCTGAGACAACTCCGTGCTAATTTCATCGAGCCGATCGGCCAGGCCCTGGCGGGATTCGGCAATATTCTTCGCCTCCACCTGGAGGAGCTGTTGAGTCTCGTATAGACGGTCCACCTCCTGGCGGGACTTGTGGATATCCGATTCGGCTTCCTCACGGCGGCTGCGGTCCAGTTCGATCCCGGAGCGTGAGGCCCGGTGCTCGGCGCCCATTGCTTCGCCCTGGCGCTGCAATGCATCGGCTGCGTCGTGAAGGGCGAGTTTCTTCTGTTCCGTCGCGGCCAGGGCGGCACGCAGGTCGCTGCGTTTCTCGGCCAGCTCATCCCGGCGGGCGCGGGAGGCGGTGATTTCTGCTTCCAGTTTCTCGATTGCTTCGTTGTGGGCAGCCTTGATCCGTTCGAGTTCGGAGGCCTTTTCCTCCGTCTCGTGCTCGGTCCGGATGGCGACGTCGATCTGCTCCTCGATGTCCTTGAGGCTCAGCGCCAGCAGCGGTTCTTCCCGCTTGCGCTCGGAGATTTGGTCGTCGAGCAAGCCCAGATGCTTGGTGCATTCGTCGCGTTCAAAGCTGGCCTCGTAGATCGCCGTTCGCAGGCTGTGAACCTGCTGGTCGAGATGTTCACGTTCCTCGTGGGCGTCCTGGGACTGTCTCTGCAATTGACCTATGGTCTCCTCGAGGAGTTCCCGGCGATTCTGGAGTTCGGCCAATTCGCTTCGCCGCGCGATAACGCCGTCGGGACGGCTCGCCGCCCCCAGTCGAATCCGCCCGTCAGCCTCCAAAACGTCGCCGTTGAGAGTTACGAAGCGATAGCCCGCCGGGGCCGTCTCGGCCGCCAGGGTCGCATCCGCCAACGTGGGGACTACCAGCGTCCTGCCCAGCAGGTGCCGCATCGCCGGTTCCAACCAGGGCTCGAAGCTAATCCATTCCAGAATACATCCCACTGATTGCGGGCAGGAAAACGTCACGTCTTCCTTCAACGGCGCCACCGCTCGATCCAGGCAGAACACCTCGATGCTGCCTCCCTTTGCGAGCAGATTTTCGAGTTCATCCATAGCATTTTGCACGTTGGCGTAGCTATCAGCCAAGAGGAGCTGCTCGGTACCGGCAAGGGCGGCCTCTACGAGATGCGCGTGTTCCACGTCCGTTTCGATATAGTCACTCAGCATCCCACGGATGGCGGGCAGCCGGGACTCTCGAGATGCACGCAGCACGCGGCGGGTGCCCTCAGCTACGCCTTCCAGCCGCTCCTGCATCTCCTGCAACGTATGCATCCGCCCCTGCAGACTGCTGCGCTGCTCCCGCGCATCGGAAAGCTCCTGCACCAACCTTTGTTCCGTATCGATAATATTCGCCGAGGAGCTTTTCACCTCATCCAGCTTCTTCTGCGAATCATCAATGACCTCCTGGGTGTCGCGGAGCCGGGCTTTCTCCTGAGCGTGTTCCACGAGGAGTTGCTTGAGCGTTTCGGCGATTTCTTCGGCCCGCCCGGCGAGTCGAAGCTGCTCCCCGCGAAGCCCTTCCCGCCGCAGCCCGATCGTGTGCACGTCGTTATGCAATTGAGCGGTGCGGCGGAGCAGGTCGATGACACCGGTCTTCTCGTCTTCCAGTTGTCCCTCAAGCCGGGTTATCGCCACTACTCCTTTGGCGTGTTCCTCGCGGGCGTTGTCGCAGTCCTGTTGCAGTTTCTCGGCGGCGCAGGAGACCTGATTCAGCTCGACCTGACGGGTGGCGAGGTCTTTGGCGCATTCATCTACCTTGGCTTCGAGTTCCTCGCAGCGGTGGGAATTGACCAGAATCTGCTCGCTGAGTTCCTTCACGCGTTTGGTCTGCATATCAACCCGCTCCTGAAGGGTCGTGATCTGCCCGGCCAGAACAGCTATGCGCGACTGCGTATCGCGGGCGGTCTGTTCCTGCTCGACGGATTCGACTTCTGCGGCGGACTGGGCGGAATCCAGTTGTCCGATCCGCGTCTGGATGGCGGCGAGTCGGTCGTTGCCTGCGTCAAGCTCGGTTTGCTGATTCTTGCGCCGGGCTCGAAGGAGGTGATAGCGGCTGAGGAAAAACAGCGAGCGGAGTTCCTTAAGCCGTTCGCTATAGACTTGGTAATTTCTGGCCTTTCCGGCTTGGTATTTGATCGAACGCAGGCGTTTTTCCACTTCCGAGACGATGTCAGTCAGCCGCAGGAGATTTTGCTCGACGCGCTGGAGTTTTCGCAGGGCTTCTTTTTTTCGGGACTTGTACCGGCTGATCCCGGCGGCTTCATCGAAGAACGCGCGGCGTTCGTCCTGTCCGGCCTGGAGAAACTGACTGATGCGCCCTTGTTCAACGAGGCTGTATGCATTCGTACCGATACCGGTATCGAGAAACATCTCCTTGATGTCGCGCATCCGGCAGGGCGTGTTATTGATAAGGTATTCGCTTTGACCCGAACGATACAGGCGGCGCGTGGTCGTCACGATATTTCCACTCTGCACCTCTCCGTCGAGGGTCGGCTGGAGAAGCCCGTCGCGGTTGTCGAACACGAGAGTTACTGTTGCCTGCCCGCTCGGACGCCGCGTCGAGGAGCCGTTGAAGATAACATCCATCATCTCGTCGCCGCGGAGGCTCTTGGCTGATTGCTCCCCCAGGACCCACTTGATGGCGTCCACGATATTACTCTTACCGCAACCGTTTGGCCCGACGACACAACTGACCCCCTCGTCGAACTCGAACTCCGTTCGGTCGGCAAAGCTCTTAAACCCTGTGATGATCAGCTGTTTTAACTTCATCGGAGCGTCTTCCTTAACGCAGCCTCACTCCATTCTCTATCGCCATACGCCCACATAATTACTCTTCGGTCTTGTCCGGTCGACCCATAGAAGGCGTCCGATAATAAATTCTCTGTAGTTCGGGCAGTTGTTGCAAGACGAATTTCGCCTGGATGTTTTTCTGTTTGCACAAATGGTACAAAGTGCCCACCACTTGGCTGTAGGTCAAACCGAGACCCAATACCTTTCCGGTGTTCATATCCGGGCGGGGGCGAGCCCCAAGCGTTTTAATCAGCGGCCAGACCCTGAAATCGATTCGATACTTGTCGCTGATCTCGTTCGATCCGGGCAGTATGCGGTACACCACTACATGATCGTTGCGCTGCACGGGGTCGGTCGCCTTGGGATCAGCCGCCTTGCTGAAGATGGTCACGGTATTATCGAGGGCGTTGTAAAAGGCCGGATTGGCCAGGGGCATATTTTTGCCGAAGAGAACGATTTTCGGGGCCCCGGTCCGAGTGGCGTAAATGACGTAATCCCGTGGCGACTCGACCATGTCCACCACGAACGCCGGGACGTCCTCCTCGAATACCCCTTTGTCAACTTCATGGCGGGTAATGGCGGAAAAGTCATTGCGTTGCACCATCGCCTCGTAAGTGGCGATGCGAATCAGTTCATTTCGAACCCCCAGCAACTTGTGCAGGATATCTCCCGCCTCTATAAGCTGCCGATGTCTCCCCAGTTCCGTTATGGCCGACAGTTGATGCACCCCGCCGGAAGTGGTTGCAAACCGAATGACGATCGGCCCGGCCAGATGATAGTCCCCGAGCCGCAAACCGGCGCGAGCGGCGTAATAGGCGGTGGCTGGGATCGGGGAGGAATACATCTTCTGAACGATCGGCAGGACGGTTTTGCCCATGGCTTCCCAGACCAGCGAGAGACCCTCATGGTTCACATCCGGGCGTATCATTGCCTGGGCGATACGGTTGGCGTGGGCCTCGAATGCACCGGGACCGCTCCGCCGCGGGAGATGCATAATCAATTGCAGAAAATGTTGATAATCATCGCGATACTCGGGGGGGATGTGAATGTCTATGTAGTACTTTGTTCTGGCGACGGCGACTTTCTTGCCCCGAGGGCTGAAACGCTGATTGATTCGTCGCTGCAGCACGCTGCACATAAGATAGTCAGGTGTGCGGAGTTGCAGGCGGATTGGCATGTCTTCGACGATCCGCGCGCCGCCGAGGATGCGGCCTTGGCGATATTTCGCCTTGTCGGCGGGATTCTTCGGATCGAGAAACGGGTTTACGAAGATTGCACCTTCGGCCCGGCCAAGTGGTTTGAGATATCCGCCCCGCCTGCTCTGCTCCCATTGTAAGTTCGTGGGCCAGAGTATTCCGCCCTCCAGGCTGGTTGTCTGC
>SDBT01012304.1_pt1 | contig 13750 bp, 13 predicted proteins | sample 2277101 | NCBI WGS metagenome assembly SDBT01 (sample SAMN10404973, study PRJNA504765) | marine sediment metagenome | isolation source: marine sediment core GS10_PC15, 103 cmbsf | place: Arctic Ocean: Southern Knipovich Ridge | collected 2010
CTGGCCGGGTGAGTAGCCCCGGGGAATTTCACCCCGAGGCCCTCGCAGAACCGTACGTGAACGTCTCCATTCATACGGCTCCCATCATTCAGCCGGAAAAGGCGGTCCAAGTGACCAATGAGCAAACAGCGTAGGCCGGTGCGAAGCGACCGCCGTTGGCTGACCATCCCATCGGCGGTCCGGACCTCGACCGAAACGTCGTAGAGAGGCTGGTCACCAAGGGCGTGAGGCCACCACAGCTTCGGCTCGGGGACGGTGACGCTCCACTCCACCCGGTTGTCGCCCGCTGCGAGCGAATGGTCGATCTGATGGTCGACGGCGCCCACGGTCGTGCGCAGGGAGACGGTCCTCGCTTCGAGCGAGTTGACGTTCGCCTCGAATCGGACCGTCGCCCCCTCCTCGTCGGCGTCCACGCAGATCGCCCCGAGCGTGCTCATCCGGACCGGTCCGGTCTCCTCCAGGCGGACAGGTCGCCAGATCCCCCCCGGGTTCCACGACGGGTCGAGGGCATCCCAGTGCTGGAACACTCCGGTCAGGTTGCGCTTCGCCCTCCGGTCGAGCTGGGGGGAGCAGGCCACCTCGACGCCCAGTGCGTGCCCGGAGCGGTCGCCGAGAGTGCCGCTCACCTCGAAGGCGTGCGGTAGGAAGTAGCCCTCGCTCTCGCCTAGGTAGACCTCGTCCAGCCAGACGTCGGCCTGATAGAAGATGCCGTCGAAGACGAGCCATGCGCGCCGGCCCTCTGCTGGGGCCGGAGCGTCGAAGGACCGGCGGTAGAGCAATGGGCCGTCGCTGTCGGCGAACGCAGGGGATCGGCGCCAGTGGCCGGGCACGTCGACGGGCTCCCAGCCGTCGTCGTCGAAGTCGGCGCCGATGAACGATCGGCGCAGGTCCTCGTCGGCGACCGCAGCTCGCCACCTGCCAGAGAGGTCCACGGAGTCGCGAACCGTACAAGCCCAGGACCCGGCCAGGCGCCGGAGCGCTGTAGGAAGTGAACGGGTGGGTGCGGTGGGAAAGCGAACACAACCGGGTGCGGTGGGGAAGTGAACACGGCGTCGGCTAGATTTCCGCGCCATGTCACGACCAACGACCCTCGGCGAGCTGCGCGCCTCCGGCTGGACCTCTGAGTCGGTCAAGGACGAGTTGCGGCGGAACGCCGTCGACCAGATCATTGCCGGCGAGCCGATGTTCCCGACGGTGCTCGGCTTCGAAGACACGGTGGTTCCCCAGGTCGAGAACGCCCTGTTGGCCGGGCACGACGTGATCTTCCTCGGTGAGCGTGGCCAGGCGAAGAGCCGCATGATGCGATCGCTCACGAGCCTGCTCGACGAGTGGATGCCCATCGTGGCCGGCTCCGAGATCAACGACGATCCTGAGCATCCCGTGTCCAGGTACGCCCGCGACCTGTCGGCCGCGCACGGCGACGACATGCCGATCGACTGGGTGCACCGAGACGACCGGTTCGGCGAGAAGCTCGCCACGCCGGACACCTCAATCGCGGATCTGATCGGCGAGGTCGACCCCATCAAGGTGGCCGAGGGCCGGTATCTGTCCGACGAGTTGACCCTCCACTACGGGCTGGTTCCTCGCACGAACCGGGGCCTGTTCGCGATCAACGAGCTGCCGGACCTGGCCGAGCGGATCCAGGTCGGCCTTCTCAACGTGCTCGAGGAGCGCGACGTCCAGGTCCGCGGCTACAAGATCCGCCTTCCTCTCGACGTCGTGCTGTTCGCCACCGCGAATCCCGAGGACTACACCAACCGAGGTCGGATCATCACCCCGCTCAAGGACCGCTTCGGAGCGCAGATCCGCACCCACTACCCGCTCGACGTCGAGACCGAGGTAGAGATCGCCAACCAGGAGGCGCGGCCCTTCAATGCCGAGGGCGTCCGGGTATCGGTGCCCGGCTACATGACCGAGGTCATTGCGACGCTCAGCCAGCTTGCTCGCCAGAGCCCGCACGTGAACCAGCGATCGGGTGTTTCTGTCCGTCTCACGGTGTCCAACAGCGAGACCCTCACCGCGAACGCGACCCGTCGGGCCCTCCGTCACGGCGAGACCGACGTCGTTCCTCGCATCAGCGACCTCGAGGCACTGGCAGCGTCGACGGCCGGGAAGGTCGAGATCGAGACCCTCGAGGAAGGTCGCGACGAGCAGATCGTCGACCAACTGCTCCGATCCGCGGTGCTCACCGTGTTCAAGGAGCGGTTCTCGCCCGAGAAGCTGCGTAGCGTCGTCGATGCCTTCGAGGAGGAGCGCGTGGTCAGCACTGGCGAGGACATCCCCTCGGCCGAGTACGCCTCGCTGGTCGACGACATTCCCGCCCTGCGCGCACCGGTGCGCGAGCTGACCGACGACGGCGAGTCTCCCGCCGCTGTGGCAAGCGCGGTCGAGATGATCCTCGAGGGCCTTCACCTGTCGAAGCGCCTGAACAAGGAGGCCGCAGGCGCCAAGGCGACCTACCGCGGCCGGGGCTAGCGGTAACCTCGGCCCCGATGCGCCTTCGCCGTCGCCGCCGCGACGCCCCCGGCTTTCGCTACTCCCGTTGGGACGGCACGCAGACCGGCTTTCAGTTCGACGCCGAGGATGTGCTCGGCGAGATCACCGACGACCTGCTCTATCACGGCGACCTGAACGCAGCCCTGCGGCGCCTGCTCCAGTCGGGTTTCAGCGACCAGGACGGCGAGCGGTTGCAGGGCATCCGTGAGATGCTCGAGGCTCTCCGGCGCCGTCGACGGGACGAGCTGGAGCGCTACGACCTCGGCGGGATCTACGACGACATCGCCCAGGAACTACGCGACGTCGTCGACATGGAGCGCGTCGGTCTCGACGAGCTGGCCACCGAAGCCAGGGAGTCCGGCGACGAGCGTCGTGCGGAGATCACCGACCAGGTCACCGAGGAGAAGCGGTTCCAGCTCGACATGCTGCCGCCCGACCTGGCCGGGCAGGTGCGTGACCTCCAGGAGTACGAGTTCACCTCGAGCGAGGCCAGGGAGAAGTTCGAGGAGCTGGTCGAACAGCTGCGCCAGCAGCTCGTCCAGAGCTACTTCAACCAGATGGCCGGTGCCATGAGCGATGTCTCCCCCGAGGAGATGCAGCGCATGAAGGACATGCTGGCCGAGCTGAACCAGATGCTCGAGCAGCGCGAGCGGGGAGAGGAGCCAGATTTCGAGGGCTTCATGGAGCGCTACGGCGACTTCTTCCCCGAGAACCCGAGGAACCTCGACGAGTTGCTGGAGGTCATGGCTCAGCGGATGGCCGCGATGCAGGCCCTGCTCAACTCCATGACCCCCGAGCAGCGGGCCCAGCTTCGAGGGCTGTCGGAGCAGCTGCTCGGGGACATGGATCTGCGGTGGCAGGTCGACCAGCTTACCCAGAACCTCCAGCAGGCGTTCCCCGACGCCGGCTGGGACCGCAGCTACGACTTCAGCGGGCAGGACCCGCTCGGGTTCGCCGAGGCCGCGGCGATGATGGAACAGCTCGGCGACATCGACCAGCTCGAGAACCTGCTTCGGGGGGCAAGCAGCCCCGGTGCGCTGGCCGAGGTCGACATCGACAAGGCCCGAGACCTGCTGGGCGACGACGCAGCGCACAGCCTCGAGCGCATGTCGGAGCTTGCGCGGATGCTGCAGGAGGCCGGCCTCATCGAGACCCGTGAGGGGCGGTTCGAGCTGACACCGCGCGGCATGCGTCGGATCGGCCAGAACGCCCTGTCCGACCTGTTCCGAAAGCTCTCCGCCGACAAGATGGGCGGGCACGCGCTCAACCGGTCGGGGGTCGGGCACGAGCGCGAGCAGGACACGAAGCGCTACGAGTGGGGCGACCCCTTCAACCTCCACATCGAGCGCACGGTGCGGAACGCCGTGCATCGCAGCGGCGGGGGCACGCCGGTGCGCCTGCAGCCAGACGACTTCGAGGTGGAGCGCACCGAGCACCTCGTCCGCTCGAGCACGGTGCTCATGCTCGACCTGTCGCTCTCGATGCCGATGCGGGACAACTTCCTACCGGCCAAGAAGGTCGCAATGGCCCTGCACTCGCTGATCTCGAGCCAGTTCCCCCGCGACTACCTCGGCCTGGTCGGCTTCAGCGAGGTGGCACGCGAGCTCAAGGCCGAGGAGCTACCGGAGGTGTCGTGGGATTTCGTATACGGCACCAACATGCAGCACGGATTCCTGCTGGCGCGCCGCATGCTGGCGAAACAGACCGGCACAAAGCAGATCATCATGATCACCGATGGTGAGCCGACGGCCCACATCCAGGACAACGGCGAGCCATTCTTCAGCTACCCGCCTGTACGTGAGACCGTCGATGCCACCCTGACCGAGGTGGCCCGCTGTACGCGTGAGGACATCCGCATCAACACGTTCATGCTCGACGCCACCGGGTATCTGAAGCAGTTCATCGAGAAGCTCAGCCAGATGAACCGAGGCCGCGCCTTCTTCACGACGCCGGAGACGCTCGGCGACTATGTGCTGGTCGACTTCATCGAAAACAAGCGCGAGCTGCTGGGCAACCGCCGAAGGGTGTGATCTTGCGGCGGCTCACCGCCGCCTCGTGCCTCGCAGAATCTCTCTCCGCGGGTTTCGCCTGGTGAGCAGCACCGAGTCGGTCTGCGGAGCGTCGCGCCGCTAGGCGCAGCGAGGCAGGCGCCGGCGAAGGCCGGCGCAGGATCACAAGAGCGCCTCGTAGAGGCGCTCGGTCGCGTCGTCGAACGCGACAAGGAGCACTCGCTGGAAGGCACCGGCGTTGGCGCGCACCGTCGTCAGGGCGATCTTGGCCGCCGGTGTGGGCGGGTACCCGTATACGCCGGTGGAGATGGCGGGGAAAGCCACCGACTCGGCCCCGAGATCGGCCGCCACCCGGAGCGAGCGGCGGTAGCAGGACGCCAGCAGTTCGGGCTCGCCGGCCTCGCCGCCCCGCCAGGTTGGCCCGACCGTGTGGATCACCCAGCTCGCGGGGAGGCCGAACCCCGGTGTCGCCTTGGCGTCGCCGGTGTCGCAGCCACCGAGGAGCCGGCACGCCTCGAGCATCTCCGGTCCGGCGGCGCGGTGGATCGCGCCGTCGACGCCACCGCCTCCGAGCAGCGAGGAGTTCGCGGCGTTGACGATCGCGGCGACCTCGAGTGTGCAGATGTCGTCGTGGACTGCGGCGATCTCGCACGCCATGGATAGGAAGCGTAGAAGAAGGGTTCGGTGGGAAAGTTTCTCTTGCGCCGACCGGAATTCCGCGCCATGATTACATCGGTGTAATTACACCATTGAAAATTATCGATTCGTATTCGTAGTCGTAGGGCGTCGGCACCGGGTAACGGACGGGGTCGGCTCGGGCGGAGGGGAGGCAGGAACCATGACCATGACCATTGACCGCGACGACACGACCTGGCAGGACTATGCGAACTGCTTAGGTGTCGACCCCGACCTGTTCTTTCCTGAGCGGGGCGCCAGCACCCGTGAGGCCAAGGAGGTCTGCCGTGGCTGTGTGGTGCTCGAGGACTGCCTCGAGTTCGCGCTGAGCAACAGCGAGAAGTTCGGCATCTGGGGCGGCATGAGCGAGCGCGAGCGGCGGCGGATCCGTCGGCAACGTGCCTTGGCGCGGGCCGAAGTCAGGCCGGCGACTGCCTGAGTATGGGCGTCGCGTACGTCAGTCCGTCCCGAGCGACCCCAGCCTTGACTCGATCGTCCGTTCGCGGCTGAGGTCCAGCTCGTCCCAGCGCGCCGGGTCGATGGCTTCGAGGGTGCTCGTCGGGGTCAGGCCCACCAGCTCGGTCCTCCCGATGTTCACCTCGGCGGCCACCGCGTCGAAGACGGTGTCGGGCCCTACCACGTCGGGATCGAGAAGGTTGATCGACACCTGAACCTGGTCTCCCACCGCCAGCCCGAGGGCCCGGACCCGTTTGGATCGCAGCGCGGCCGCCAGGCTCCTGGCCTGGGCCAGATCGGGCTCGGCAAGCCAGATGTTGTATGCAACGAGCGGGGGGCGTGCACCAACGGCTGTCGCACCGGCCGTCGGGTGCGGGGTCGCCGGGCCCGAGTCGGGCCTAAGCGGGTCGAACGCCGTGCTCCGGATCTCGGGCAGCGTGCGCTCCCGGCCGTATAGGAAGCACGGCAGGTCGAGGTTGCCGCCGGCCCAGGCCGCGAATGCGTCACGGGCACCGACCGCCTCCGGCATGGTAGAGCCGGCGATCGGGACGAACGGCACGACGTCGACCGCACCCATCCGGGGGTGCGCTCCCTCGTGGGCGCCGATGTCGATGCGCGAGACCGCCTCGGAGGTAACGGCCCGCGGAGCCTGTTCGCCAACCAGCGTGAGCACGGTGCGGTGATGATGGGGGTCGGTGTGGACGTCGAGCAGGTCCGCTCCCGCGGCGCGAACCAGAGCGCCGACGACATCGGTCCGCCTGCCCTCGGCGACGTTGACGACGCATTCGAGCATCGTTCCCTCCCGGTTGGCGGGGCCCTCGCCCCGTAGGGGACGCGGTAGGCTACCCACGTGAATCTCGGAGCACCCGAACTCCTGATCATCCTGATAATCGTCCTTGTGGTGTTCGGCGGATCGAAGCTGCCGAAGCTGGCGCGCTCGCTCGGACAGGCCCAGAAGGAGTTCAAGCAGGGCATCGGCGAGGGTGCCACCGGCGGCGACGACGACGGGGACTCCTCGACGGCGTCCTGATCGCTGATCCTGATCGCTGATAGGAATAGCCGGCCCTAGCCGGACCATCAGCGGGAACTCCATTGCGCTCCCCTTCGTTGGCAAAGAGGAGCCGATCAGGTTCGTCCGCGCCGTCGTGTCCCGTATGCCCGTGAGGGCTGACCGGGGCGATCACGGAACGGAGGACCGGGACTCGCCCGACGACGCCGACATCGAAGTCGTCGACGACGCCGAGCGCATTCCGTCGTGGGAGGAGGTCGCCCGTGTGTACGGGCGCTTCATCTACACGGTCGCATACCGGCTCTGTGGCAACGATCACGACGCGCAGGATCTGGTACAGGAGGTGTTGCTCCGCGTGCGACGAGGGCTGGCGACCTACAGGCCCGGATCGATGAAGGGCTGGCTGAGCCGGATCTGCACCAACGCCTTCCTCGACCAGGTTCGCCGGCAGGCCCGGCGGCCAACAGACGCCCTTCCGGAGGACCCCGAGCGAGTCCTTCCAGCCTCGGAGCCGGCCGACGAGGCGCTGGCCGGGAGCACGTTGTCCGACAACGTGCAGTCGGCCCTCCAGGCACTGACTCCCGAGTATCGGACCGCGGTGGTCCTATGTGACGTGGTCGGCTTCAGCTACGACGAGATCGCCGAGGCCACAGACATCCCGGTCGGGACCGTGCGCAGTCGCATCCACCGGGGCCGCCGCCGCCTGCGGGAGGCGTTGAGTTGAGCGCCGATCATCTCGGCGAGACCCTCAGCGCGTATGTCGACGGCGAGCTGGGTGACGTCGAGCGTGCAGAGGTCGCCGATCACCTCGCCTCCTGCCGGTCGTGCCGTCGCGAGCACGATCTCCTCGTCGAGACCCGTGAGCTACTGCGGGGCCTGCCGGAGGTGAGGCCAGCGTTCGGCGTGTTCCGCCGGCTCCTGCCTCGAAGCGTCTCCTGGCGGCTGAATCTGGCCACGATCGCACTCGCCGTGGTTGCGGCGGGTGCGTTCGTGGCTGCGCTGGCGGTGACCGGAGGCCTCGACTCGCTTCCTATCCGGCCCGCCATCGAACAACACGCCCAGCGCCACGTCGCGATGGCCGACTCGACGGTCAGCGAAGCCGGCAGTGCGCCGGACGCGTCGGAGTCGACCCCTCCGGCGAACCCCGAAGAGTTCGAGCTGATGCCAGCTGCTGAGGGCGTGCCGCTGGTCCTGGCCACCGGGTCGCTCGGGCCCGCCTACGAGGCAGCGGCCGCGTGGTGGAACGCCGACGACGGTGTCGTCCACCTGATGTTCCGCGCCGGCACAGAGGAGATCTCGGTGTTCGCCGAGGAGGGTCAGGTCGCGTGGTCACGGCTTCCCAGTGACGGCAGGCAGTCCCTGGTAAGCGGCGAGAGGGTGTGGAGGACCGAGGATCGGGGACTGGTCGTCGTGGTCGTCGAGCACGACGACCTCGTATTCACCCTGGTCGCCTCGAGCTCGCGCGGGGAGCTAACAGCGGTCGCCGCCGATCTGCCTCAGGCCCGCTCGCTCGGTGCAGGCGAGCGTCTGCGCCGGGCCAGCAGCAACCTGGTCGAGATCTTCGGCCTCGGCTAGAAAGGTCGTTCTTGTGACGGAAGAGCGCGACTATCGCGCTGAAGCGTCACAAGAACGAGACTTGGTAGGTCTAGTCCTGTTCGCTGGCGACGACGGCGAGGCGTCGCCGCCTCTGGATTCGACGGCGCTCCCGCTCGGAGCAGCCACCCCAGACGCCGTGATCGATGCGGTTGACGAGCGCATACTCGAGGCAGGGTTCCTTGACAGGGCAGTCGGCACAGACCCGTCGCGCGACCTCGACCCCGACGCCGTCGCTCGGGAAGAACATCGACGGGGCCTCGTCGGCGCAGTTTCCCCGCGCCATCCAAATATTGTCCATTGCACCTGCCTCTCACCTGTAGGTACGGAGGAACTCCCCGTTTGGTTCCCACCGACGGCGGAAAGTTTGTCGGGTCGGGATCCCCGCACTCCCGGCGTAGGTTGTGCGGGGTGACGAGCGTTCCGCCGGGCGGCCCGGAGCCGAGCGACGTCACCGAGGATACCCGCCCACCTCCGCCACCTCCGCCACCTTCAGCACCGACCCCGCTTCTGGCACCGACGTCGCCTCTGGCACCGAGGTCGCCTCTGGCACCGACGCCGCCATTCGGGGGCGGGACGCCGCCCCCGGCATCCACGCCTCCGGCCTCCACGCCGCCTCCCGCACCGCGGCCGGGTCTCGCCATGTTGCTCCTCGGTGCGGTCGTCGGGGCCGTCGTCGGGGCGATTGTGACCGCTGGGATCTTCTTGGTGTTCGACGACGACCCCGAGCCCATCGCTGCTTCGCCCATCTCAGGCGAGCCCAACCTGGAGCTCAACAGCGAGGGCATGGACATACAGGGCGTGCTCGACAAGGCGCAGCCGTCGGTCGTGTCGATCGAGACCAACGTGTCGGCGCTCGGTGGAGTGTTCGGCAGCGCTGCCTCGGGTGTGATCATCTCCGAGGACGGCCTGGTGCTCACCAACGACCATGTCATCAGCGGTGCCGACAGCATCGAGGTCGCAGTGGTCAACGGCGAGACCCATTCCGCCGATCTGGTGGGGAGCTTCCCCGAGGACGACATCGCGCTGATCCAGCTGCAAGCCGTCGGTGGCCTGGTCCCGGCGGAGCTTGGCTCCTCAGCCGAGCTGCAGGTTGGTGACGAGGTGCTGGCGATCGGCAACGCCCTGAATTTCGGGGGCCAGCCGAGCGTCACTCAGGGCATCGTCTCCGCCAAGGACCGGAACATCGACGCGCCGGGCGTTTCGTTGACGAACCTCATCCAGACCGACGCCCCCATCAACCCGGGCAACTCGGGCGGTCCCCTTGTCAACGCGCTCGGACAGATGGTCGGCCTGAACACCGCCATCATCGAAGATGCCCAGAACATCGGGTTCGCGATCGCGATCGACCCGATCAAGCCCCTCATCGAGCGCCTCAGGACCGGCGAGGGTGACGTGACCCCCGATACCGCGTTCCTCGGGATCAGCACGACCGCCGTCGCCGACCTGACGCCTGAGCTGGCAGAGGAGTTCGGTGTCGAGGTCGAGTCGGGCGCATTCGTCGCCGAGGTGGTCGCCGACTCCGCTGCCGAGTCCCTCGGCTTGGAGATAGGCGACGTCATCGTCGGCATCGACGGGGAGTCGGTGGCGTCACCGGACGACGTAGCGCGCATCGTGCGCGGGCACGATCCCGGCGACGAGGTCGAGGTGGAGTGGGTGCGCCGTGGTGCGGACGGATCGGAGACCGCCACCCTCGGCACCCGTGCCGACCCGGGAGGCTGAGCGACCCAGCCGACACACGCCTGCTCTCCTGCAGAGTCCTGCCTCCGAAGCCGTAGGCTGGCACCGATGTCGGACCCGGTCGGCGCAGAGCTCGAGCCACAGCCACCACGAGGCCATTTCAAGGTCGTCTACCTGGGTCCTGTCGCGCCCCACTGGGAGTTCCGCTCCGACTTCGGTGACCGCAAGCTGATCGAGGAGTTCTGGTCGCGGGCCATCGCTCGGCTCCAGCTGCTCCCGCCACACGATCCCCAGTTCCGCCGCAACCGCGAGCGCGTCGCCCGCGACGCGGAGCGCGAGAATCTCATTCTCCAGTGGGATCTCGGTTACCCAGAGGACGAGACAGGGCCGCAAGGGACCCGGTAGACCGACCGCGACCGGACCGGGCGCGGGGAGGAGCCTATGGCGACGATCGGCATTGACCTCGGAGGCACGAAGGTCTTCGGTGGAGTTGTCAAGGGCGGCGAGGTCCGATCCCACGCCAAGAGGCCCACGCCGGAGACCGGCCCAGCCGATGTGGTCGACACGATCGTTGCGATCATCGGCGACCTCGATGCCAAAGGGGTGGCCGAGGTCGGGGTCGGTGCGCCGGGCCAGATCGACTTCGACGACGGCGTCGTCGTCGAGGCGCCGAACCTTGCAGGTTGGGACGAGCCGGTTCCCCTTGGTGCGCTGCTCTCCGACGCGCTCGACGGCGCAGAGGTGAGGATCGACAACGACGTCAACGTGGGGACCCTCGGCGAGCACCGGTACGGGGCCGCGAAGGGCTTCGAGAACCTGCTCGGAGTGTTCGTCGGCACAGGCGTCGGCGGTGGCCTCGTCCTCGGAGGGAAGCTCCGGCGCGGGCCACACGGTCTCGCCGGCGAGATCGGCCACACGATCGTCCACCCCGGAGGTCGGCCCTGGGGCGCCGGCCCGCTCGGCACGCTCGAGGCCTATGCGGGGCGGGGTTCCATGGAGGCCGAAGCCCGCCGTCGTCACGCCGATGGGCAGCGGAGCGCGCTCATCGACATCGCCGGGGACGGCCGGATGAAGTCAAGCGTCTTCGCCAAGGCGCTCGACGGCGGCGACCAGATGGCCAACGAGCTGCTCGACGAGGCAATCGTGGCGCTCGGCGTAGCGATCGCTTCGGCTGCGCTGCTTGTCGATCTCGACGCGGCCGTCATTGGCGGCGGGCTTGGCGACCGCCTCGGCGCGGTCTTCGCCGGCAGGGTCGAGCAGGCGGCGCGCAGCCGACTGTTCGGCAGCTCCAGCCTGCGGGTCGTGCCGTCTGACCTCGGCGACGACTCTGGCGCGATCGGCGCTGCGCTTCTCTTCGACCGATGAGCGAAGCGCCGGTCACGGAGGGAGCCAGCCAGTTCCTCAACCGCGAGCTGTCGTGGCTCGACTTCAACGAGCGCGTGTTGGCCCGGGCCGAGGACCCGTCTGTGCCTCTGCTCGACCGAGCGAAGTTCCTGGCCATCTTCAGTCAGAATCTCGATGAGTTCTTTCAGGTGAGGGTGGCAGGCCTGAAGGACCAGGTAGCGGCCGGCCTCAGCGCCGCTACGCCTGACGGACGCACTCCGACACGCCAGCTCATCGATGTACGTGACGTCGTCGCTGCCCACATCGACAGGCTCCAGCACGTCTTCCTCGATAGCGTCGTTCCGGCCCTCGGCGACGCAGGGATCCGCTTCTCGTCCTGGGACGACCTCGACGAAGACGATCAGAAGCATCTCGTCGAGGTGTTCGACGAGCGAATCTTTCCTGTCCTCACCCCCTTGGCGGTCGACCCGGGCCACCCCTTCCCCTACATCTCCGACCTGTCGCTGAGCCTGGCCGTCATCGTCCACGACCCGGCTACGGGCGAGCACCGCTTCGCCAGGGTGAAGGTTCCCGACCTCCTGCCCCGGTTCGTAGTGCTCCCCGATGGTGAGCGCTTCGTTCCCCTGGAGCAGGTGATCGCCGCGCAGCTCGACTCGCTGTTCCCGGGAACCGAGATCGACGGCCACTCAGCGTTCCGGGTCACGCGCAACGCCGACCTCACCCTCGAGGAGGAGGAGGCCGATGATCTGCTCGAGGCCGTGGAGCTGGAGGTCCGCCGTCGCCGGTTCGGGCGCGCGGTCCGGTTGGAGGTCGATGCGTCGATGTCCGATGAGGTTCGCCGGCTCCTGATACGGGAGCTCACCCTCGAGGAGGTCGACGTATACGAGCAGGCCGGGCCGCTGGACCTCACCGGGCTGTGGGCGATCTGTGAGCTCGACCGGCCCGACCTGCGGGTCCCTGCGTGGGCCGGGATCACCCAGCCGAGATTGGCCTCGCCCGACGACGGAAGCGTCGACATCTTCGATGAGCTGCGTAATGGCGACCTGCTCGTCCACCACCCCTACGACTCGTTCTCGAGCTCGGTCGAGGAGTTCATTCGCCAGGCCGCCGCCGACCCAAAGGTCCTCGCCATCAAGCTCACCCTGTACCGCACGTCCGGTGAGAGCCCGATCATCCAGTCTCTGATCCGCGCCGCCGAGGTCGGCAAGCAGGTCGCGGCGCTGGTGGAGCTGAAGGCCCGCTTCGACGAGGAGGCGAACATCGAGTGGGCTCGAGCGCTCGAGAAGGCCGGGGTGCACGTCGTATACGGCCTGGTCGGTCTGAAGACCCACACCAAGACGGCACTCGTCGTCCGGGAGGAGCCCGACGGCATCGTTCGGTACTGCCATGTCGGCACCGGTAACTACAACCCCAAGACCGCTCGCCTCTACGAGGACCTGGGCCTGCTCACCGCCGACAGCGAGGTCGGGTCCGACCTGACCTTCCTGTTCAACTACCTCACCGGCTACGGCCGTGCGGTCCGCTACCGGCGTCTGCTGGTCGCGCCCAACGGCCTCCGCGAGAGGCTCACCGAGCTGATCGCGAACGAGGCCGACGCCTCGCCCGGAGATGGCCGCATCGTCATGAAGATGAACAGCCTCGTCGACGCACTGATGATCGATGCGCTCTACGAGGCGTCCTCATCGGGCGTCGAGATCGACCTGATCGTGCGGGGCATCTGTTGCCTTCGGCCGGGTGTCCCCGGCTTGTCCGACAACGTTCGGGTGCGTTCCATCGTCGGCCGGTACCTGGAGCACTCGCGCATCTACTACTTCGCCAACGGCGCCGATCCCGGCGTGCCCGCCTACTACATCGGCTCGGCCGACCTGATGCCCAGAAACCTCGACCGCAGGGTCGAGGCGCTCGTGCCCGTCCCGGACCCCGAGCTGCAGGCGCAACTCGACGAGATCCTCGAGGTCAACCTCGCCGACGACACCCTCTCGTGGGCCCTCGACGCCGATGGTGCCTGGCGAGAGGTGAGCAGCGACGGTCAGCACGTCGAGACCCATGCGCGCCTCCAGGAGATCGCCATGGAGCGAAGTTCCCGACGTTGAGCGCCCGCACAAGAACCTTCACGTCCTGGCCGGGCTTCGAGCTGCCCGATTTCGGTGATCTGGTCGACGGCGCCTCGGCCTCGCCCGTCCGGGAGCGGCTGCTCGACCTCACGTACCACGACGCCGTCGACCTCAGGCTCCTCCGCCACGGGTTCAGCGTTCACCACGAGACGGGCCAGGAACCGGGGTGGGTCGTCGGCCTTCCGCCCGAGCGAGGCTGGCGGAGGGAGATCCGGCTGCGCGGGGCTGTCGACGCCCCTCCGCCCGAGGCGGTCGCCCTCGTCCGGGGTCGCCTGCGCGCCGCCCCGTTGCGGCGCGTCGCGGTCGTCCACGCCCGACGCTCAGAGGTCGTGGTGCGGGGTCCCGACGGCGCCCGATGGTGCGAGGTCGACGAC
>SDBT01012305.1_pt1 | contig 13748 bp, 7 predicted proteins | sample 2277101 | NCBI WGS metagenome assembly SDBT01 (sample SAMN10404973, study PRJNA504765) | marine sediment metagenome | isolation source: marine sediment core GS10_PC15, 103 cmbsf | place: Arctic Ocean: Southern Knipovich Ridge | collected 2010
TCAATCATTGATATGCCTCCCTATGGTTTTGGTATTATATGAGATGATTAGGATCCACCTCTATAATACCATTAACCCATAGGGAGAACAAACCAAAAATAGAAAATCAGCAGATACTAATTAAGGTAACATTTTCTGAATGCCGCTGAAAATCCCCCCAACCCCCTTTTCAAGGGGGAGCTATAGGCTTGCTTACTTCGATAGTTTGCAGGCTCGTCATTGACCACAAGTCTATAAACCCTTATATAAAGCAGGTTTGTTGCTCATTCCCTATAAAGCAAATACAAGAGCAACTTCCTGCTCCCCCTTGAAAGGGGGTTGGGGGGATTTTCGAGGGCGCAATATATATTATAATCAAAAGTGTTACCACAATTGTGAATCATGCCCAAATCCAATATTTTTTCCTTGTGGTATCTGGCGATTCGAGCTTGACTATTCGTCCACGTTATGGTATAAATCGCCAGGAGCGTTGTTACGTGACACATGCAAGTGGCATATATGATACTGTGGGCCTATAAGCCTATTTATTCTCAGGAGGATTTTGTGAATGTCCGGTATATGTACCTGTTTCGTATTGGCAGTTATTATAATAATCTTCAGCGCGTTGGCGTCCGAGAGTATAGCGCAAAGCGAGATCGATCCCGGCTTCAAGCCAGTCCTTTCAGAGGCTGAGTTCACGTCTCGCGAAGCGCGGCAGGGCGACAAAATTGGTTTGACGCTCAAATTCGTCAACGAAGGAACCAGAGCGGCGCGCGAGGACTACAAAGTCTTTCTGCACTTCGAATACCCTGATCTGGACTGCGGAAACATCAAGATTCATACTGACCATGATCCTACACGACCAACAAGCACGTGGCGACCCGGTGAAGTCATAGTAGACGGGCCTTACGCCATTGACGTGCCGGCCGATCTCGCCGATGGTGAATATCACGTCCACGTCGGGTTATACGCGCCTGTACAGGGCGGTGGCCGCCTGCTGGATACGACAGGAGGTACGCTGACCATATCCGGAGTGGCTCCGTTGTCCTCGGAGTTACAGCCTGATCCGCTTCCGAAGTCAGAAATAGCCAAACGGCGAGAAGCTCTGGCCAAAAGACTGAAGAATCCAATTACGCTGGACGCGGAAGACTACAGATTTTCGATTGACCGGGATTCTGGAGCGTTCCAGTTACTCGACAAGCGCACCGGGGTCTTGTGGGGGTCGAACCCCACCAGTACATGGTTCGGGACAGTCCAACTGACTGATGGAAAAACGCGATACACCGTTCCCATTGAAAAATTCGACTCGGTTATCAAGACCGACGACGGACTGGAGGCGTCTATCTCGCTCATGGTCAACGGGCAGCCGACATACCTGGCTTTGACTGTGTTTGTCGAGCAGATTCTATCCGAACCGCAGGGCATTCGCTTTCGCTATGACACAGGCGTCTCTGACGATCCTAACGCTTTCTGGACAACCGATGGAGCCTGGCAGGTGCAGTCAATACGAATTCTCGACAACGCCTTCTGGACAGCCGACGCCGACGATGGCTATTCCGTCGTGCCATTCCGCCTGGGCGAGATGCTTCCTACTGACTCTGGGTTGCCAACGACGCGGCGTTATCTAACCTACAATGGCAGCAGCATGGCGCTCTATGGCGCAATAAAGCAGGATTCTGCGCTGCTCATGGCATGGCCGCACCCTGACACGGAATTGGAAGTGCAGACGGCATGGTGGGATCTGCCTCTTGTTGGTGGCCGACGCGCGCACAGCGCCTCCATCACCCTCCGGGGAGAAGCCCGGGAGTTCTCCGTCCATCCTCTGGGCAAGGGAACCTATGTGGGAATAGGACGCGCCTATCGCCACATCGCAAAGCGGAATGGATGGCTTGTGACCTGGGCAGAAAAACGGCAGGATTTCCCGACTGTAGACAAAATGTTCGGCGCGGCGGATTTCAAGCCGTTCGTATTCAGTCGTACCATTCCAACCTCACGATTTAACTCCACAGGGGAAGAGCAAACAAATCTTTCATATACCTTTGAGGAAGCTGCTAAAGTCGCGGAGCATCTACACCGGGATCTGGAAATCGACAAAGCCATGTATGTTCTGGCTGGATGGATACATCGCGGATACGACAATCAACACCCCGACATCCTGCCTGCCGCTCCTGAGTGCGGCGGGAATGATGCTCTGATGGATTGCGCTCAGATAGTAAAAGACTGCGGTTTTCTGTTCGGACTGCATGATAATTATCAGGATATGTATGAAGACGCTCCATCGTGGGATGTAAAATATCTGAATAAGAACGCAAATGGAGAACCACGGATGGGCGGCAACTGGGCTGGTGGACAGGCGTGGCAGGTCTGCGCCATACAACAGGTGAATCTAGCTGCGCGGTCGGATATAAATCTGCCGCGGATCGCCAAGCTGTTTGGCCCCAGCATTTATTTCATAGACACCACGTTTGCATGGGGGCTGGTTACGTGCGAAGACCCGGCACATCTCATGTCCAGATCGGATGACATGCAGTGGAAATCGAATCTGTGTGATCTGTCGAAGGAATTATTTGAGCTATTCGGAAGCGAAGAGGGACGCGAATGGGCTGTGCCGCACGCTGATTATATGGAGGGACTTCTATCGCACAAACTAGGCGCAGATCGTCCGGGGCGCGGTTTCTCCCGGCGAGGCGACGGCATAGTTATACCCATGTTTGAGATCGTCTACGGCGACTGCGTAAATCTATATGGTCATCAGGGCGATAGAGCAACGCCGTCCCGGCCTGACTATATACTCAACTGCCTGATCTACGCTGAAATGCCGCTCTACGCCTTCGGGCCGCATCTTTATTATGAAGAGGATGTGCAGGAGTCATTACCAGTCACAGTGGAAGTTGAGGATTTCCAGAATACTGAACCGGGCGTTTTCCAACTAACCTATCGCTGGAAGGTCAGTGGAAATATAGCGGAAGATTATCGCTGCTTCGTCCATTTTACACATCCCGAAGGCGAGCGGGATAGGGAGGGCATAGCCTTCCAGGACGATCACGAATTGCCAAAACCAACCAGCACGTGGAAGGCGGGCGATGTGATCGAGGATGGCCCCAGGACGATGGAAGTGCCGGAGAAATATCAGGGCAAAAGCGACATCTGGATCGGACTAATTAATCAGGGCGGACGAGTCGATCTGAAGGATCTGTTTAACTCGCGCGGTCGGCATCATATAGGCAGTCTGGAGGTAGATGGCGAGAAAGTTACCTTTAGACGCACAGAGCGGCCTCAAGCCTCTCGCGACTTCGCGCGGGCGGATAATGGATGGGCGCAGGAACTGAACGAAACGGATCGGATGATAAAAAATACCTACGAAGTACTGTCGTGGGTTAATCGTCTGACCGCTGAGACTCCCATGACGGATCATCTATTCCTGACGGACGACAGGAGCGTGGAATGGAGTCAATTTGGTGATCTGCAAATATGGGTAAACTATGGAACTGATGAATATACAGTGCCGTATGTGTTGCCACATTTCGATTCGCAGACTGTTCTGCCTCAATACGGATTTTTGGTGGTAAGCCCAACTTTCATCGCCTTCCACGCCGCGAGCTTTGGTGGACTGGATTATGAAAATCCTGTGCTTTTTACCGTGAGGTCTCTGGACGGAAAATCCCTCGCGGAATCGGACAAAATACGGATATATCACGGTTTCGGAGATAGCAATATCCAACTGATAGGCAAGAGCTTTCGAGTGGAGCGTGAGAGTATAATTACCGAAGAATAAGGAGATGAGCATAATGTTATTCGTAATGATCCTGTTGTGTGTTTTCATATTTGCATGTGTGAATGTTAGTACAGCATCCGCCATGCTTCCGGGGAAATACACACAAAGAGCAAAGGTAATACTTAATTATGCAAAGGACGAAGCCAAACGGCTTAAACATGATCATGTGGATACCGAGCATCTGCTTCTGGGACTGATGCACGAGGGGCAAGGTGTAGCATCAAAAGCTCTGAGGAATCTGGACATCAGCTCAGGAGAACTGGAGATGGAAGTAAGGAAGATGATGGAGAAATCCCATTTGTCGGACGTCCCCAATCGATCGCCGAACTTTTCACCAGCAGCGCAACGGGTGATGCAGTATGCGAATGAAGAAACTCAGGAGGCAGAATACGATCGTGTTATTGGTACGGAACATATACTTCTGGGACTGATCAGAGAAAAGAACGGTATAGCAGCGAAGGCACTGGCCAGCTTCGGTGTGACAGCGGAGAGAACACTCGAAGCGCTCAAAGCCAACCAACCCAGTATCATAACCTCAACTCAAGTAACCGAGAAAGCTCCTGCCAAAATTCAGTTCCCTGATTCTTTTCAGGACGGCCGTAGAGACGCAACGAAGTCCATCCAGCAGGAACTGGACAAAGCTGGAAAAGCCGGCGGCGAGGTGTTTCTCCCGTCAGGCCGCTATAGGCTGGACGGCAGTCTGACAATACCGCCCGGTGTGGCATTAAAAGGCTCATGGACAGCGCCTCATCACGCCCGGCTTCGCACCGGAACTGTATTGCTGGCTTACGGAGGACGCGGACAGGAGGATGCTCCACCGCTCATCTCCCTCAGCCCGGGGAGCACCATTAGCGGACTTACCATCTTCTATCCTGAGCAGACAATCGAAGATATAAAGCCCTATCCGTGGACGATCCAGGGACGCGGGATGCACAACAGCGTCATTGACGTCACCCTCGTCAACCCCTACATGGGGATCGACATCGGCACGTACCATAACGAACTCCATTACCTCCGCAACATCTTCGGCTGCCCGCTGAAAAAGGGGATATATATAAACAACTGCACCGACGTCGGGCGCATCGAAAATGTCCACTTCAACCCGCACTACTGGGCGCGTGACGAGGGAGATGGTGAACCGCGCCCCGCTATGGGGAAGCTAATGGAGTATTTGCGGACAGAAGGAGAGGCGTTCATATTTGGCAGGACGGATTGGGAGTATGTTCTGAACACGTTCTGCTATGGATACAGGATCGGCTATCACTTCATAGGAACCAAGCAGGGCGGATGCAACGGCAATTTCCTGGGAATAGGAGCCGACGGCGGACAAAACGCCGTTGTGGTGGACAAAGCTGCCCCGTATGGACTTTTGATCACCAACGGCGAATTTGTCAGTATGAACGTGGATGACCCGGTTGAGATCATCGTCGGGCCGGAGAACAGCGGCGCAGTCCAATTCAATAACTGCGCGTTCTGGGGACCGGCAAACCAGATAGCGAGGATAGCAGGGAGCGGCGCGGTCAGCTTTGTTCAATGCAACTTCGTGCAGTGGGATCATGCCAGGAAAAACCTGCCGGCTATCCAGTCCAACGGCGGGAGCCTGACGGTGCAAAGCTGCAATTTCCGCCGACGTGGGAAGCAGATTCATCTAGGGCCAGAGCAACGTTCCGCCGTCATCTTCGGCAATCAGATGACAGGTGAGATAGATATAGATAACGAAAGCAGCGGCGATGTGCAGATCGGATTCAATGTGACGAATTAGCTGCTTTTTGTAGGGGCGGGTTTTATCATGCTGATATACTGACATTTGGAGAAAAGAGCTAATAACCAGCATAGCTTGCGACAACTTGATAACCCCAAACCCGCCCTTCTTGAAAACGTAGCTTACTTACCGATTAAATACCCGTAGGGGCACGCTGCGCGTGCCCAGGGCACAAGCATTGTGCCCCTACAACAAGACATATGTTATTAAGCGATTGCAGCACTAAGCGTGGTCGTATCTACTCGATCAACTCAATGGTACCCCATGTGCTGGGATCATAATGTCGTGGAAAATCCTGACCACAACTCCACCACTGCGCTCGCCTGTCCATGTCATTTATGTGATAGTTGAATCCAATGAGAGGGTGATTGACAGGATCGTAGGTGGGTATAACGCTTCTTGGTATTCGCACTTCGAGAGAATACGCATCTTCCTGTATAAGGGAAGCGATCTCGATCTCCGGATGGTCGAATATAGTATCTAGTATTGCCGAACCCGGCTCCTTCCAATCACAGGCAGTGGCGAGTTTCGGCTTCCCCTTGCGTCCTTTGGGAATGAAGAAAAAATGATGGCAGTGTTCGGTATATCTGCGCTGGCTTTTATCGTTCCTGACGTCGATCCACAATTCCATAGAATCCCTCTGCCAGAATCTCCGGGTATGCACCTCCGTGGGCTTTCTTTTACCGGTCACGTCCAATCCGACGTAGAGATTATCATCATCCCAGGAGAAAAAGACCTCCGCGAACGGCCTGCTGCCCCGCAAGTGCATGAGATCAGGGACAAGATATTTCCCTTTCAATTCTTTCAGATTGCCGTCGATCTTGGGCGGCGAAGCCATCCTCGGAGATCGGAAAGTGAAGTCGAAAAACTGCCTGTAAGGAATCACTGATCGCATGTTTTACACCTGAGAGATCTTCAGTAAAGCTTGTATGAAGCTATATAGGGCATCGCCATATTGTCCATCTTCAACCATCAATCTCAACTCCCCATCCCGATCTTCCACCTGAAAGACGGACAAGGTATTGGAAATAATCTTCTGTCGCGTACCACGCTGTAGATCCTTCGCGTCCAGATCGTATGTCAGACGCATAAAAGTGTGTCCTTCATCGGAAAGAACCCAACCGCCGTTCTCTTGCCTGAGGACAATACTCAAATGGTCACCATCGTCAAAGAGAAACGGGGTAAAAACCCGGTATCGCCCTATTCCTTCACTTGTAAGGCGTAGTTCTGAGCACACTTTTTCCCGAAAATCACGCTCGATAGTCTCGATGGACATCGCTGCACCTCCTGGAGAAGCGAAAGTGAAGGCTGAGAATTCTATGGAATATCAAAATTGCAGTCATTCAGCATACATTGAAGCGCAGTGTGAAAACCAGCAAAGCGATCTGTAGGCTTCGTGTCAATTGATCCAACCTGCAAAGGGTAACGTCATCAACCATTCTCAGCTTTGCGATCACGAATTATCTTCCCATAGAGTATCCCCGGCCCTTGTGCTCCTATCTTAACGTAGCCCATCTTCTCATAGAAATGCTGTGTGCGCTTATTCCAGCGCGGCGTACCCAGCGTCCATCTTTCAGCCTGCGTGAAAGTTTTTTCTATGAACTCGATAGCCTGAACGCCGATGCCCTGATTCTGGTAATCAGGATCGAGGAATATTCTGCCCAGATCATAGTGTCCTTTGCCTTTGTCAAAGACGATGATCCCGCCGATAATCTTATAATCATCAAGTATCTTGTAATATTTGCCTATCCGCATCATCTTGCTCTGCCATTGCTGAGACTTGTAGCCCGGCGGGCCGCCTTTCCCTGACGCTCCGTAGTTAATATCATTGTCGAAAGCTCGCCACGATGCCAGAGCAAGACCTTTTGCATCCTCTATCTTCGCCCTCTCAAATCGGATCATACCTTACTGCTCCTCCAACACCTTCGCGACAGTCTCCGCTGCATCCCGAACGAATTTCAGACAACGAGTGCGGAGCGACAGGCAATTCGTAGAACGAGGCTGCCAGCCCGTTTATTGAACAAGCCAGCGGCATGTTCTACCCAAACCCCCATTGTGCCTGACTACTAGAGCACGTCCCTGATGAATCTGCCAGTATATGATGCTTCGACCTGAGCAAGTTGCTCTGGCGTACCGCAGGCGACTATATCTCCACCCTCATCTCCGCCTTCAGGGCCGAGATCGATTATGTAGTCAGCGTTCTTGATGACGTCCAGATTATGCTCTATAACGACTACAGTGTTGCCCTTGTCCACCAAGCGGTTCAGGACATCCAGCAGCTTTTGTATATCGGCAAAATGCAGGCCTGTGGTGGGTTCATCCAGCAGATAGAGCGTCTTTCCTGTGCTGGGTCTTGAAAGCTCCTTCGCCAGCTTAACCCGCTGCGCCTCGCCGCCGGATAGAGTGGTTGCCGATTGACCTAATTGTATATAGTCCAGTCCCACGTCGCACAGCATCTGGAGCTGCCTCTTTACTCTGGGCACATTCTGGAAAAGCTCAAGAGCTTCCAGAGCCGTCATTTCCAGCACTTCAGCGATGTTTTTACCCTTGTATTTTATTTCAAGAACTTCCTTTTTGTATCTTGCTCCGTCGCAGGCATCGCATTTGATCCATACGTCAGCCAGGAAGTGCATCTCAATCCGTTTATAGCCATTACCACCGCAGGCATCACACTGTCCACCTCTCACGTTGAAACTGAACCTCCGGGCCTTAAATCCGCGAACTCTGGCTTCCGGCAGGCCTGCATACAGGATTCTGATCTCCGAGAACGCACCTATATATGTGACCGGGTTGGATCTGGGAGTATCACCCAGCGGATGCTGGTCGATGTCTATGACCTTATCAATAAGTGTTATGCCCTTTATAAAATCATGATCGCCGGGCTGAGCGTTGGCTCTGTGTAGCTTATGCGCCAGTGACTTGTGCAGAATATCGTTGATCAGCGAGCTTTTCCCTGAGCCGGACACGCCGGTCACGCACGTAAAAACGCCCAGCGGAATCTTTACGTTGATATTTTTCAGATTGTTGTGCCTCGCGCCCAGAATCTCAAGCCAGTGTTTGTCCGTCTCCCGCCTGAACTTTGAGGTGTGTATGTTCAGTTTTCCAGTCAGATAATCCGCTGTGATAGAATTGTTCCCGGATTTAACCTGATCAGGGCTTCCTGATGCGACGATATGACCGCCCATGACACCAGCTCCAGGCCCAAAATCCAGCATGTAATCCGAGGCAAAAATCGTGTCCCGGTCGTGCTCCACCACTATCACGCTGTTGCCCAGGTCTCTCAGGTTTCGGAGCGCCTTCAGGAGTCTGTGATTGTCGCGCTGATGCAGCCCAACCGTAGGTTCGTCAAGTATATACACCACACCAGCCAAGCCGCATCCCAATTGACTCGCAAGGCGTATGCGCTCAGCCTCGCCGCCGGACAGCGTGGGAGCTGAACGGCTGAGAGTGAGATAATCCAGCCCCACATCCACCAGAAATTGCAGGCGATCCCGTATCTCTTTCAGCACCTCTTTGCCTATCTTCTCCTGACGCTCGGACAACTGGACTTCGTTGAAAAATCTCGATGCCTCGCCGACGGGCAGGTCGATTACGCTGATGATTGATTTGTCGCCTATGGTGACAGCCATGCTTTCAGGCCGCAATCTGCCGCCACCGCACGTAGGACAAGGAATGTTTGTCATAAATGGGCTTATTTCCCGGCGGTATCCCTCCCGCTCATACGCCCATTGCAGGCTCTCGGCGACTCCCCGGAATCTGACAAGCATACCGTTCACCTCGATCTGTTCATCAGTTCCATGCAGGATGATATTCTGATGCTCCTCAGACAGTTCGCCGAACGGCTGACTGAGATCAAAGCCAAAATGATCAGCCAGTGCCTCCAGATAGACGTTTAATGGACTTATTGGCAGAACCCAGCCCCAGGGCACAACAGCGCCGCTTTTGATGGATTTCCTCTTGTCCGGTATCAGCATATCGGGATCGGCAGCGCGGGTGGTTCCTAATCCATTGCATTTCGGGCACATACCAACCGGATTGTTGAAAGAGAAGCCCTGCGGGGTTATTTCATCAAAGCTGATTCCACACTCGACACACGCGAATTCCTCGCTGAAGGTCTGTATATTTTGCTTCTCTTCCTCCGCTTCCTGATCCGAAGGCGGCAGGAATTCCACCATTACTTCATGTCCGGAATGATCGGCTGATAGGGACACTTCCACCGCTTCCGTCAGTCTGCTCCTGTCATCCTGCCTTATGACTAATCTATCCACAACGATGGCGACATTGTGCCTGCGTCTTCTGTCTATTTTTATCTCGTCTCCAAGCTCTACTATTTCGCCGTCAACCCATGCCCGCGCGTACCCCTCGCGGAAGGCTCTCTTGAGTATGGTTTCGTAATCTTCGCCTCGCTCCAGTTCTATCGGAGACATAACATACGCGCGCGTGCCTTCTGGAGCCTCCATGATACTATCCACAATCTGTTGAGCCGTCTGGGTGCTTATCTCGCGTCCGCACTGATGGCAGTGGGGTATGCCTATTCGGGCGAACAGGACGCGCATGTAGTCGTATACCTCGGTTACTGTGCCCACGGTGGATCGGGGGCTGGTGCTCGCAGGCTTCTGCTCAATCGCTATGGCTGGCGCCAGTCCGCTGATGAAATCCACGTGCGGCTTGGGCATCTGCCCCAGAAACTGCCTCGCGTAGCTGGACAGCGACTCCACGTAGCGTCTCTGTCCCTCGGCATATATGGTGTCCAGCGCAAGCGACGTCTTTCCCGATCCGCTTACGCCGGTCAAAACCGTCATCTTTTGCAGGGGGATTTCAACGTCAACGCTCTTGAGATTATGCTCCTTAGCGCCCTTGATCTTGATATGTGTGGCGCGATGACCCGGGGATTGATCCAGGTAAGTGGCCTCCAGCATCTTTTTTCGTCCGCCGTTGCTCAGAACTTCCTTGACGATCTGCCCTGTATACGACTCCCGGACTTCGGCGACCTCCTCCGGCACGCCTGCGGCCACAACATTCCCACCGTTATCTCCGCCTTCTGGTCCCAGATCTATTATGTAATCCGCTGTCTTTATTACCTCCATGTTATGCTCAATGACGACTACGGTGTTGCCCGCGTCCGCCAGTCTGTTCAGCACGTCCAGGAGCTTCTGGATGTCAGCGAAGTGCATGCCGGTGGTGGGTTCATCGAGGATGTATATGGTCTGTCCTGTGGCTACTCTGCAAAGTTCCTTGGCCAGCTTGACGCGCTGAGCCTCGCCGCCGGACAGCGTCGGAGCGGGCTGTCCCAGCTTGATATAGTCCAGCCCCACATCGTGAAGCGTTTTAAGTATCCGCGCTATCTTGGGCACGTTCTTGAAATGTTCCAGAGTTTCCTGAACGTCCATGTCCAATACATCAGCGATGCTTTTGCCTTTGTATTTCACCTGTAGTGTTTCGTCATTATATCTTGTGCCGCCGCATACTTCACACGTCACCCACACATCCGGCAGGAAGTGCATCTGTATCAGTTTCTGTCCATTTCCGCGACATGCCTCGCACCTGCCGATTTTGACGTTGAAGCTGAATCTACCCGGTTTGTAGCCGCGTACCTGGGACTCCGGAAGCTGTGAGAAAATTTTCCTGATTAAGTCGAGAACTCTAACGTAAGTGCCCGGGTTCGACCTGGGCGTCCGACCGATGGGGGATTGATTGATGTCGATAACCTTGTTTAGATGCTCGATGCCCTCGATGTCGTCGTGTTCGCCGGGATTTGTGTAAGCGCGCATCAATTTCCCTGCCAGCGATTGGTGGAGTATATCGTTGATCAGCGAGCTTTTGCCAGAACCGGACACCCCGGTGATGCACGTAAACACACCGATGGGTATCTCCACGTCAATATTTTTCAGATTGTTGTGCCGCGCTCCTACGATCTTGAGCCATTTATCATTGATAGGTCGCCGTTTCTCAGGGATAGCGATCTTCAGCTCTCCGCTGAGGTATTTACCTGTGATGGATTTCTTGTCGTTGCTAACTTCATAAGGTGTGCCGACGGAGACAATATGACCGCCCTTAACGCCCGGACCCGGACCGAAATCGACTATCAGATCCCCGGCGCGCATGGTTTCCTCATCATGCTCCACAACTATTACCGTGTTGCCTCTGTCTTTGAGTTGTTTCAGCGCGCTCAGCAGTCGCATATTATCGCGCGAGTGCAGGCCTATCGTTGGCTCATCCAGTACATACAGCACACCCACCAGGCCGCTGCCGATCTGACTTGCCAGGCGGATTCGCTGTGCTTCGCCGCCGGATAGCGTGGGCGCGGTTCTATCAAGGGTAAGATAATCTAAGCCCACATTTCTGAGAAATTCCAGTCGGCCGCGTATTTCTTTTATCAATTCCTCGCCGATGAAAAGCTGCGTTCCTGTCAGTTTCGGCGGCATCTCGTCGAAAAATTCCGCCGCTTCATCAATGGACATACGGACGATCTCTACTATGGATTTGTCCGCAACGGTCACCGCCGCGCTTTCCGGGCGGATCTTGCCGCCCTTACACTCGTGACACGCTATAGTAGCCATGAATTTCGCCAGGTGCTCGCGCTGGCTATCGGAATCCGTCTCCCGGAATTTGCGCTCGTGTCCCGGAATAATTCCGTCATAACGGGCTTTGCGCGACCATTCGCGATCATTGTGGGATACATACGTGAACGATATGCGCGTTTTGCCTGTACCATAGAGCACAGCGTTCTGCTGTTTCTCTGTTAATTCTGACCACGGCGTGTCCAGCGTAAATCCGTGATGATCTGCCAGGCCCTGCATAATGTGCCTGATCCATCGGGCATCCGTTTTGCCGATGAGAGCTATGGCTCCCTCATTGATGGATCTGCTCTTGTCAGGCACCACCAGATCAGGGTCCATCTCCATATTCACACCCAGCCCTCTGCAAGTAGGGCACATGCCCTGCGCGCTGTTGAAGGAGAACATCTGTGGTGTCAGTTCCTCGTAGCTTATGCCGCACTCCGGACATGCGTAGTTTTTGTTAAAGAGTATGTCCTCCTCTGGGAGCGCAGGCATCTTGCCTGCATCTTCCAGAACGTTGACAATAATAGTTCCCTCGCCAAGCTCCAGCGCGGCCTCCACGGATTCAGCCAGCCGACCTCTTATATCCTCGCGCATGATTATCCTGTCAACGACTATCTCGATGTTATGCCTCATGTTTTTATCGAGACCTATGTCGTCGGTCAGCTCATACATCCGGCCGTCCACTCTGGCGCGCGCGTATCCTGCCTTCATGGCTGCCTCAAAGCTGTCCTTATACGCGCCCTTCTGCTCGCGCGCTATGGGAGCAAGAATCTGTATTCTCCTTCCCTCTGGCAATTCCAGTATCTTATCTATAATCTGATCGGTACTCTGCGCCTCTACTTCGCGTCCACATTCCACGCAGTGTCGTATGCCGATGCGGGCGTAAAGCACGCGCATGTAGTCATATATCTCCGTCACAGTGGCGACGGTGGAGCGCGGGTTTCTGCTAACCGATTTCTGCTCGATAGAAATAGCGGGCAGTAGCCCCTCTATGAAGTCCACGTCCGGGCGCTCCATCTGTCCGAGAAACTGCCGAGCATAGGCAGAGAGCGACTCCACGTACCTGCGCTGTCCCTCGGCGTAGAGCGTGTCGAACGCCAGTGACGATTTCCCTGAGCCGCTTACGCCGGTGAACACTATGAGCTTATTGCGCGGGAGTTCCAGATCGATACTCTGGAGGTTATGTTCCCTTGCGCCGCGAATGATTATCTTTTCTTCCTGCACTGATTTCGCTCCGGTGGGTTTGCTAAAAACGGGGTTCTAAATACTATATTTTCTCTTGTTAGATTATACTACACATACGTTAAGATTGTCAAGCGAAATTCACTCTAAAAATTTATTGACAAAGCCGAAAATATCATTGACTCGGATAAGTTCGGATAAGTAAAGAATAGCACGCAGATTTTCACGGATCAAGACGGATAAACTTAGAATACGAAGCTAGTATTCTAAGGTGTTTGGGATTCAGTCGTCCTTACATGACTTAGGGTCTCTGGGGGAATCCATACCCCAGCGATTATGAAGTTGGATAAAATAATCGGGTAACATTTTTGTAACTATTCACCTTTGCCTGTTATCAATAAGCGGATAAGTCATTTGTCATTCCAGCGAAGGCTGGAATCCAGTCATTTTACCCGCTCATCATACAGATATATATACGCAATACATA
>SDBT01012306.1_pt1 | contig 13748 bp, 4 predicted proteins | sample 2277101 | NCBI WGS metagenome assembly SDBT01 (sample SAMN10404973, study PRJNA504765) | marine sediment metagenome | isolation source: marine sediment core GS10_PC15, 103 cmbsf | place: Arctic Ocean: Southern Knipovich Ridge | collected 2010
TAGCATCTCCGACAAAACAACGTTACTCCGTCATTCAGATGTCAAATCACGGCTGAAATCTGCTTATTAACTTCTGAAAGAGCAAAGGTTTAACCCTGGATGAATTTTTGCACTGTACGGGCAGTAGTATCTGGGCCTGTTCCAGCAGGATAATCTCACCACTCTCCTCCCCCCCCAATCCGATGCTCTAATTCCTCCCAACCACCGACCTTTCCACCTACCCACACACATATTCTCCCCGCTCCATTTCTCCCTTCTCAAAAATATCAATCTCCCTCAAATTCCTCCAAATCTCAACTCACCTACCACTCACATAGGACTGGGTGGAGAAATGAAAGGGACGCATTTGGGACGCAGCGGCCCGACAGGAAAATGTGCTGCTGTTCTCTGTTGACCACCCAGCAAGCATCATGAGGAGCATTGCCATTGGTATTGTTTTCATCTCCGCTCCAGTTGAAATAAGGAATATCATCTGTGAGAGGTTATTATAACCTGAAGTTTCAAGCAAATCGACTGAAATCGACAAGAATTCAAGGTTGGCAAACTATTAAAACCTTGCGGGGTTTTCCATGGCATAAAGTTGACATAACGCATTGCAAAAGCAAAGCTTAAATGGTATAGTGCAAGCATAATTCAGAGTAGCTATATGTTTTTGTACTGCACGGGGATGTTGCGAGGCCTGTAAACAAGATGATGATGCTTGTAGGAGTGAGTAAAATGAAAAAGGAAGGTTTTACTTTAATTGAGTTGCTGGTGGTTATCGCGATCATTGCCCTGTTGCTTTCAATAGTGATGCCGGCGTTGAATAAGGTAAAGATGAAAGCTCGAAGTGTGGTCTGCATGTCAAACATGCGACAGCAGTCGCTGATATTCAATTTTTACTCAGGTGATAACAACGGCCTCTTTCCCGATCGCGGCGGCTGGTATCCTCATTATGTCAAGTATGGCTCACTGGAAAAAGCACGGAATGCGATGGACCCGTACGTTGAGGAGCCGGATATCACGATATGTCCTGCCCTTGCTTCATATAAGATGGATGCCGGTGACATCTTCAAAGACCCCTATGCTTCCTGGCTCGGCTATGGTGGCTGGGCGACGGATGATCCGGGGGTAACCATCATCGCCATTGGTTACACATGGTTCTTTAATTTTGTTTCACCTGCCAGTGGCGCCACGGCTACCTTTGTATCTGGCGAAAGGCCGTGGCCCAACCGCCAGATAGATGCCGTTTCGAGCAATGTTTTGGCCGCTCATCTTATAACTTACACCCCAGGTTCTCCCGGCGCATACTACGAAGACTGGGGTCATGAAGCATCGAGTAAAGGTAGGATTTTTGTTAATTATGGTGATGATCCTGACGCCTTCACGAGCCAGAATGCTCCGATACTCTATGGAGACGGCTCGGTCATCTCACAACCCGCAAGCCGGTTCCGGAAGCGAGCAACAGTAACCAACGCTGTGGGCACTACAACCCACTACTATTATTAGTAATAGCTGGATTTGGCAGGTAAACCTTGAGAAACGAACTGAAATATGATAGTAGAAAGCTTTTAAGGATGTGAATTATGCAGGAGAAAAACGTGACAGGTATTGGAGAAGCGATTACTCGCCGGAGTTTTTTGAGCGGCGTGGCTGGGTGCGGCGCAGCGATGAGTCTCCCGCGTCTGAGCGGAGCGGCTGCGCCGGAAGCTAAGAAATGGAAAATGCGCATGTCGGCGTCGAGTATTTGTTACTCGCGTCTGCCTATTGAGCAGGCATGCGAGCGGATTGCCGCTCTCGGATTCGACGGCATTGATATTTGGGCGCCTTTTGGGCATTGCCGGCATCTCGAGGATGTGAAAACACGTTTGGGAGCCGACGGGCTTAGGGCGCTGCTTGCCAAACACAAACTGGACATATCGGCATTTACATTTTACAGTCGGGATTTCAAAGAATATGCCGAACTTCTGGGACAGGTTGGCGGCGGTGTTGGAGTCCGCGAAAGTATTTATGGTGCGGTTAAACCACACGAACTGACATCAAAGATGAAGGCTTTTATTGAGAGCCTGAAACCTCTGGTTGAACTGGCGGAAAAAAACAAGGCTTACCTTGCAATCGAAAATCACGGCAGCGCGTTGCTTAACTCTGCCGAGTCCTTCAAGGCATTCACGGATATTAATACCAGTAAGCATCTGGGTATAGCGTTAGCGCCTTATCATTTGCAGATAATCAAGGCTTCGGTGCCTGAGGCGATCAGGATTTGCGGCAAACAACTCTTCTTCATCTATGCATGGCAGCATGCTGGCGGTATGGGGCAGTTACCCGGTATAGGTCCAGTGGATTGTACACCCTGGATCAAGGCGCTGGCGGATATCAAGTACCGCTGGTTCGTCAATCCTTTTATGCATGGCGAACCGGCGCCGGATATTATGTCCGAGGCGTTCAAGAAATCCCGTGCTTATCTGCTGGACTGTTATGGCAGAACCGTAGAGCAGAGATCAGTTGCAAAAATCTGATGAGATGTACAAGTGTGTGTAAACTAATACAGGTGAATATGAGAAGATAGATTGAGGAGTAAACGTCATCAACAATTCCTGTACCAAAGACGGCTGTCATTCCAGGGCACAATTGGAAAAGGAGATCGGTCACCATCCGTTCTTCGCCGGGACTGATACCCAGCGGAAGTACTGCACAGACTGCCACGGCATGCATAGGATTCCCGAACGCCAAAGGAAGTGGGATAAAGATACCGGTAAGCTTGTCTGGCGAGATGGGTATCAGGTGCAATGAAGTGTTGTTATTTGAGAGACATATACCGCGTGTTCTTGTGATGTATTGCAACAGACGATAGATTATGGTATAATCATAGAGACATTATTTTTTGTGTAAATGGATTAGATAATCAGGATGGGCTTCACGATGTGGAAAACTTTAGCGATTTTGATCGTGGTTTTGGCAATGGCAATGGTGGTTGGCACTGCTGGTGCTGAAATCATTACTCCAATCGCGGCGGTGGCAAACTCGGAGTATTCTGCCAGGGTAGGGCCCGGACATTTGATTGACCCTGCACGTCTGAACGCTTCCAACCAGCATGTCGCCATCAGCTTCGGTGCAAACTATTTGGGGAACGATGGCTGGGATACGCACGCAAACTGGGTCTATATCGACCTTGGCAATTCGTACGATCTGGACGAGATACGGATATGGAACTACCACGAAAATGGCGGCACACATGAGGTCAATGGACGCAGCGTTAAAACCAGTTCCATCTGGGTTGCCGGTGACAGTGCTGCTTTGCCGATTGCCGGTACTAAAGTCGGTCATGCTTCAGCCGTATTTACCACAGGCAAGGGCTGGGCACAGGTTTGGACAGGCGATCTTAACTCAGGTCCGTCAACCGTGGCCCCTGTTGCCGATATTGGACCGACAAATATATTCGACTTAACCGGCCGAACCGGCATCAGGTATGTAGGAATAGATATTACCAGCCGTTGGGGTAAAGACCAGTTTACAACTAAATCGTCGGGGCTGTCCTATATACAGGTAACCGGCAGAGGTTCGATCGCTAATAATCCTGTTCCATGCAACACTGAACGAGCGGTTGAGGTCGACAAGGTGCTGTGCTGGACGAAGCCTGGTTTGTACTCGCCGTCAGGTTATGAAGTTTATCTGGGTTTCAATAAGGACAAGGTCGTCGCAGGTGACGCATCGGTAAAGGTAACGGCATCCGATGCCGATGGAGACACTACGAATATGCAATACACTCCAGATTCGGCTCTGTCGAACGGCACGGAGTATTTCTGGCGTGTGGACTCTATTGTCGCCGGCAAGGCTATCCCAGGCCGGACGTGGTCATTTAGAACGAAGCTTCAGATGAACAACCTTGGATTTGATGAGATCGTATTTGTAAAGCGAAAACCCTATTCTTCGGACCATAATTACTCCGTGGTTAATAATGGAACCAGTGCCGACCGCTTCCTGGCAGAGAATGGGATCTATGTTTACAATTTGCGGACAGACCGGACGCGAGCTGTTATTACGGCCGCAGACCTGCCCGGGGGTACAGGTGTAATCGGCAAATTCAGCCTTTCCTTTAATGCAAAGAAAGTTGTCTTTGATTACCGGAAGGACACCTCGTCAGGCTTTCGTATCTGGGAAGTGAACGTCGACGGGGCCGGTTTGCGACAGTTGACATTTGCGCCCGCAGACGAGGCGGAAAAGGTTGCCAGATACGGTAAAGCGAATTTCCATACGGATGATATGCATCCCTGTTATCTTCCGGATGGAGGGATCGTGTTTACTTCCTCACGTTGTGAACATGGCGTTCTCTGTTTCACCCAGCCCGAGGTGGTGACGGTTGTTTTGCATCGTATGGACGCTGACGGCGGCAACATCGTTCAACTGACCAGCAGCCCGGTTAGCGAATTCAGCCCTGCAATTCTGGAAGACGGCCGGATCCTGTATCATCGATGGGAATATGTTGACAAAGGCGCCCGTGTGGGGAAAACGTTCTGGGCGATGTACCCTGACGGATCGAAAAGTGAAGAGCTTTTCGGTCTTTCCGATTCGTACAACGCTACCGGCGCCTTTATGTATGCCCAGCCCGTTGTCGGCGACAGGCCTCTGATTGTTTGTGCTGTAGGGCCGCATTTTCCGCAGGGTAACAGCGTCGGGCCAATCAAGCTCATCGATTTGTCGGAAGATAATCGCACCTCGGCCCCCCTGACGAATATCACGCCGGATGTTGAGATCGCACCGAGCCAGGGCGGCTGGCTTTTTGCCGAGAGCAATTTTGAGGTGGCCAATGGCAATGGCATCGGAGGGTTGCTCTATACTCACCCTTATCCGGTCAATGAAAAGCTGTTTCTTGTCTCGCATAAAGATGACGCGTCGGACCATTATATGACAAGTGGCGCCTATGCTGTTTATTTGATCGATGCCGCTGGTAACAAAGCGTTCATATATGAAGATGAGGATGGTACCGTATCCTGTTGGCATCCCACACCGTTGCTTGGACGAAAAGTGCCGGATGTGATCCATTCGTCTACTTCTCCGGACCTGCAAGAGAAGGATCAGGCTTTGTGTATTGTAAGGAATGTTTATGAAGGCATGGATGGAGTCGAGCCCGGTTCAGTTAAGTATCTTCGGATCAATGAAGCGGTTCCCCAATATTGGGACACCAAACGAAAATGGAGCCCTAACTATCATAGTGCGCAATGGACCGCGGCTCTTTGGCCTCGTGTGCAGTGGGGTATTGTTCCTGTCGAGGAAGACGGCTCAGCCTACTTCACAGTACCTGCTGACCGTAACATTTTTTTTCAAGCGCTGGATAAGAACTATATGGAGGTTCAGAGGGAGCGGACTTACGTCAATTACAAGCCAGGCGAGATTCGAGCGTGTATCGGCTGCCACGAGCGATCCGGGAAGACGCCGCGTCCGGTTGCTAATAACACGACGCTTGCCTTGAAACGTCCACCGAGTACGCCGGGCCCTCAGCCGGGCGAAACCGATCCGCGTCAGGTGATTCATTATCCTTCCGATATCCAGCCGATTCTTGACGCCAAGTGTATCTCCTGCCATGGCGATTCCAATCCGGATGGAGACTTGAACCTGACCGGTACGGTTACGACACTGCACAGCATTTCTTTTGAGCAGATTCGTGACAGGAAATTGGCAGGTCCGATCATTGCCGAATTCATAGCTTATGACGGGGCCGATCATGCCAATCTCAACGGCAGTTATCTGCCTCCCAAGAGCTTGGGCTCATACACAAGCGGTCTGGTTTCAACTATTCGTACGACAGACTCGAATGACCCCCACTATCAGCTATTGTCGCGAGCGGAGCAACTTAAGATTATTCGCTGGGTGGATACCAATTATCAGTTTTACGGCACTTACTACGGAAGGCATCACGGAGCGCATAAAGCTCATCCGGATTTCCGGCGGAGGCCCTTGTTCGACGAAGCTATCAGTATGTCTGCGCCGACCTGGCATCGATAAGATGGCAGTGGGTAGCCGAGGACAATGTGATCATCCTCCGGTTCATGGAATGACGACGATCACCAAAGGAGCAGGGCAACTGCTTCATGCAGGAGACTTATGTGAATTGTGCTGATGTAAGACAGAAGTGATATATTTACATTTATTAGAGTTGCCGACGAAGAGATTGCACAATGATGACCAGATTAGTTTTGTATCTTACGGTCACAATCAGCACTATGTGTGTTGCCGACAGCGTTGTGGTGTTCAACGAAATCATGTATCACCCCGCTACCGATGAGGCCGAACTCGAATGGATTGAGTTCTACAATCAGATGGCGGTTGATGTTGACATGTCCGGATGGTCAGTGCGGGGAGGGATTAAATATGCTTTTCCTGAAGGAACAGTTATTCGCGGTGGCGGATTTGTGATACTTGCGCTTTCGCCGGCAGCTTTCGATGCTGAATACAGTTATACCGGAGCCTATGGCCCCTTTGACGGAAGACTTTCTAATTCCGGCGAAGCGTTGATTCTACGAAATAACAGTGACCGTGTTATGGATGCGGTTGACTACAGCGATGACGGAGATTGGCCTGCCGCTTCGGATGGATCGGGAGCCTCGCTTTCGAAAATCGATTTGAATACGTCCGGCGAGCCTGTCGAGAATTGGCGGGCGAGTTGTGAGGTTGGAGGGACACCCGGACAGGCCAATTTTTCGGGTACGAATGTGTACCTTGCTTTTAATGAAATTGCTGCGGCGGGAACATCTCCCTATGCTATTGAAGTCATCAATATGGGCCAGCAGGTCCTTGATCTTACCGGTTACAGAATTTTGCTGAAGGGAGCGGTAGATGACGAATATGTTATCGCGTCAGGCATATTGAATCCATCGGAAGTTCTGGGATTCTACCCTGACTTTATCACATCTGCCTGCGACAAGCTCTTTCTTTATGCTCCCGAGGGGCAAACAGTGCTTGATGGTGTTTCGATTGAAAACAATGCGAAAGCGCGTCGTCCGGCCGAGGTGGAATTCAGGGCTATTCCGGGCGCAACGGCCGCAACAGCCAGTGAGGGAGGGGCCTTGATTACTCCCACGGTTGCCGCTGTTTCCAGTGAGAATCCGGTCGGGCTCGATCGCGATGCCGACCATACCGTTGACGGCAGCGGTTTAGCGGGCGATGGCTCTGCCGGCAGCACGCACAGTAGTTACGGCGAGGGGACCATGTGGACTTCCCAGGGGATTTACGGAATACCGGCGGATTACGACCCGTATATCACCTTTGACCTCGGCGGCACATACGATGTGACCACGATGCGTATCTGGAACTGGAACTATGTCGGGCTCACATATATGGATATTGCCGACATGGAGGTTTTCGCTGGGCCGACTCTCGCGTCGATGACTTCACGAGGCGTATTTGCACTGGCAGAGGCCCCGGGGACGAAGGATTATACCGGTGAGGATTTCGCGGTGAATTTCACCGGCGTCCGTTACATCAAGTTCGACATCCTGACCAACCACGATGGCGCCGTATTCGACGGAACGGGTATTCAGGGCGGTGCGGACGGTCGCTCCCTGACGGGCCTGAGCGAAGTGAGATTTGAGAGGGGTTCGTTAATAGCAAACGGTCCGAGTCCATACGACGGGAAAAAATCTATTTCGGTAGATGAGCAGTTGTCCTGGCATGCACCAACGACCTTTACGCCGACGGGATATGATGTATACGTGGATACTGATAAAGCCAAGGTTGCAGCAGGCGATTCCGATTGTGCCCATATCAGCATAAACCAGTCCGACACTGCTTCTAATCCCAACCCGGACTTACTCCCCGGCGCAACCTATTACTGGCGTGTAAAGAGTCTCGGCGATCCGTCTAATAATGACGGCGATGTATGGGAATTTACTACAATGCCAATCGTTATTGTACATGGCCGATGGCATTATCCAGACCAGCCGACAATTGGTTTGCCCAACAGTTTCGCCTTCCATGATGAGATCGTAATTAACGAGATCATGTACCATGCTTCGCCGGCTGTTGAGCCCACTTCGTCTGTCAGCACGGTTACGTTTGTGTCGCCTGGCGATGCGAGTTGGACCTTAATACCGAGTGACGGTACGATTGGGCTCAGTTGGACGGGCGGCAGTGAACCTTTCGATGATTCATTATGGATCGACGGGATTACCGGCATCGGGTACGAGACCGACATTGGAGGCGGACCTTATCAATCCCTGATTAAAACCGATGTTCGAACACACATGTATGGTGCTAACCCCAGTGCCTATATTCGCCTGCCGTTCGAAGTTGTTGATCCGACGCTGGTGCAGGAATTAATGTTGAAGATGAAGTATGATGATGGTTTTATCGCCTACATCAACGGCCGGGAAGTGGTGCGAGTCAACTTCCACCCGCAAAGCAATCCGGAGTGGAATTCGAAATCATCGGATTCTCACCTGGACACTAAAGCAGTTGTTTATGAGTACTATGATATTACAGCGCATATAGGTTCTCTTGTCTCAGGAACAAATATTCTGTCTATCCACGGTCTCAACTGGAACTCGACGAATCCCGATTTTTTGATTCTTCCAGAACTTCAAGCCCAAATTGCTGATACCGTTGAAGCCAGTCCATCGGCAGGCTCCTGGATAGAACTGTTCAATCGAGCAGACCACAGCGTGGACATATCCGGCTGGCGGATGACAGATGCTATCGAATATGAATTTCCACCGGGCACCACTATAGAGCCCGGCGGATATATTGTAGTTGCCCAGGATTTGGCGGCGTTGAAGGAGAAATATCCGAAGATATCGATCCTGGGTGATTTTGCAGGAAATCTTTCCAATAATAATGAAAGAATCCTGCTCATTGATGGAAACGGAAATATTGCTGACGAGGTTCATTATTATGACGGGGGGCGGTGGCCCGAATATCCTGATGGGTACTGGGCGAGCCTGGAACTTCGAGACCCGTTTGCAGACAACTCAAAACCCCAGGTTTGGTCGGCCAGTGATGAATCCGATAAAACTCCGTGGCAGACAATTACATACCGGGGCGTCGCCAGCCAGAGCTATAGTCCGACGCTGTGGAATGAGTTTGTTCTTGGCATGCTTGGCGCCGGTGAAATCCTGCTGGACGATATAAGTGTCATCGAAGATCCGGATGGCAGCGCAATCCAGGTGATCCAGAACGGTACCTTCGAATCCCAAACGACTGAAAAATGGCGAATCATCGGTAATCATCGCCACAGCTCTGTTGTTGAAGACCCCGTCAATCCAGGGAATCATGTGCTTAAGCTTGTTTCCTCGGATCCTATGGACTACAGGCATAATCATGCCGAAACTACTTTTGCCGGCAATCGCAGCATAGTAGACGGCAGGGAGTACCAGATATCTTTCAAGGCTAAATGGATTGCCGGTTCCAACCAGTTGAATGCCAGGCTTTACTATGCACGGTTGGCAAAAACAATTCTGTTACAGACACCCCAACTTCAGGGTACTCCAGGAAGCCTTAACTCATGTTATCAGGCCAATGTCGGGCCGACGTTTACCGAGTTCGGTCATAGTCCTGTCGTACCCGAACCCGGCCGGCAGGTCATTGTCACCGCCAAGGTCGAAGATCCTGATGGCGTTAATTCGTGCACACTGTGGTGGGCTGTTGACGGCCTAAACTGGAAAAGCCAGCTAATGTCCCCTCTCGGCGACGGTATTTATACCGGTTCGATTCCACCCCAGGCGGCCTCGACAGTAGTACAGTTTTACGTTCAGGCCGAGGATTCATTACAGGTCAGTTCCACATATCCATCACGTGCGGCGGATTCGCGAGCGCTCTACAAAGTTCAGGACGGCCAGGCCTCATTGTCGGGGATGCATAACATCCGCGCGATAATGACTTCGCCGGACACTGATTTTTTGTTTATAAACACAAACCTGATGAGTAATGATCGCCTTGGAGCAACCGTAATATATGATGAGAAAGAAGTCTATTACGATGTTGGTGTGCGATTGAAAGGATCTGTTGCGGCCAGAGCAAGAGACGGTGACGGTTATATCGGTTACAGCATTCGGTTCAATAATGACCGGCCTTTCCGCGGCGTTCACAGGTCCGTATCAATCGACCGCTCCGGCCGTAGCCCTGTTGTTCGTGGTCAGGACGAAATTTACATAAAACACATGTTCAATCGAGCAGGCGTGCCGTGCATGTACGATGATCTTGCTCATTTCATCGCGCCAAAAAGCATCCATACGGGTTCTGCTCTTATGATGATGGCACGATATGAGAACATATTCCTTGAGTCTCAATGGAAAAACGGCGATGACGGCACCGTTTACAATCTGGACATAACATACCATCCGACATCAACCATTGACGGTAATCCTGAGAGCTTAAAGCCTGCCATGCCTGAGGGATCAATAGGTCCCGACCTTGTTTACTTAGGCGAAGACAAGGAGTCTTACAGGAGCCCTTACCAGATAAAAAGCAATCGCAGAGGTGACGATTACAATGGATTGATTGAATTCTGCAAGACGATGTCTCTTCTCCAGGATGAGTTTGAGGATCGTATATCCGAAGTCATGGATGTCGATGAGTGGATGCGCTGTACGGCATTGGCAAACCTGTGTGGACTTCGAGACAATTATCTGACCAGTTCTTCGTGGGGGCTTTATCACAATATCCGCTTGTATTGCCGGCCCGAAGACCGGAAAATTGTTGCTCTTCCGTGGGACATGGATTTTGTTTTTGATTTACCGTACACTTCGCCCTTATGGCCTCAAACCGGCTTTAGTCTTCAAAGGGTCATAGAGTTAACAGGCAACAAAAGGCTTTATTATGGTCACTTGAAAGATCTCATCGAAACTACGTTCAACACTTCCTATATGGATTACTGGCTGGCTTCATACAGTGCTTTATTGCCCGGTCAAAACTTTACCGGGCGGTCTTCATATATCCTCAATAGAAGCAACTACGTCAAAGGCCGACTGCCCGTACAAGTATCTTTTGCGATTGCAGACTCTGATTTTACTGTTGACACAGATTACGCTGCAATTAACGGGCAGGTATGGATCGATGTCAAAGAAATCTATGTTGAGGGTATTGACCAGCCGCTGGAACCCACCTGGACAAGTACCGGAAGTGGTACAAGTGAGCTTTTCTATTGGCAGGTTCATGTCCCTCTCGACTCGGGTGAAAACATTTTGAACTTCCTCGCATATGATTTTCAGGGCAATTTAATTGCTTCGGACTCGATAACCGTAACCAGCACACGCATCGCAAGGCCGTTACGAGATCACCTTCGCATTACGGAGATGATGTATGACCCGGCGGGTGGAAGTGCTTATGAGTTTATCGAACTTTGCAATACAGGCCCCGATTCACTTGACCTTACATACGTAACGTTCACCGATGGTATTGAGTTTGCTTTTGCCGGTAGCGGTATTACATCGCTTTCGCCGGGCGAATACGTTGTTATTGTCAAAGACGTTACAGCCTTTGCATCCAGATATGCCGATGGCGTCAACGTTGCCGGCTGGTATTCCGGTAAGCTGAACAATGATGGGGAGAAAATAGAAATCCTGGGCAGATACAACGCGCAGATCCTTGCTTTTGACTATTCTGACAAAAGAGGCTGGCCTTTGGCTGCGGATGGACCCGGACACTCGCTTGTACCCCTGGCCGATGCAATAGCGGGGCAAAACGATGGATCGCTCGATTATGGCGGCAACTGGCGTGCAAGCACCTATATTGGCGGCTCACCCGGTGCGCCTGATCCGGAACCGCCGATCACGATCGTTCTCAATGAGGTGATGGCGCATACGGACCTGAACGATCCTGCCCATCCCGATCATGACTCCAATGACTGGGTCGAGCTGTACAATCCAACAAATTCTGATTTGGTGATAGGTCCCAACCAATGGTTTTTGAGTGATGATAAAGACATTTTGACTAAGTGGGCTATTCCCGAAATGATTATACCGGCTAACGGTTGGGTCAGTTTTGATGAAATAACCGGTTTTCATCAAAACCCACTTTCTCCGGAAGGATTCGGCCTGGACAAGGCGGGCGAAATGGTCTTACTGGCATATCTGCCCGGCACGAGCGAAGATCGCGTGATCGACTGTGTCCGCTTCAAGGGTCAGGAAAACGATATGTCTCTGGGGCGTTATCCCGACGGTTCGGACTATTGGTATACGATGCCTCTTTCGAGGAATTCGACCAACGCAGATCCTTCCCCGCATGTTGTGATCAGCGAGATAATGTACCATCCCTTCGCAGATGAATTGGAATATGTTGAACTTTACAATCCGACCTCTGAAATGATTCCATTGTGGGATACAGAAACGGCTACCGGCTGGAGGTTCACCGGCGGTGTCGATTTTTCCTTTCCCACAGGATCCATCCTGCCGGCTGGCGGTCGACTGCTTGTTGTTGGTTTTGATCCGAATGAAGCCAACCTGTTAGAGTTCGAGGATATGTACGGTTCTGTTCCCGCTGGGATACTGGGACCTTACAGCGGAAAACTTTCAAACGGAGGAGAAAGGCTGGCGCTCAAAAAGCCGCAGGCTTCCGATCTCCCCGGCGGCGACTTATCGTGGGTAATAGTCGATGAGGTAATCTATTTCGATCGGTATCCCTGGCCTGCAGAGGCAGACGGGCAGGGCAGGGCACTGCAGCGCAGCGATATGACCCTGTGCGGACGAGATCCGTCTGCCTGGTCCCTGGCGGTGCCCAAGCCGGGTATTTCACCTGCGGACTTCGACAGGGATGGAAATGTTGATTTGAAAGATATGGCGATTTTCTGCCGGGCATGGCGTACTTTTTACGACGGTCCGTATTGGAATCCGGCTTGTGATATCTCTAATCCTCCGAATGACTCGATCGACATCTTTGACCTGCTCACTTTCAGCCGGGAATGGCTGGATGGTCCCTGATAATAGCAAAATGACCGGTTTGGGACATGTATGTCGCTGCGCAATTTTCCAGAAGAAATGCGCAAAGTTCACTATTTTTCTTGAAGTGAGCATGCAATAATGATACAATAAAATGCCAGCCTTGTGCAGGTCAATGATGGCCTTTTAAGGTCATTATTGGCCAAGGGTAAATCAGGCTTGTAAATGGCATTGCCTGCATGATAATATGTGTGCAGGCAAAGGCCAGTGCGTGATTGGTCAAACATGCAAATTGTGGCGTCGGAGTGGTTCCGACGCAAAGAGTTTAGCCCGTATAGTTTTTTTTGGAGGTACAGTGTGATGTATAAGAAACTAATGGCAATTGTGATCATTGGGATCGCAATAATGACAGGGATGGCAAGTGCGGGAGTGATTACGCCGACGGTTGAGGATTTTTCCTCTCAGCACGAATATTTGTCGGGTGGACGTTATGCCATTAACGTGGTTAACGCTTCTGGTCTGGTCGGAGATGGTTCTGCAGGCACTACGCACATCAATACAGACGGGGCGCAGTGGAGCACAGCAGACATCTCATTCCCGGCGTATATCACCTTTGACCTGGGGGGTGTTTACGATGTTGCCACAATGCGTATCTGGAACTGCAACAATAGTCCATATCAATCTGAAGGCATCAAGGATATAGAGGTTTTCGCAGGGGCTACGGCCGAGTCGATGGCTACGCAAGGGTCGTATGTAATAGCAATGGCCGATGGTGAGGCTTTCTATACAGGTCAGGACCATAGTGTGAGCCTGTCGGCTGTTCGGTATATTAAGTTCAATATTACATCCAACCATGGCGGCGGAGTAACCAGTTTAGCCGAAGTGCGTTTTGAAGGAACACTTACC
>SDBT01012308.1_pt1 | contig 13747 bp, 9 predicted proteins | sample 2277101 | NCBI WGS metagenome assembly SDBT01 (sample SAMN10404973, study PRJNA504765) | marine sediment metagenome | isolation source: marine sediment core GS10_PC15, 103 cmbsf | place: Arctic Ocean: Southern Knipovich Ridge | collected 2010
GTAAAAAGTATCGCGGTAAAAGGCAACAACCTTGAACTGGTTTTAAAAGATGAAAGTAAAGCGGTCTCGAGAAAAGAGGAAGAAACCGGTTTTTCGGAAACCTTAAGGAATTACGGCGTGGAAACGGAGGCGCTCCGCGGCGTTGAACTCAAGGTGGAGGAAGAGAGCGGTCTCCGTTTCTGGTCGGGCGTTATCATTCCCACCGTTCTTCCTATAATAATAATCGTCTTTATTTTTTGGTGGATTTTCCGCCAGGCTCGCACCGGCGTTAACCAGGCTTTTACTTTCGGTAAAGCTAACATTCGTGTGTTTTCAGCTTCCCGGAAGAAAGTAACCTTTAATGATGTTGCCGGCTTGAAAGAATCAAAAGAGGAGCTTGAAGAAATCGTTGACTTTTTGAAAAACCCGAAAAAGTTTCTATCAATCGGTGCCCGGATTCCGCGCGGCGTGCTTCTTTTGGGTCAGCCTGGGACAGGGAAAACTTTACTCGCGAGGGCAGTGGCCGGTGAAGCAAGCGTCCCTTTCTTTCACCTCTCCGCTTCCGAATTTGTTGAAATGTTCGTCGGAGTGGGTGCCTCTCGGGTAAGAGATCTTTTTAACACCGCCAAAAAAGTCGCCCCTTCCATTGTTTTTATTGACGAGATTGACGCTGTCGGTCGCGAGCGGGGCGCCGGCTTGGGCGGGGGGCACGATGAGCGGGAGCAAACCTTGAATCAAATCTTGGTTGAAATGGATGGTTTTGAGCGGGATACGAACGTGATTGTGATAGCGGCGACCAACCGGCCTGATATTTTGGATTCGGCTCTTCTCCGACCCGGTCGTTTTGACCGGCGAGTGGTGCTTGATATGCCCGGTATTACCGACCGCGAGGCAATATTAAAAATCCACGTCCGGGAGGTACCGCTTGAGAAAAAGGTAGATTTGAAAGTAGTAGCTATTCGGACGCCGGGATTCTCGGGCGCCGACCTTGCCAACCTCGTAAATGAAGCGGCGATTCTTACTGCCCGCACCGGTCGCAAAGTCGTTTCTCAGAAAGATTTTTTTGACTCGATTGAGAAAGTAATGCTCGGCCCTGAACGTAAAAGCCGGGTGATTTCCAAAAATGAAAAAGAAATAACCGCTTATCACGAAGCCGGCCACGCCTTGGTTGCGGCAAGCCTGAAAGAGGCCGACCCGGTTCACAAGATATCGATAGTCTCCCGCGGAGTTGCTAGTGGCTACACCTTAAAATTGCCAACCGAGGATCGGCGCTTGGCAACCAGGGCCCAGTTTTTGGCGGACTTAGCCGTTGCTTTCGGTGGCTACGTTGCCGAGATGATAAAATTCGGTGACCTGTCAACCGGTTCTTCCAATGACATCAAACAAGCCACAGCCCTTGCCCACCAGATGGTTACCCAGTTCGGGATGAGCGATAAATTGGGTCCCCGGACTTTCGGCAAAAATCAGGAACTCATTTTTCTCGGTCGGGAAATCTCATCTGAGAAAGATTATTCGGAAACGGTTGCTTCAATCATTGATGAGGAAGTGAACAACTTCATTAATAAAGCGCTCCAAGCAGCGAAAAGGATAGTTTCCACCAGAAAAAAAGCTCTTGAGAAAATTGCAAAGACGTTGATAGAAAAGGAAACTCTCGAGCAGGAAGAATTTTACAAAATAATAAAAAGCTTTAAACTAAAACCGGTGACTATAAGGTAATTGGGTCAGTAGCTTAGCGGCTAAAGCACCAAGCTTATACCTTGGCGATCGAAGGTTCGAGTCCTTCCTGACCCACCGACTCCGCGCGCTTAGCTCAGTGGTAGAGCGACTCGTTTACACCGAGTAGGTCCGGGGTTCGATCCCCTGAGCGCGCACAAGATCAGCCTCGTTCAAAAAAGCCTTAATGCATTTTTTTCTTTCTACCCAATATGCGATCGCATATTGGGTAGAAGAGTATTATTTTCTCCTTCTTCCGTGAAAAACTTCGTGGATTTCGCGGAGTTCTTTGTTTGTGAGGTGAGTGTAGATTTGAGTGGAGGAGATGTTGGCGTGACCCAGGAGTTCCTGAACCGAACGCAAGTCGGCGCCGTTTATTAATAGGTCCGTCGCAAATGAGTGTCGGATTTGGTGGGGGTGGACTTTCTTTGAGATGCCGGCTTCGCGAGCTCGAGCATCAATCAAGCGCTGAACGGCCCGGGCGCTGATCCGGCCAATTACCTTTCCACCTTTGGACAAACTGGTAAACAGGGCGTCTTCTGTGTCATCACGCTTTCCGAGATAATCCTTCAGCGCTTTTTTTGCTCCGTCCGATAAAAACACAACCCTTAATTTGCCGCCTTTGCCCCGGATAGAAATTTCGCCCCGTTTCAAGTCGATCGTTCGCAGCAGGCTGCAGAGCTCCGAGAGTCGGAGACCAGTTGAGAAAAATGTTTCCAATATTGCCCGGTCGCGGAGAGCGCGCAGACTATTATCCCTCGGTGCCCTCAGGAGTCGCTCGAGTTCGGCATAGTCCAAAGTCTCGATTTCGCGGCGGGACACTTTCGGTAATTCGATTGTTTCGGGGGAGAGAACGGGCAGCTCCCGCCTTACCAGGTATTTGAGAAAATTCCTGATGGCGATTACGTAATAGCTCTGAGTGATTTTTTTCAAGTTCTCCCGGGCGAGAGCGACCCGGAATTCCCTTATTTTTTCCCTCGTGATGTCGGATATTTTGCTCACATCGGTTTTTTTTATGAAGGTCTTGAGGTAGCGCTCGTAATTCTCCCGTGTCTTCGGCGAGCGGTTTTTTTCAATTTCCAGATAGTCAAGATATTCTTTTAGAAGTTTTTCTATTTCGGTCATTAAATAACATTATACCTCAACTGTCGTAAAATGGAGATTGTTGCATCAAAGAGTTTTTGACACAAAATCTCGCGAAGATTTTACAACGCTCCTCGAAAACGTCGTAAAATCTTCACCTTTGACATTCCTTATAACCTATGGTAACCTCTATAAATCTACGAAAATGCTTTCAAAAAGAAAGAAACAGACGGTTGTTAAGGAGCATCAGAAACACGAAACCGACACCGGTTCAGCTGAAGTTCAAATTGGCCTTCTAACAAGAAGAATAGAGGAGCTTGCCGGTCACTTGAAGAAACACTCCAAAGACCATCATTCCAGGCGAGGACTTTTGATGATGGTTGGTAAACGCCGCCGTTTTCTTCAGTATCTTAGCCGGGAAGACGAGAAAGCCCATAACAAAATTACGAAGAAACTAAAACTTTAGATATGGCAATTGACGCTAACGAAAAAGCTCATCCCTCTCAGAGAGTGGGAGTTTTTGTTGATGTCCAGAACATTTATCACTCAGCCAAGAACCTTTTAAATTCTCGGGTAAACTTCAAGGAACTTTTAAAGAATATCGTCGGCGACCGGCATCTTATAAGAGCGATGGCCTACGTCGTCACGAGTGAGACGGCTTTGGGTGAAGAATCTTTTTTTGAAGCTCTCCGGAAAACCGGCTTTGAACTTCGAAATAAGGATCTCCTTATTTATCCGGGCGGTGTCAAGAAAGCCGACTGGGACGTAGGACTTGCAGTTGACGCCATCAGAATGGCGACTTCTCTCGATGTAATAATCCTCGTGACCGGCGACGGCGATTTCGTTCCTCTGGTTGAATACTTGAAATGGGGTTTAGGCAAACAGGTTGAAGTAGCGGCTTTTAGCCGGACCACCTCTTCTCGGCTGAAGGAGTCGGCTGACAATTTTGTTGAATTGGAAAACATTCCCCGCATTCTTCTTAGAATCAGGAAAAAAGCAGTCGCCAACAATATGAATAAAGGCAAACGGCGTTAACCTGCATTATTGAAAAACAGATTGACATTGTTCGTGAAAAATCTATGGATTTAAACAGAAAAATTTACAAAACCAAAGTCGGCGGCGAGGAATTAACCCTTGAGATTTCCAAATTGGCTCAGAAAGCCGACGGTGCGGTTTTGGCGCGGTACGGTGCAACTGCAGTGCTTGCAACCGTAGTGATGTCGGAAAAAAACGGGACGAGTGACTTTTTCCCGCTTACCGTTGATTATGAAGAGAAATTTTACGCGGCGGGTAAAATCCTCGGCTCGAGATTTATAAGGCGCGAGGGTCGGCCGTCCGACGAGGCCACTCTTTCCGCTCGGCTTATTGACCGAACCATCCGCCCGCTTTTTGACGAGCGCTTAAGAAGAGAAATTCAGGTGACGGCAACCATTCTTGCTTACGACGAGAAACACGACCCGGATGTGCCGGCTCTCATCGCCGTTTCAACTGCTCTAGGAATCTCCGATATTCCCTGGGATGGACCGGTAGCGGGAGTGCGAATAATGAAGAACGGAGAAGAAAAAATTTTGTATAATGCATTTTTCGCCGGGCCCAAAGGACGGGTAAATATGATTGAATTTGAAGGCCAGGAAACAAAGGAGGAAGAACTTATCCGGGTTTTCAATGAAAGCACTAAAGAAATCGATAAACTCATCGATTTTCAGGAAAATATCATAGAAGAAATTGGCAAACCGAAGACCAAAGTCGAATTAATTGAGGTTGACCCGAGAATTCAGAAGCAAGTCAGAGATTTCATAAGCAAAGACCTTGAGAAAGCAATCAAAGAAAAAACTTTAGGGGAGTTAAAGCGTAACCTGATGAGTCACCTTGAGGAGTCGGATGAATCGGCCGAGTCTTTGAGCATGGCCAGCATCGTCTTCGAGGACGAAATCGGCAATTCCTTAAAGAAAGAAATCCTGGAGAAAGAGAGCCGTTCCGACGGCAGGAAGCTGGACGAAGTTCGACCCCTTTATGGCGAAGTCGGAATTTTTGAGAGAATCCACGGCTCCGGTCTTTTTATCCGTGGTGAAACTCAGGTTCTTGCAATTACAACCCTTGCACCGTTATCAGCCGGTCAGCTCGTCGAAACGATGAAATTTACCGGTAAAAAGAAATTCATGCTTCACTACAACTTTCCGAAATTTTCGGTTGGTGAAGCCGGCCGCTCCCGCGGTCCTGGCCGCCGGGAAATTGGTCACGGTACCCTTGCTGCAAAATCGGTACAAGCGGTCTTGCCAACTGAAGAGGAATTTCCCTACACCATAAGAGTGGTAACCGAAACGCTTTCTTCAAACGGCTCGACATCAATGGCTTCCGCTTGTGCCACTTCACTTTCTTTAATGGATGCGGGTGTGCCCTTAAAGAAACACGTTGCCGGTATTTCAGTCGGTATAGTTTTGGATAAAGAGAAAGATGGTTTCAAGCTTTTGACTGACATCCAGGGCCCCGAGGACCATCATGGCGGCATGGACCTCAAGGTGGCTGGCACCGATGACGGCGTAACCGCGGTTCAGATGGACGTGAAAATCAGAGGAATAACCCCCGAGATTTTTGAGAAGGCTCTTGGTCAAGCCAAGGACGCAAGAGAAAAAATTTTAAAATTAATGAAGGATACAATCCCCGCGCCGCGGCCGGAAATATCTTCCTTTGCGCCGACCATCCTTACTTTGAATATCAAACCGGAGTCAATAGGAGAGGTAATTGGTCCTGGAGGACGGACTATAAACGGCATTATCGATTCGGTCGGTAATGATACCACGATTGACATTGAAGAGGATGGTCGGGTTTTTATTGCGAGCTCGAGTCGGGAGTCCGCCGAGAAAGCACTTCTGCGTGTAAAGGCGATAGTAAGAGAGTACAAACCGGGCGAAATCGTTGAAGGACCGGTTGTTCGTGCCCTTGATTTTGGCGCGATTGTTGATTTGGGCGGTGGCCGGGACGGCATGATTCACGTCTCCGAACTAAAAGACGGCTTCGTCAAGAAGGTTGAAGATGTGGTGAAAATTGGTGATGTCGTGAAAGCAAAAGTGTTGAGGGTGGAGAACGGCCGTATTGCTCTCTCATTAAAGAACGTGAAATAATATTTATCCACAGGAGGATAAAATCTAATAATTTATAATTAAAGAAATGGCTGAAGATAAATTTAATCAAGATAGTCGGCCTGAAGGCGGAGAAAAAAAGCCGACTCAGCCGAATGTTGACGTAAGGACCTTTGGTTCCGATGTAAAGTCGGTAGCAGATTCAGGCGGTGGGTCGCCAAAATCTTACACCCCGGCTACTCCTCCGCCGTCCCCTAAACTCCCAGAAACCCAAGCGCCGGATCGACCTGAAAGAACTCCTTTAGAGGTCGAAAAGAAACCCGAGATGAAACAATCTTTTGGTGAAGTTTTCCCATCTGTTTCTAAAGAAAAAACCCCAACCCCTGCTCCTGCTCCGATGAGTTTTGAAGCCGGCGGTTTAGGGGCCGAAGGAGTGAAAACAAAAAAATCTCCAAAAGGGCTTTTTATTGGAATTCTTGTCTTAATAATAATCGTTGGCCTCTTCGCTGTTGGTTACTTCTTCGTTTATCCCTTTTTCTTCGGCGGTGAAACGGAAGAAGCTGCTGAGGTTCCTCCTCCTGTATCCGCGCCTGAATCTTCTGCGGAGGTGCCGGCCGTGCCGGAGATTCCGGAAGTCCCAGTGGTGACTGAAAGTGGAACAACAACACCGGCTGAAGGAGAAGAAACGGCAACCGAGCCGGAAGCACCGGCAGAGACTACTCTTACCGAGCACGCTTCTTTGTTCGTCAGTGCGGCTGATGCGAGTTCAGATGCTACTCTTTCCGAGCTTAATGTTTCCGCTTACAAGGGTTCGTTGGAGTTTACAACTGCCGAGGTTTCCGTTCTCAATGAACAGGTCTTCAAAGACAGCGAAGGCGTTCTTATAAACTTCACCAATTTAGCGGGAGCTCTCTTGCCGGGTATCTTTACGGAGAATCTGAGCCAGTCATTTGAATCGGATTTCACTTTCTTTACTTACACCGACAGCAAAGGAACCTGGCCGGGATTTATCGCAAAACTCGGTAGTGACGCGGTTTTGGCCGACGTTCAAACCCAGGTGGCGGGCTTAGAAACAAGCGAGAATTTGGCAAACCTTTATTTGACCGACCCCGGGAGCCAAACTTCCTGGAAGAGTGGTACCGTCGAGGGCGTGTCCAACCGCTACCTGTCTTTCAGCCTTGACGGCGCGAGTTTGAACTACGGCTGGCAGGACAACCTCTTGGTTGTCAGTACCTCATTCTCCGGTTTTCAGGAGACCCTGAAGCGACTGAAGTAAGGGCTTGATTTTTAGTAGAAATTTATCTACACTAGTTTACTATTAACCTTAAAATCAATAATATGCGTTATTTATTGTCAATATTAATAATTTCATTGGTTTTTGGTGGCTTTACTTTTTCCCCTGCCTTAGCCCAAGAAACCACATCTGCTGATACAGCAGAAACAGAATTAGGGCTTACTCCAGACAGTCCTTTTTATTTTTTAGATGGCCTTTGGAAGTCAGTCCGTTTAACCTTTACTTTTAATAAGGTAAAGAAAACTGAGCTGCGGCTTAAATTTGCCGAAGAAAAATTAGCTGAAGCCGAAAAAATGCAGGCTGAAAATAAGATAACAGCAATGGAAAAGGCTCTTAAGCGCTACCAACTGCAAGTGGAGCGGGCTGGAGAACAAGCTGAGCGCCGGGAAGAAGTGGCTGAAAAGGTAGCTGAAGCAACCGCTAAACACCTGGGATTTCTGGAAAGGATTCGCGAAAAAGCACCGGAAAAAGCCCAAGAAGCATTATTAAAAGCCAAAGAGGTTTCAGAAATAGGCCATTTTAAGGCTATTGAGGTATTGCGCAAAATAAAACCAGAACAAGCCAAGAAAATAGAAATATCAAACTTTGTCCAAGTAAAAGTCCGGATTGAAAAGCAAGTCCAAGAACGCAAAGAAAGACAAGAAAAAGTTCAAACCGGAACTCAAAACAAGGTTCAAATCCAGACCGAAGGAGATATTAAAGAAACAAAGTCATTATGGGAACGGCTTAAAATCCGCCTGCGAACACAAGACTATATAGCAGTTGATTGTATGGATGAAAAAGGGAATTTTGTCCCTTGTGAAAAAGACGATAAACTAATCAAACCAACAACTGATTGTATGGATGAAAAAGGGAATTTTATCCCTTGTGAAAAAGACGATAAACTAATCAAACCAACAACTGATTGTATGGATGAAAAAGGGAATTTTATCCCTTGTGAAAAAGACGATGAACTAATCAAACCAACAACGATTAATTCTTCGGACTTCCAGCCCCGAAATCTAACCTATGAAATTCAAGAAAAAGGCGTTCTGATTAAATGGGACTCTCCCTTGGAAACAAGCGACATCGTAAAGTATCAAATCTCAACTAAAGGATGGGGGGTTCGTTGGGTTGAAGTAACCAGAACTGATCAAACAAATTATTATCTAAGAAGAAATATGGATGAGAATATCTGTGACCTGGATGTCAGAATTACTCCGGTAAGCACTGAAGGGAAAGAATTGTCTTATTCAGCTGCTTTTCTACACAACATAAAGCATGTGGCTGATAAAGATACTTGGAATAAAGATTGCGGTCCAATAAATACCACCACTAACGTTAATGACACTACTACAACTCAATCTCAATAAAAATGGCTAGTAATCAAACAAGCTATTGCACAAACTGCGAGGTTGAAAGTGTTTGGCGGACACACGCCAGAAGAGTAGTAGCGAAGCTTAAAAACAGAGAAGAATTGTCCGCATAGCGACTGAAGCAAGGGCTTGATTTTTAGTAGAAATTATCTATACTGGTTTTAGTGTCCGCTCTTCCCATGAGCGGATGTTTAGTAAATAACGTTATGGATTTAAAGAATTTATCATCTGCGGTGAACCAAATTGCCGAAGAGAAAGGGATAAAGCCCGAGGCAGTGTTCAACGCCATTGAATCGGCGATAGCCACCGCCTATAAAAAGGAATATCGGAAAAGGAGCGAATTCATCAGGGCTAAATTTGACTCGAAAACCGGTGACGTCAAATTTCATCAAGTGAAATTTGTCGTGGAACCGGAAGAGGTAAGAATGATTGAGGAAGAACCGGCCGTTCCTGAAAGAGGCAAGCCTCTCACCTCGTCTGATGCGAATCGGAGTGGGCGACCCGAAGAATCTTCGGGAAGGGAGGAGGAAGAAGCTCTCCCTCGTTATAATGCAGACCGGCACATTTTTATAGAAGAAGCAAAGAAAATTAAGAAGGACGCAAAATCAGGAGATGAGATAGAGTTTCCTCTTGAAGTTCACGAAGATTTTGGGAGAATCGCCGCCCAAGCCGCAAAGCAGGTAATTTTACAGGGGTTACGGGAAGCTGAGCGAGCTTCAATCCGCGAAGAGTTTGCCGACAAGGAAGGTGAAATTGTAAGCGGATTGGTGGAGAGATTTGAACGGGGCAATGTTTATGTGAACTTAGGTCGGGCGGTGGGCGTCATGTTTTATAACGAGAGTGTGCCGGGCGAGCACTACCGCGTGGGAGCGCGCCTTCGTTTTTATGTTTTGGCGGTTCAGGAAGACCCGAAGCGTCCAAGTATAGTTCTCTCTCGTTCTCACCCGAAGTTTGTTACCAAGCTTTTCGAACTTGAAGTGCCGGAGATGACCGACGGCATCGTGGAAATAAAAGATATTGCCCGGGAGGCCGGCAGTCGTACTAAAGTTGCAGTTGTTTCTAATGAAGAAGGCATTGATCCGGTTGGTTCCGCAGTCGGTCAGCGGGGAACTAGAGTTATGGCCGTGACCAATGAATTGGGCAACGAGAAAATCGATGTCATTGAGTGGTCAGCGGAATCCGAAAAATACATCGCTAATTCCCTCTCGCCGGCCAAGGTTAAGCTTGTTGAGGCTCTTCCCCGTCGAGAAGCAAAAGTCCTTGTTGCTGAAGACCAGTTGAGTCTCGCGATCGGAAAAGGGGGTCAGAACGTTCGGCTGGCGGCAAAATTAACCGGTTGGAAAATAGACGTGAGGAGTCAGTCCCGACCCGAGGAGGTTCAAGCCGGCGGTGTTGCCGCCGCTCAGGAAGAGATTGACCTCGTTTCTGCAGAGGGAGCGGAGCCCGGCGACGAAGGTGATATAATTGAAAACACTGAAAACAATCAGGAACAGGAACAGGAAGAAAAAGAGGAATAAATGCTTTATCTAATATTTGTCCCAATAATAATTGCGATTGTCTACACTGCTTATCTAATTTTTTGGCTGAAGAGGAAGCCTTCAGGCAGTAAAGCGATGATTGAGATATCTAAAGCAATTCAGAGCGGCTCCTCAGTATATCTCAACCGACAGTACAAAACCGTTTCGGTCGTAGCCTTAACCATTTTTCTTATAATCGGTTTTGTGCTCGGCTGGCTTACCGCTCTCGGGTTTCTGATTGGCGCCTTTGCTTCAGCTCTCGCCGGTTATATCGGAATGATGATAGCCGTGCGCGCTAATACCAAAACGGCCGAGGCCGCCAAAACTAGTCTCGGTCTCTCTCTTTCTATTGCCTTTAAGGCGGGGTCTGTTACCGGTTTTCTGGTTGTTGCTCTTGGACTTCTATCCGTTTCCGTTTTCTATCTTTTGACTGAAAACGTTACATCCCTTATCGGGTTGGGGTTTGGTGCCAGTTTAATTTCGGTTTTTGCCCGGCTTGGCGGAGGAATTTTCACCAAAGCGGCCGATGTCGGCACGGACTTGGTCGGTAAGGTTGAAGCCGGTATTCCCGAAGACGATCCGCGAAATCCGGGAGTGATTGCCGATAACGTCGGCGACAACGTCGGTGACTGCGCCGGTATGGCAGCCGACCTTTTTGAAACTTATGCCGTAACGCTTATCGCGGCCATCCTTGTCGGCTCGGCTCTTGCTCTTACCGGCTCCGAACTTATTTTCCCGCTTATCCTCGGAGGCTTGGCGATAGTTGCCTCGGTTATTGGGAGCTTATTTGTGCGTTTGGGGAAAAAGGGCGGGATTATGGGTGCTCTCTACAAAGGTCTTGCTGTTTCAATCGTGGTTTCGGGAATCCTTTTCTATTTTGCCGCCCGGGAATTTTTCGGCCCTGAATATCTCAAGATTTTTGGCGCCTCCGTCATCGGTTTAATAGTTACCATTTTGATGGTTGTTATAACCGATTACTACACTGCAAAGAAATACCGACCGGTGAAAAGCATCGCCGAAGCATCGAATTTCGGGCACGGCACGAACATCATTATCGGGCTCTCAGTTGGAATGGAATCAACGCTCCTGCCAATTATCGTAATCGTGCTCGGAATTTTGGGTTCATTTTTTCTCTTTGGTCTCTACGGCATTGCCATTGCTGCGGTTTCGATGCTCTCCGTTGCCGGGATTATTGTCGCCATAGATTCTTTTGGACCGATAACCGACAACGCCGGCGGGATTGCCGAGATGACTTCACTTCCCGAGGAGGTTCGCAAGCGTACTGATGCTCTCGATGCGGTTGGGAACACGACCAAAGCCGTGACCAAAGGTTACGCTATTGCCTCAGCGGGCCTGGCCGCTCTCGTTCTTTTCGGCAGCTATGTCGAGGAGTTAACCAGATTTACGGACGACGTTCTTTTTAGACTTGAAGACCCCTATGTTCTTGTTGGACTCATTCTAGGAGCAGCCGTGCCTTACTTCTTCGGTGCGCTTGCGATGCGTTCGGTCGGTCGGGCAGCCGGCTCAATTGTGGAAGAGATAAGACGGCAATTCCGGGAAATAAAAGGACTTATGGAAGGCAAAGCCAAGCCGGAATACGACCGGGCCGTTGATATCGTAACGAGGGCCGCTCTTCGCGAGATGGTTGTGCCGGCTCTTCTTCCGATTGTCTCCGTCCTTCTTGTCGGGTTTATATTGGGAGCTGAAGCTTTGGGCGGGTTTCTTATCGGTTCGGTTATCTCCGGTCTTTTTATCGCGATTTCCATGACTTCGGGCGGGGCAGCCTGGGACAACGCCAAAAAATATATTGAAGACGGTGCTTTCGGCGGCAAAGGTTCCGAGGCTCACAAAGCGGCTATCACCGGGGACACCGTCGGTGACCCTTACAAAGACACCGCCGGTCCGGCAATTAATCCGCTCATCAAAGTAATAAACATTGTTGCTCTCCTTATTGTTCCATTCCTTTAATGGATTTTAAGAACAAAAAAGTTCTCGTAATGGGTTTAGGTCTTCTGGGCGGCGGCGTTGCCACAACAAAATGGCTCACGCGTCACGGCGCCAGGGTTACAGTTACGGACTTAAAAACAAGGAAAGAACTCTCATCATCTGTAAAAGCGCTTGGCCCGGCAGCAAAAAAAATTCGCTTCGTTTTAGGAAAGCATCGCGTGGAAGATTTTAAGAGAAATGAAATTATAGTCGTGAATCCCGGTGTGCCGAGAACGAGTAAATTTCTGAAAATCGCAAAAAAGGCAGACGCGAAGCTTGAAAACGAGGCCAGCATCTTTTTTAGAATTTGTCAGAACCCGATAATTGGTGTGACCGGCACGAGAGGTAAAACCACGACTGTAAACTGGCTCCATCACATTTTAAAGAAGAGATATCGAAAAGCGGCATTAACCGGCAACTCTTCCGATAACCCCATGCTTAAGGTTCTTGATAAATTGGATGGGATAAGTCCGGTGGTGGTTGAACTTTCTTCCTGGCATCTTGAGTTTTTGCCAAAATCAAAAAAATCACCGCACATTGCGGTTATCACCAACATTTATCCCGATCACTTGAATCGTTACCCAAGTATGAGATCGTACGTTCTGGCCAAAGCAAACATTTTTAAAAATCAGTCCGCGGATGACTTCCTTCTTTTAAACAAAGACAATCTCTGGACTAAATTTTTTATTAAACTTAAACCTAAATCCGAAATTGTTTATTTTCCTGTTCCCACTGGTATCAATTTAGAAAAGTTTAAGCGTCTCGGTCTTCATAATTTTTATAATTTAAACATCGCGATTCTAATAGCGCGTCACCTCGGCGTTAAGATTTCCGAAATAAAAGCCGCTCTCCGTGCCCTGCCGCAAGTCAGGTTTCGGCAGGAAGTGATTATTGACAGGAAAAACCTCAAAATTGTTAATGATACAACCGCCACCACCCCGGAAGCGAGTGAAGCAGTAATTAAGAGGTTTGCCGGCCAGGGAAATATTATTCTTATAAGCGGCGGTACTGATAAAAAGCTGGAATTTTCCAACTGGGCGAGGACTGTGGAGACTTCGGTTCGACCGGAGAACCTTTATTTATTGGAGGGCAGTGCTACCAAAAAGATGGCTAAATCTTTGGGAAAAATTGGCTATTTCAAGAAAACCGAGCCCCAGATTTTTGAAAACCTCTCTTTCCTAATAAAAGAAGTCAAAAAAAATATTAAATCCGGAACCGACGGAGGAAAAACCGTCTTATTTTCGCCGGCCGCGACGAGTTTCGAAAAATTCAAAAACGAGTTTGACAGAGGAAAGCAGTTCAACCGTCTTGCGCGAAGAGGTTTTAATCAATTTTAATTTTCAACCTCTTCGCTTTCTTACGGTTCAGCTTCGGCATTTTTATCGTAAGGACGCCGTTTTTCAGAACAGCCGTTGATTTTTCCGGATCAACTTCTTCCGGGAGGATAATCGAGCGGGAGAACCGCCCCCAGAAACATTCCTGGTAAAAGTAGTCTTTGTCCTCAATTTTTTCTATTTTTCCCCTCTTTCCTTTTACGGTAACCGACTCATTGGTAATGTTTATTTCTAAATCTTCCGGGTTCACGCCGGCAACCGTTGATTGGACAACGATACTGTCTTTATTATGATAAACATCGACGGTTAGCTGACCTTCGCTTTCCTCATCAATTTCAAAAACTTCGTCTTCGGTTTCAATTTGGAGCGGCTTGGGTTCAGCCTTTACTTTGGCTAATTCTACAAA
>SDBT01012309.1_pt1 | contig 13747 bp, 10 predicted proteins | sample 2277101 | NCBI WGS metagenome assembly SDBT01 (sample SAMN10404973, study PRJNA504765) | marine sediment metagenome | isolation source: marine sediment core GS10_PC15, 103 cmbsf | place: Arctic Ocean: Southern Knipovich Ridge | collected 2010
AGTATCAATGAGAGCAAAAATTCTTTCTGACGCGGCCATTCCTGTCTGAAAAGCTGGCCAAAATGATGCTAACGTTAATAATGGAAAAAATAAATAAGATAAACCTTGAATATAGAGACTTAAATCTCCCACACTGATTGCATTTCCTATTACACTGTTTCCACCATAAAATACTACTAGTGTTAAAACTGCTCCTTGTATTATTCCTAAGATGGGAAATATTCCAGTTATTATAAATGCTCTCCGTAAATTAACATGATAAGATGTATCATTCACCTCATTAAATTTTTTAAATAATTTTTTCTCTTGACGAAAGGTTTTTGCTATTTGAATGCCAGAAAAGCTTTCTTTAGTATAAGCATTGACAGAAGCTAAAGCTCTTTGACCTAATAATGTTTTAGATCGGGCAACTTTTCTAATAGATAATGCTAAAGCGAAAAACAAGGGAAATGTTATAAGAGTAATTAGTGTTAAAACAAGATTAATTAAAGACATAATAATGAGTAGAAAAGCAATCACTAATAAAGCAGACATTACTTGAAGTGATAATTCTACAGTTTGCCCAAAATCTCTTGAATCAGTGTTTACACGGCTGACAATCTTTCCAATTGGATTTCGATCAAAAAAAGATAAGTCATAATTCATAACAGCCACTCCAGCATCACGTCTTAGGTCTAAAACCACATTAGCAATTACTTGTGAAGAAAATCTTGTCGTAACGTAATTAAAAACCCATGAAAGTAGATTCAATATAAGAATGATACCTACTAAAAAAAAGAGAACCACAATATTTCTATTTGTTTCTAGATTCGTTATTATGACGCTTACAAGAATTGGAACAAAAGCATTTGTTATGGAGGAGATTGTCAGGATTAGTATAACTAAAATCATTAATTGTCTATATGGTTTGAAATACGTCAAAATTCTTTTTAATAAGACACGATCTTTGTAAATTTTATCATATTCTTCTGCTTGTAATCCAAGAAACATCCCCATTTAAGACCCCTCCTTTTGATTTGTAAGTTTGCTGATATCAATGTCAAACTTTTTTATAAATATTTTTTGATATTCTTCAGATGATTTTAATAATTCTGCGTGTGTACCTAATGCTGATATTTCACCTTTTTTCAAAACAATTATTAAATCTGACCAACGAATCTGCGAGAGCCTATGAGTTATAAGGATTGTAGTTCTATTTCTAAGGATATTCTGAATTGCTCTTTGTATTTTATCTTCTGTTTTTGAATCAATTGCAGAAGTTGAGTCATCCAATATAAGAATTTTTGGGTTTGAAAGAAAAGCACGGGCTATTGCTATTCTCTGTCTTTCACCCCCACTTAATTGTACACCCCTTTCACCAACCTCAGATTCATATTGATTTGTAAGTTTTTGAATGAAATTATGAGCTTGAGCTTCCTTTGAGACAGCAATAATTTCTTCCATAGAGGAGGTTCTTCCAAAGGAGATATTATTAAATATTGTGTCAGAAAATAAGAAAACATCTTGTTCAATAAAAGAAATTTGACTTCTAATTGAGTCTAGAGAGAATTCTCGAATATCAATGCCATCAATCAAAATTCTTCCTTCATTCACATCATACAATCGAGAAATTAATTTTGTTAAGGTTGTTTTACCTGAACCCGTAGTTCCTACAATTGCGATAGTTTGTCCGGGGGATACTTTAAAACTTAAATTTTTGATTACAGGCTTTTCACTCTCAGGGTATGTAAAAGTTACATTTTCAAATGTGATTTCTCCATTTATTACTTTTTCAATGCCTCCAATATTTTCATCAATTTCCGTTTCTTCATTCATCAATTCTAGCAATCTCTGCGAGCTTGAAACAGCAAGTCGAACTATAGCGAAAACAAATATAGAAATGAAGGTAGGAAAACGTAATTGAGAAAGGAGTCCATAATACGCAATGATTTCTCCAATGGTGATTAAATTCAAAATATTCAAAACAAGTGCATGGGAAAATCCGATTGTGATTGAAATGCTTAAGAGTAAAATAGGGAGATATTTAGCCTGGACCCTTCCTTGATCAATGAATGCGTCTCGATACCCAGTAGTTTTTATTAAATATTTTTCTATTTCATTTTCTTCTCGAACAGTACCTTTAACTACTTCTATTCCAGTAAGAGTCTCGTTTAAAGTGGCATTCATCTGTCCAAAATACATCCTTAATCTACCTGTAATAGGGCCTAATTTACGGATATAGGATCTTAAAGAGAATAAAAAGAGGATAGAAAACATTACAGGTGCTAATATTAATTGAGGAGGATAGAAGATTAATATATAAATACTAGGAACAATTAACGTTGTAAATGATTCGAAAATTAGGGAAAGAGCTGGACTAATTAAAAAATTAAGCATACGGACATCATCAGTAACTCTTGCCATGAGTTCTCCGATTTTCTGTTGTTCATGGAAAGATTGGCTTTTACCTAAAAGATTGGCATAAAATTCTCTCCTACAATCCCTTTCCATTCGTTGTGCAATTACCTCTCGAAGTCCAAAATTTGCTAATCTCATTAGAGGTGTTCCTACACTTAACAATAATATAATAAATGTGTAATAAAGCAATGTGGAATAATTTCCAATTAAAATATCACTTATAACATTTCCAATCAATATGAAAATAATGGAAGATAAATTAGCCGCAACTATAGTTGCAATAAAAACGATTATGAAAAAAATTTTGTTGGAACCATGAAAAATATGTTTTAATATCCAACTTCGAGTTCCTTTCTGACGAGCTCTTTCAAAAGGGTCTTTACCTGGTGAAAACTCTACATAATAACTATTCTTCTGGTCGTTTTCACTATTCTTCATGGAGAAAAAGAAACCTAAAAAAAAAATTTAATTCTTAACATGTGAAGTATTCCATAAATTATAGACTTTTTATATTAAGATCACAAATTAATATCCTTTTATGATTGAGAAGTAGTGAAAATTTATGCACATTTCAATTCATAAAGCTATTCCAGAGGATGCTAAAGAAATCTCACAAATATGGGAAGTTATTTGTGCTGAAAAAACATTTACTGCTGTAAACCTTCCGTTTTCTCCAGAACAAGAAAAGCAATATCTCTCTAGTCTTTCAAATCGAGAAGCTATTTTTTTAGCTGAAGTAAAAGACCAGATTGTTGGCTTTCAGTCTTTAGATCTTTGGGCAAAATATACAGATTCATTTGATCATGTGGGTGTTATAGGCACATTCATACTTCCTGAATGGAGGAAAATAGGTATTGGAACTAAATTGGCAAAGAGTTGTTTCGATTTTGCTCGTCGGAATAAATATGAAAAAATAATAATTTACATTCGATCAAAGAATATAGGAGCTCAAAGTTTCTATAAAAGGTTGGGGTTTATAGAAAAAGGTATATTATCTCATCAGGTCAAAATTGATAATCAATATGAAGATGAAATTTTCTTAGAGTTATTTTTATAGTCTTGATTTCAAATACATATTTGTGTTTATAAATTATTAACCGGTTAATACATCAATTCTCATTATTTGTACCCAAATTTCATTTGAGGTAAAAAACTATTAATACGTTAATAAATGGTGGCGCAAACGATATTTTATTACACATTGATTTAAATACTATAACTTATATAAAATAATTGTGTCGGAGAAAGAAATACTGTATGATTTAAGATTAGAAGAAAAGTTAGAACATACTAAATTGCAAATATGGATTAATGAAGAGTTACAGATTCAACCTCCTAAGTTTCATAATCTTATAGTAACAAATTTTAGAAAAAAAGGTTAAAAAATTTGGATTTTGAGATTTTTTGACCAAAATTTTCCCACTTCTTGTAAAAATTTAAATGATGTTTATATAAAAATCAAGATGGATAATTCTTTTTCGTGCTAATAAGAGTAGTTGTTGCTTCTATCCATTGAGATAATTCTGTATCAGTTCTGCAGAATGAAACAATTTTATCTAAATCTTCAAGATTCGTAAAATTACATTCTACTATTAGATCCCATCCTCCATATATAGGAGTTGAATACGTTATTTCCCATCTTTCATTTGGATTGATCGAATTTAAATCTTTTAATCTTTCTATGATTTTCCACTGAGTTCCTATGATCTTCAATCGAATTAAGATATAACCACGGTAATAAATCTAATTAACACCTAATTCATGTTTTCAGATTCTTTTCTTGTCAAATCTGGAATGGACAATAAATTGTGATTATTTACAAGATTTTTCAAGATTTCTATTAGTGACAGAATCAACAATAAGGACTTTCTTTCTGATTTTTTTATTCCTTATTATAAAATTTATATACTTTCACACATCTATTAATAAATATAATTTATATTTCATAATAACTCTAAAAAAGGTTATAAGAAAATGAAAAAAAGTTTAGGTAGAGCTTTTATATTTAGTTTACTCGTATTCTTGGCGTTAAATTTTCTATTCTACATTATTGGATATTCGATAGCTGAAATGTTAGATAATGTGGTTGATCGAATCGCAGATCATCCAACTCATAGCATTTTTTTATTGATTTACCCTTCTAAGAATTTTCCATGGGAGCTTTTAAATGATTTTATTATTGTTGGAAGCCTTGCATTTAAAATATATTACCTCGGAGGATTTATATCTTTTATTATAGCAGCAATCGTAGCAGGGCTCAAGGGAGGGAGTATAGGTAAATCTTTTGGAGGATGGGTCCTAACTGTAATTTGCTCTATTGTATTGTTTATTGTTATAATTACTATTGATGATTTTAATTTAGATTATATTAGTTTTACAGCTACATTAGTTGATGGGATAGTCATAGTTGTCATAGCAGGTGCAGTAAACGCATTGATATTTGGAGCGATAGTAATTATAATCGCATTATTAAAAGGTAGATCATAAAAAATTGAAATATCTTCAATTGTAATTTGATCTACCAATAAATTTCTTTTAATGAATCATGATATTCATTTAGAGATTTGATTGATATTGGTTTCTCTCTAACTTTTTCAATTGCATCAATAATAGCTTCAGCTAATTGTAAATTGATAATAACCGGAATATTATAATCTACAGCCATTCTTCTAATTTGATATTCGTCTTCCATTATTTTTTTAAACTTATCTTCAACTGTGGTTGGCATAGGTATATTTATAACCATATCTATATGTCCATCCTGCAGACATTGCATTATATTCGGTTCCATACCACGTTCATGAATCTTGTATAATTTTACAGCATCAATTCCATTATTTTTGAGTTCATAAGCAGTAGCTTCTGTAGCAAAAATCGTGAAACCTAAATCTTTTAATTTTAAAGCAAGAGGTATGACCTGTTTTTTTAATTCATCTCCCCCTACAGAAATTAACACGTTGCCCCCATCAATTGGAATATACATTTCAGTAGCTTCTAATGCTTTAAGTAATGCATCTTGAAAATCATCCCCTACAATCCCAATTTCCCCTGTTGATGCCATTTCTACTCCCAATATATAATCCGCTTTATCGAGCCTCATAAATGAGAACATTGGTGCTTTTATTGTGACAAAATTACCATAGGGTAAATTCATTAATTTATCAGGAATCTTATTCCCCATAATAACTTCAGCTGCGAGACGCATTAAATTAATACCACGTGATTTTGAGACATATGGCATACTTCGACTTGATCGTAAATTACATTCAATAACGTAAACATCTCCATTTTTTAACATATATTGAATATTAAACGGACCTTGAATTTTAAGAGCTAATGCTATTTGTGTTGTGTAGTTCTCTATTTTCGTAATAGCAGTTGAAGGAACTGTTTGAGGAGGAATTACCATTGTAGCATCCCCACTGTGAATTCCAGCATTCTCTATATGTTCAATAATTGCACCAATTAGTACATTTTCGCCATCTGAGATACCGTCACATTCAATTTCTCGAGCATCTGTAAAAAATTTGGTTATTACGACTGGATAATCACTTGAAACTGAAGCGGCGAGATCGAGTGTATCCTTGAGAGTTTTTTCATCATAAGAAACTCTCATTGCAGCTCCACTTAAAACATACGAAGGTCTAACTAAAATAGGATATCCTACATTTTTAGCAAATTCAAGAGCCGTTTTTTTATCAGTTAAAGCCTTCCACTCTGGTTGTGCTATTTTTAATTGATCCAATAATGCACTGAATTTGCTTCTATCTTCCGCCATATCTATTCTTGAACCGTGAGTGCCAAGAATTTTCAAATTAGTTTTTCTAAAGAATTCCGAATATTTTGTTATTTTAGCAGCTAAATTATTAGCTATTTGTCCACCAGCAGATACTACAATACCAGCTGGTTTTTCTAGTTCACATATATCAAGCACCCGTTCTCCAGAAATTTCATCAAAATATAATTTATCCGAGATATCATAATCTGTTGAAACTGTTTCAGGATTGTAATTTATCATAATTGCCTGATCTATACCTAAATTCTTCAAACCCAATAGACAATTTACTGATCCCCAATCAAACTCAACCGAAGCCCCAATTCGATACGTTCCGCTTCCAAGTACTATAATTTTTTTCAAACCATCTTTATTTTCTCTTTCAAAGTCAATATCATGTTCAGAGGCATTATATGTAAGGTACAAGTAATTTGTGATTGCTGGCCATTCGGCAGCAAGAGTATCAATTCTTTTTACAAATGGATGAAGTTTTAACCTTCTTCTCATTTGTCTGATAAAAATTGTATCAACTCTCATAATCTTAGCAATTTGACCATCAGAAAATCCGTATTTTTTAGCTCGTTCAAGCCAATACCTTTTTTCGTTATATGTTGTTTCTAATAAATCAAGATCTTGAAGTTGGCGTTCAAGATCGATAATATTCTTCAATTTATATAAGAACCATTTATCTATTTTGGATAATCGATAAATTTCTTCAATTGATATTCCTCGTTTGATTGCTTCTGCGAGCCTAAACACTCTTAAGTCGGTAGGATTTTTCAATGCATATTTTAATTCGTTAATATCATCGATTGGTTCAAGATCGTTTGCTACAAAACCTTTCATACCTATGTCAAGCATTCTAATAGCTTTTTGAAATACTTCTTCAAAAGTTCTTCCAATTGCCATTACCTCGCCTACACTTTTCATTTGAGACCCGATTCTTCTATCAACTTTTTGAAATTTTGTCAGATCCCATCTGGGCATTTTTAATACTATATAATCTAAGGCAGGTTCAAAACAGGCCGTAGTAATTCCAGTAATTTTGTTTTTCAGCTCTGGTAATGTGTAACCAATTGCTAATTTTGCTGCAATATATGCTAGTGGATAACCTGTGGCTTTTGATGCCAACGCTGAGGATCTTGAAAGGCGAGCATTTACTTCAATTGCGCGAAATTCTTTAGAAAATGGATCTAATCCATATTGAATATTACATTCACCAATTATTCCAAGGTTCCTTATTACCCTAATTGAGGCTGAGCGTAGCATTTGGTATTCCTCATTTGTAAGTGTCTGGCTTGGGCTTATAACTAATGACTCCCCTGTATGAATACCTACAGGATCAAAATTTTCCATATTACAATTAATAAAACAATTATCTTCTGAGTCTCTTACTACTTCATATTCAATTTCTTTCCAACCCCATATACTTTCTTCAATTAAAATCTGGTTTATCCGTGATTGTGCTAATCCTTTTCTGGCCATTCGTTCGAATTCTTTCATATTATTAACTATACCTGATCCCCTTCCCCCTAATGTATATGCTACTCGTATCATGCAGGGAAATTCAATCTCTTTAACAGCTTTTAGCGCTTCAGTATAAGAATTTACCGCTTGACTTTTACACACTTTAACATCAGATTTTTCCATTGCTTTAACAAAAAGATCTCTATCTTCAGTAGTTTCAATCGCTTCAATTGGAGTTCCAAGTACTCTTACATTATATTTTTCTAAAATTCCTGCTTCTTTTAATTCAACACCGACATTTAATGCCGTTTGTCCCCCAAAAGCGAGTAAAATTCCATCCGGTCTCTCTTTTTTAATTACTTCCTCAGTATACTTTACATTGATGGGTAACAAATAAATAGCATCGGATAATTCTGGATCAGTTTGAATGGTCGCAATATTCGGATTAATTAAAATTGTGTAGATCCCCTCTTCTTTTAACGCTTTTAACACTTGGCTCCCGGAATAGTCGAATTCACCTGCTTGTCCGATACGGATTCCTCCAGATCCTAACACTAGCGCTTTTTTGATTGTCTTATCTAATGGCATTGATTACAACCCCATAAGGTCTATAAATTTATCAAAGAGGTATAAAGAATCTAAAGGACCAGGTGATCCTTCAGGGTGAAACTGAACCGCAAAAATAGATTTTTCTTTATGAATTAAGCCTTCATTTGAACTATCATCAATATTTTTTAGAAATTCCTTGAACCCACTCTTCTCAAAATCTCGAACACAAAATCCGTGATTCTGAGAAGTAATATAGCATTTTTTCGTGAGAGGATCTATAACTGTTTTATTGCCTCCTCTGTGACCATATTTTAATTTATATGAGGATCCCCCTGCTGCTAATCCAATAATCTGATTTCCTAAACAAATGCCCATGGTAGCAATGTTATTTTCAATTAAATTTCGACTCAATTCTATTGGACTCTTGTACATGGCTGGATCACCTGGTCCGTTAGTAATAAAAACACCATCAGGATTAAGTTTCATAACTTTTTCATAGGTATAATTATATGGCACAAGAATTATTTCTAAACCTCTACTCACTAAATTTCGAAGAATATTATTTTTAACCCCTAGATCAATTACTACAACTTTACCTCTGGAATTCTTTGGTGTAAACTTTTTAACTTCTTTAGTCGAAACTTCACTAACTAAATGCCTTAGATTAGGATCTCTAACTGTTTTGACGTTTTCTCTTAATTTTTCTATATCTGGTTTCTCTCCGGGATTAAAAACTGCAAGTAACCCTACTTGAACACCTTCTTCCCTCAGAATTTTAGTTATAGCTCTTGTATCAACCCATTCAATTCCAGGAATATCTTCTTCTAAAAGAAATTCATTTAAAGTTTTCACACTTTCATAATGGCTTGGGTTCTTACAACATTCACTTACTACAAATCCACTTACTTTAATAGAATCCGACTCAAAATACCTATGAATTCCATATATATCTTTTTCCCAAGCGGGAACGCCATAATTACCAACAAGAGGGTGAGTCATTACGACAATTTGACCTTGATATGAAGGATCAGTAAGGGTTTCATTATAACCTGCACCCGTAATAGTATTGAAAACAATTTCTCCTCCAATTTTTTTGGTTGCACCAAAACCAATCCCTTGAAAATAGCGCCCATCTTGAAGCATTAAAATAGCTGGCCGCTCCTTCTTATACAGCATGGACTTTTAAGTAAAAATCTTCTTTGTTATTCCTTAAAATTAAGATAACTGATTCTTTTTTTTAAGATTAATTATTAACGAGTTAAAAATGGTGATTTAATACACTATAAAGTTCAGCTAAACTGAAATAAATAGCGACTTTCTGTTCTTAAAAGTGGAGCTGAAAAAGAACGTTTACATAAATCCAGTTTGTTTCATGGATGTAAAGTGTTCTTTGAGAGTAGTTCTGATTAATTGGATTGTAGGTTCCAATTTAATACCATCGAAAGAGTTTATCCATGTTAAGTCTTGAGGGCTAGCACTTTCTAAATCTTTTGGTTTCTGAATGGTAATTATTTTCTTATCTAAGAGATATGAAGGATCTAGTAAATTTTCATCACCATCCTCTAATTTTTTCAAATTTTGTAGCATACACTCTAATAAATCATCATAAAAAAGAAGTGGAATATATTTTTTGTGACTCGCTTTAATTTCTTTAAAAATCTCCTTAGAATCTTTAAAATCAAAAACAAATCCTATTTCTGAAAGATTAAATACATCTATGTCTACGAGTTCAGGATGGATTTGCAATTCTTCCACTTTTTTACGTTTTTTGTAATACTTTAAAATTTTCTCTTTATAAAGTTTAACCTGAACTTCAGTATCATCTGTTTCGATAAGGATAAAATTTTCTTTTATTCGTTTGTTACAGATATCTGAAACCATTTCGCAATATATTTTTGCAGCTTTAGTAAGATCTTCATCATTTAATTTTGCTTTTACCATTGTGTGAATATATGCCCTTAAAACACCCGAAAAATCTTCTTCAATACGCAATAATTTAGCATATAGAAACCTAGTAGCAAACCACCATTTTTCAGCTCTATCAATAGTAAGAGATACTCTAAATTTCTGAAAGGCGCGAATCTCAGTAAAATACAATAGTTTTTCTATTCCTGATTGAATGAAAGGGAGAGGATTAATTGAGGCAACAAGATCATCCATCAATGAGAAGGAGATTGGTTCTCTAGGTCGAATTAACAGAGATTTTTCACCGTTAAAGACTCTATCTACTCTAGTAGGTAGAGGAAATATTGGATTTGCTTCGACGGACTTAAGTAGTGCTTTTATACTTTCTAATTTGAATGCTGAAAGATCTGAAGGAAATACTTCAATATAAAAGAAAAAAGGAGCAGCGTCCGAATTGTATATCTTAAATTTTTGAAATGGACTAATAAAAATCACTAAAAGTTCCGTATTTTAAGCAAGTGTTAATATATGAAAAAGTAATTAATCTATAATATTAGTAAAATTCACTGATATCTTAAGTTAATGTTATTATATATTTTGGGATCTAGAATTAAAATAATCGAAGATTAAATATTTTTGATATCAGAATTAAACTATTATAACTATCAAAATTAAACTAGTAATAGTGGGATATTTGTTTCTACTTTAAGATGATGATACCTATTACATCTGAACGTATTAAACTCCAGTACAACTAGATAAATATTGATGGACAACAAGAAAAATTTGCTAAGTTAGCTGAATTTATAATGGGAAAAAATGAAAAAAAAATTAAAATATTAATTACTTATTTAATTAAGCCGTGAGCATTTTTTAAGCGCTTTTCAGCATCTTGAACGAGATCTTCAACAATTTTCTTTACGGATTCCACGCTTTTAATAACACCAATACTCTGCCCTAACAATACCGCTCCTGAATTTGTATTTCCAGTATAGGCTGCTTCATATGCCTTTCCTTCTGCAATTAAATCTTGTTGAGACATGGTTGCTTCACTTGCCATCTTTGCTGCTTTATCAGCAACAAGACCATGGTGTAAAGAATATTCATTTTTCCAAAGCCTAATTGGTCCAAGGGCCCCCGTGACTAATATTGTATCTTGAGCTTTTGACGGAGGTATAATCTTCTTATATCCCTCATCAAATTCCGACTCAGTAGATGCTATGAATCTAGATCCCATCGCAACAGCACCAGCTCCCATTGCTAAAGCAGCAGCAAGTCCTTCTCCCGTGGCAAATCCTCCACACGCTATTACAGGTGTATTAGGGTGCTTTTGCATAACTTGTTGTAATAAAACTAATGAACTTACTTTTTCATAAGATTGATGACCTCCACCTTCTCCACCAGTTACAACTAAACCATCCACATTCGAAGCAACACATTTATCAGCGAGCCATAAGGCTGGTGCTACATGAAAGTGTTTAATGTTTGAGCCGCTTTCTTTTAATTTTTGAAAAGACTTTGATTGAGGTAAAGTTTTTGATGATCCGGCGCTGGTTATCACATATACACATTGCTCCTTTATTTTTGGATTGTTCATAATAAACTCAGGAATATCCTTGATGAAGTTAGCAGCATCTACTTCTCTCCTTGAAGTTCTAATATTAAAACCAAAAGGTTTATCAGTATGTTCAACAATATATTCCATATTCTCTTTCATTATGGCAACAGGATTTCTTTTTTTTATATAATCACTTATTAGAGCACTATGACTTAGTACTCCAAGACCACCCGCTTCAGATACAGCTACAGTTAATTCAGTTGTATAGAACGGTCCCATAGGGGCGGCAACTATAGGATGCTTAATTCCTAGCATCTTTGTTATGTTCGTTTCTAATACCATTTTTTACTAATCTCTTTTAGTAGTTATTTTTATCTTATTTTTAATTAATATTTAATGTAAACTAGTTAAGAAAATTTATTAAAGTTAGAGATTTTCTGTTGATACTTTACTTCCGTAAGTTTTAATCTTTTTCATCATTTTTCAATTATATATATTAACAATAATATCTGAGGTGGACACTTTTAATACATTAAGAATTGTTATTTATGGGGCCGGTGGAATTGGTGCTACCCTTGGAGGGTGGCTAACACAAGGTTACGACAATGTTTACTTACTGGCGCGGGGTGAAAATGCAAAAGTTTTGAAAAATAACGGTTTAATTCTTTATAAAGGGGATAATAATAACCCAGAGCCAATCTCAGTAAAAATAATAGAAGATTTAAATGAACTCGCCAATATCGATGTTGTAGTAATCGTTGTTAAAAATTATGATTTAGAAGAAGTTGCTATGGATATTTCCAAGAAATTAGGAGATAAACCTATTATTGTTGGATTACAAAATGGTTTTGAGAATCAGCAAATATTACCAAAATATTTTAGGAAGGTTGTTTATGGAGTCATTGTACAGTCAGGTTGGCGAGATAAACCAGGAGTATTTGGAACTAGAGGTAAAGGACACTTAATCTTAGGCACTCCTTACAATGAAAACCAAGAAATTGTTGAAAAAATAGCTAAAATTTTAAACATTGGAATCCGAACAAGAACAACACAGGAATTCCAAGATGCTGCTCATTCAAAATTGATATTAAACCTTTCAAACTCAACATTTACGCTTATAAGTTCTGATCTTAAAGACGATGATGCGATTTTCATGCTTTGGAATATATTTTTGAATGTGTATCTCGAAGGTATAGAAGTTGTAAAAGCTGCCGGATATATTGAATATAAATTAAGGGGGTTATCCTCTTGGAAAGCAATGGAATCAGGTAAAAATTTTGATAAAACCATCGCCGTAAATAATTTTAAGCAAAATATTAAATATTCATGGTTGAATAGTATGGCGCAAGATATAATACATCGCCAGAAGAATCAATCTGAGCTTGAATCATTAACTGGATATCTTGTAAAATTAGCTGATTCATTAAATATCAAAATTCCCTATAATAGAGTTATCTATGAACTTAGTAAGGTTCAATTTAAAAAAACACCATATCAATCACTTCCAGTTGAGATGGTATGGAAAAAGATTAATGACAGTCTTAACAAAAAACAATCTTAATATTAGAATAATCTTTTTACAAGACTAGAATAAATAGGGGAATAAATTAACTAAGGAAAATGAAATTCATAGTATTATGATTGATATAAGTTATAATGAATATTACAATAAAGTTTTAGGGTCATGGATTGGAAGAGTTGTGGGAGATTTTGTTGGGGCTCCAGTAGAACTAAAGAATGTTGATATAATTAAGCAAAAATATGGAAATATTATCGATTTTCCTGAACCCATTGATTTAAATTATGTAAATGATGATGAGATGTATGAAATTGTAGCTCTCATCGCGTTGGAAGAAAAAGGAATTAATTTGACAGCAGAAGACATTGCCCGTGAATGGATAAACCTTCTTAATAGAGAAGATTACGTTTTCACGGCTGAAAAAATCGCATTAAACAACCTTAAGGAAAATATTTTTCCTCCAAAATCAGGCATCTTAAATAATTTTTATTATGATTTCATTGGTGCTCAAATGCGAGCAGATATATGGGGTCAAATATCACCTGGATGTCCAGAAATTGCAAAAAATTATGCTCAA
>SDBT01012311.1_pt1 | contig 13745 bp, 11 predicted proteins | sample 2277101 | NCBI WGS metagenome assembly SDBT01 (sample SAMN10404973, study PRJNA504765) | marine sediment metagenome | isolation source: marine sediment core GS10_PC15, 103 cmbsf | place: Arctic Ocean: Southern Knipovich Ridge | collected 2010
CAAAAACGGCAAACCCCTGGCAGTAAGAAACATTAGAGCAGCAATCGACAGATACATGCAAAAGGCAGATATTCCCAAATATTCTGTTAACGATCTTCGAACTACATTTATCGTTGAAAACTTGAAAGCAGGGGTTGATTTAGTGTTACTGTCCCAGATTGTTGGCCATAAAAGACTTTCAACTACAGAACGTTATTTGGAACTTGCAGAAGTAAAGGAACCAGGCAAAAAACAAACTCTTCAAGAGCTTTAACCTCAAAACTTAACTTTTGCTATAATACCCATACTGGCACGTAGTTTTGGCATATTATATCTAGTTGGGCCGATAGCTCAGTGGTTAGAGCACCGATCTTATGACAGAAAACACATGGATGCGTAGCTCAGTGGTTAGAGCACCGATCTTATAAGTCGGGGGTCCCAGGTTCAAATCCTGGCGCATCCACAATTTTCTGGCATGTCAGCGAAGATGTCATAAGTCGGGGGTCCAAAAATAATACCTATTCACAAATTAAACTATCAATTCACGACCCACAATCTTAAATGTTGAGTTTGAAAAATTTTATAACTTTTTCAGCAGGAAATCTTCCTTTGTAACTATTGTGCATGTCTAAATCTTCTATAGATATTTTGCCAACCATCAATCTTAATCTCTCACCATCTGATAACTGTCCAACTTTTTGCCTGTTATAGTAATACATACTAGGCTTCATAATATCTCCTGGTTTATTAGTTTGAATAAATCCGAATTTGTGCCTAATGGCTCTTTGCCATGCTAATTCCTTGTCAAAACCTATTTCATTAAAGTAATCAAACACATCCCGTAGTGATCCATTAAGCCCAATCTCTGTGGCCACGTACTCTGCTGCATGCTGAAACAATGATACTTCTCCATAATCGCCACAAAAGTCTTGAAAGTAGGTTGCTAAACCCTCCTCTGTTGGAAGATACATTTCTGAATTCTTAATTTTGTTAAATATCCCATTCTCATATCTAATAACATGTGTCATTTCATGTTTAATTTCTCCGTCAACAGAAAAGTATTGAAGGTTGGGTTTATTACCAACCAATATTTTTCTTTCGCTGTATTTGGGACGGAAATTAAATCCCTGTACGTTTGTTAACTTAACTTTATAATTTATTCCAAAATACTCAAACGCACCCTGAAAGCCCTTGTTAATATCACTTGTAGAGAATTTTTCCAATGAACCTGGTTTTGTTTCTATTATTTTCTTCGCAAGCGTAAGAGTATCGGGTACGATCTGCGTTTCAAACACTCTACACGCAACCTTCACCATCGTCTCTATATCTTGACCCAGTGTTGCTTGCTTTAATAATTTATATCTCGGGTTGCGCTCAACCCACTCCTCCAGTCCAATTCCCCACTCATAAGTAAAGGTTGGATTATAATTTTGAGAAGAAGAAAAAAACTTTACTCTTTCTGTCGCAATATTTGTTGGCGTAAGAAACCTAATTAAGTTCACGGCTGTATTCTAATCCAAGCATGAAAATAATCAAAGTTAATGAAAAGACTATCCATTATAAAACAATATCTAATTCAAAGCTTTGCCCGTCTTGTAATCTCCGCCTCCACAAGTCTTACATCGTGTCCGTATTTAAGTCTACTCATCTCGACAATTATCTCTGCTACACGCTTGTTTTGCATGGCTTTTTGTTTCGCCATATCTTTAAAAAGATCCACAGAAAATGGAGGTACGGGTTCGTTGTTTACAAGTGTCTTCACATAAACATTGTATTTATCTATATTTAAAAGATCCTCCTCATTAAACACCGGTTTATATTCATGGGCCAAGTAGTTTGCATCCGTTACTCCAACCCTGTAGGTCATAATCGTTCCAACGTTTCCAAAAACAGCATTTTTAACTTCCTCTTCAACTTGCCCTATAAACTGATTGGCAACAGTTAAGTTTAATCTATATTTCCTGGCCTCGGAAAGAATTACGGCAAAGTCCGGAGTGGCAAAGTTTTGAAACTCATCAACATAGAGATAAAAATCTTTTCGTTGATCCTCAGGAACATCTTGTCTGCTCATTGCAGCCATTAATATTCTTGGTATCAAAATTAATCCCAAAAAGTTCGAGTTTTCCTCACCCAGCTCACCCTTGGAAAGATTAATAAAAAGTATTTTTTCTGAATCCATTACATCCCTAAACGAAAAAGAGGATGTGGATTGACCAATTATATTTCTTATTAACTTATTTGTTACGAATCGACCAAATTTCGAAACAATATAATCTAGGACTTCGGATTTATGAAAGTCACTGGTTTGGGCAATCTGATCTGTCCAATACCTTCTAACAATCGGGTCTTCTACTTTGGGTAGAATTTCTTGAACATATTTTACATCTGTTAATATTCGCATCACTTCAACGAAAGTCGAGCCTTCATCGTACATTGCCGTAAGCATGGCATTTCTTACCGCGTGTTCAAATCTTGGACCAACTATTCCAGTTTTATAAGGATCAAATAGCTTGTACATCATATTAATTACTGATGTTGCTACAAAATGTTTCTGATCTTCCGTCTTTGCTTCCAGAAGGTTTAACCCCATGGGGCGAGTCGTATCGGCAGGATTAAAGTAGATCACATCCTCAGCTCTTTCCGGAGGAATCATTTCAAGAAGATCCTTTACAGCATCGCCGTGCGGATCTATAAAACAAATCCCCTTACCGGCTTTTATGTCTTGTAAGACCATGTCTTTAAGAAGCTCTGACTTACCGGTTCCGGTTTTACCGATAATATACATATGACGACGTCTGTCTTCCTCACTTATATAAACAGGTCGCCTCACTCCTCTGTAGGCACTCATTCCTATATAAAGACCGGAAGTGGGTATTTCGGAAGGTGCGGGGGCGGTTTTAGCATACAGCCAATAAATATGCGGTGTTGTAATTTGCTTGTTTGGAAAATGGAATATCGATGCAAGTTCCTCCGAAGTAAGAATGGAGGGTCTATTGCCCATAAAATGAAACATGGGTTGGTAACGATATATAAAATCTTCCACAAATGCACCTTTTCTTCTTACTTTTCTTGATTTGAATCCATTAATGTCTCCTGCAAACTGCTCAAAGGAGCTTGAAATATTTGAAAGGTGTCCTTTTGCACTCTCTTCGGTTTCTGAAACAACAACCATCCTTATATTTACTTCAAAACCGGGCTTTGAGGTTTTACTCTCAACTGCTTCGAGAGTTTTTGCAGGGATACTAAATTTTGCCTTTTCCGGATCGGATTCTTGTTTCTTGGTCTCCGAGATAAACTTGCTACCAACTTTTTTCCATTTATTGTCAGCCGGAGACACGACAATTTGAATAGCAGCAGCTTCCTTCTCCCCCATTTTTGCCAATGCCGAAGTCATTGTGGCCATGGGGTCTGTCGGAAGATCTTTAAAAACTTTAATCGGATAGTAGTTCTCCTTTCTTAGCTGAAGAGATTTATACGCCACTTTCCCCTCTTTAGTAAAAATGTTGTACTCTTCAACTTCCAAAACCTCGGCATCCGGATAGGCTCCGTGTATTTGTTTTTCAACTAAATCTCTTAATTTTTTGGGTGTCCAAACATAAAACCTGATATCTTCTTTCCTTGCAACAATCTCGAAACTAACAGTGGGCTGGACTGAAAACCTTTGCTTCCAACCACCTTTTTTTATTGAATACAAAGACGCAAAAAGTTGCTCCATTGCGTCGATCTTAATTTCATTACCTTTAGGAACCGCGATCTGGAGAAGAACCGAGTCGATTGATCGCTCTTCTCTGCCTCTCCATCTAATAAAAGTAAAAACCAAAAAGCCCAAACCGATCAGTAACAACAACCCAAGACCAATAAGTACTAATATTAACAGTATTGATCCAAAGTTAATTGACGATGCAACTGGTGCTGCTGTTTGAGTAGGCATATATTATTTATTTAGTCTTTTTTGTAATTTTCCAACCAAAATGCTTGGCCTTTTTAATTATTCTTTTCCAAAAAACCCCCAACCATGTAATTGAATCCGTCATTGGACCTTTTGTCCAGTTGTCTATATCATCATCGTCAGCAGGAAGCTGAATTGTTGTTTGGGTCGTCGGAGTCTGCATCATGGGTTGACCCGTATCGTCTGTCACTTGTGCAGTAACTTGGGTTGGTACGGATTTCGTTCCACCCTGCTCAACTTCTCTTGGAATTTCAGCGGTCTCAGGAACAACTTTTACATCCTCGGGGATACTTTGTGTTTTTTCTTGCTCAACTTGAGTCATGGCCAGTTCATTTTAACACTGCACTAAGTAAATTCTAAATAGGCTCTTGAATTTATATGTAAAATAAGCAACAATGCCATAGAGATTGTGTACAAGGAATTCGGTGAAAATCCGAAGCTGTGCCGCAACTGTAACCCCACTCCACGCAAAGCTACGAGGGATGAGGAAGCCAGAAAACTTACAATCTCTATATCCCGAGCAGGAAAAGTATGTTAATTGAAAAAGAGAGATTATTAATTCCCGGTAGAAACGAAAGACAGCCAGTACTAGAAGCTGCTTCATACTCTCTAGAAACAAGAAGAATACCAGATACATATCCGTTTACTATAAAACTAGGCAAACTCTTCACGCCTGATGGACAACTAGCAGAAAACTCAATTGAGAAAGACTCAGATGTTGGAAAAAGAGAATATGAAGCATTTCTAATAATTCAAGATTGGGCAAGTCAAAACAATGGTGGTCTTTCTATTTGGATAAGTCCACCCCATAAAGACAAATATCCATGTTCAAAAATAATACTTAGTGAAGTTATACAACCAAACAACTCAAGATTACTGGTAAACAAAGCAATTCTTATTGACTTGGATGAAAATGAGTGTATTGGTCTGTTTAATAATATTACTGGTAATACAATCAAACTTACCAACCCCGAAGAGCTAAGAAGTAATCCAATACTTTTTGAGTATATAAATCAAAAAAAAATGGATTCGATACTTGATCAAATATTAGAAAGCGAAATACAACAGTTGGCAATGATTAAAAGGGGTTACGATGTATATGAGGCAGAAAGAACAATACAATATTTCAGAAATCAAAGATTCGCTTTCGGTTCCTTTTTGCCCAATGCAGCCAAACCTGACGGTATGATTGGTAGTCATACAAGCAGTTGCCCGCCTGGTCATTCGGGAAATATGACTGCTTTTGAATTTTTTTCTAACCCTTCAAAATTAAAAGAAGGAATAATAATCTTGTGCTGCACGTGCCCTTTCTGTAACAAGAAGGTTGAGGCAGAAATTAGCGACGGAAGAATTCATTGCCCAAAATGTAAAGAGTCGGCTCCGTGGTTCGAATAATTAGCTTTTCCAAATTTCCTCTTTTATTCCAGAGGAATTATTTACTTTTCTTGCAAGCATAAACAAAAAGTCCGATAGTCTATTTAAGTATATTAATATTTGTGAGTTTATCGGCCCTGTTTTGGACAATTCCACAACCTTTCTTTCTGCATGCCTTACAAGGGATCGTGCATAATGCAAATTGGAAGCAAGCTTGCTTCCTCCCGGTACAATAAAGTTTTTCAATACAGGAAGTTCTCCTTCCATCTTATCAATGGCTGTCTCGAGTCTCCTGGCTCTCGTTTTATAAAAACGTAGTTTGCTTCCTGCCAATATAGAGCCAATTGTTAAAAGATCTTTTTGGATATTTATTAACATTTTGGATACACTGAGATCTTGACTGTTTGACACAACAACTCCCAAAAAACTATTCAACTCATCTATCGCCCCAATTGTTTTAATCTGAGCACTACTTTTTGACACTTGTTCGTTTGAGCTCATTAAACCTGTTTTTCCCTTGTCTCCTCTTTTTGTATAAATTGCCATTGATGCCGATAGTATAGCACTGTATATTATTCTATATAATCTCTCGCTCATGCGTGCAAAAGAAAAAGAACCACAAATAATGTACACAGCCCAAAAGGCTGTGGTACTCAGTGAAGACGGAAAAAGTATACTTGTAAGCAGGTATCTCGCATCTACACACCTTCCAGAAAAACTTGAGAATAAGGTCTGTTTACCAGGAGGGAAAATAGATCCAGGTCAAATGCCTGATGAATCAATAATCGAAGAAGTACAGGAAGAAACAGGCATTTCTGTTAAACCATTATTACCCTTTTATATGTGGTCATGGGCATATGACAGAAAAGGAGAAACAGTACAAATAACTGCTATCGCCAGACTCGCCGTATACGAAAGCGGCGAAATACAGCCACCCAAAGCCCAAAAGGAGACTACTATGTCTAAAGCTTGGTGGTTGAAAATCGACGACTTAGAAAGTCAATTAGATGAATTCGTTATCGACGAGCAACCCATCATCGAAGCATTTTTGAAATTCCGTGAGCAAAATCCTTTTACTCCGCCTTACTAAATATGGGCGTACAATACACCAACTTCACTTGTACAAGAGCTCTATCTAATTCTTTCTGGAGTCCCTCCTGGGAAGTATTTGCCACATCTATATCTCACAACCGCCCGCCACGCATGCATATTCTTTTGCACCCTTAGTGTTATCATCGTTTTCGTAAAGATATAGTTTGGAGAAATCTATATTAGCCACCCTGCTTGCCAACTTCTCGTAAGTTTTTTTGTCGATGTCTTCATAGGGTGGTAGTTTGTATAAATGACCATTTCTGGGAAGAAAAGATAGTCCTCCTACAATTTCCCAGTTTTTATAAACCCAGTTGGCAACCTCTAACCATTCTGTGTCACCTACATAAATAGTTGCTGAAGGATTGTGTTCCGTAAAATTCATCTTTATCTTTTTCCACTCCTCCAATAGTTCAATTGCAGTAACATCATCTTTTAATATTGCGTTTCTGGGCGACTTAACCGGAAACTCTAAAACATAGCTTGTGGCATTTTCCGGATCTTGTCCAACCTCTGGATGGCAGGGAACACCATTGTCTTTAAGCATCTTGAGCAGTGGATCTGTCGCATTTATTCTTACCCTTCTAATATAATACTTTGCAAATCTGGGATGCATACCAGACGCAGTGTTAAGAAGTTGAGAAGAATTTCCGGAAGGCTTCACACAAGTGACACAAGTCGATTGGTTTATACCAAACTTTTTGGCGTAACGCTTGTTAACACTCACCGCTTTGTCTCGCATCTTTTTTAACACTTCCGGTTTACTTACAGTTTTGTTGTCATAATAGCCAGTAAACGAAACTCCCAAAAGCGCTTCTTCTTCACAGTTTTTCTTCCACTCAGGATTAAGATAGGGAAAATCGGTAAGCGAGGCTTGATATGTTCCCAATATTGAAGCGAGTCTTGTTTTTCTCAAAAGATCTTTCTCATCATCCTTGGCGTTTACAACAACAGCAGTCAGATTACAAAATTGTCTTGATCTTAGTATTATTTCACCACAAGGATTAGTCCCCGAAAAAGACAAATATTTAGAAAAGTTCTTGGCTCTTCTTTTTGGAAGCTGTTTCATTAAAGATCCCCTGTTGAAAATACCTCTTTCCCCTGTGCCGCTTAAGGAAAGCGCCAACCATTCCTTAATAAAATCAGCAGATGACGGTTTTTCTTCATATGCTGCAGAATTGTTGGCCATACTTCTCTGAGGCTCATTGGTCCAAAACTGTCCTTCCTTCGCGTGTCTCATTTCCAAATCGTCAAGGTCTGAAATCGAAATCATCGCACTTCTTCTAACCCCTCCTGCTACAACTATCTCCCCTATCTTGCAGGCAATATCATGAACGTCCAGAGAAGAAAGTCTTTTGCCCTGCTTTCTTAAGATTTTGTCCCTGGAATATTTCATCAAATCATCAAGCGGCTCTGGTCCAGAAGCTCTTCCTCCCATCGTTTTAAGCCTTGCCCCTGTTGACCTTACTTTCGAATAATCAAACTCTATATCTTTTCCACTAAACCATGTTCTTGTCGCCAACAAAAAAGCATCAGCCCAACCCTCTTTGCTGTCTGCCACAACATGAGCCTTAAGTTTTTGACCAGTTTGGGGCTTGATAATAGGAAGTCTGGCTATTGACTTTTCCTCCACGGAAAAACCCACTCCACATCCACACATAGATATATACATCACTTCAGCAAAATCTCTAAGTTCGGATATCGAAATAAAAGAACAGTTATAAGCTGCCACATTCGTTGCCCTGGCCGCTTCACCCGAAGACCATACCAACCTCATAGAAGGGACTATTTCCTGATTAAGAAGTGCACTTCTTATCTCGTTATATAAACCATCGCTCATTTTCTTTTTAAGATTTTCTTTCATGAAGTCCATAAACCGATCAATAGTTTCTGTCCATACTTCACGTCTTCCGAGATCTTCCCTCCATCTTGAATATGTTCTGTAGTAAACAAACTGCGCCAAAGAACTGCTAAAATACTTACTACTTTCTTCGGCAAGTTTACGAACTTCTTCCGGAACTTCCTCTCTTGTTTTTCTTAAATCTGCACGTTCTTTTCTGTATAAAATATATGATTTTGCAGTCTGGACCAGATCGGAAAGGATAAGATATTTCTCAACTAAATCCTGCACCTGCTCTACTGAAGGGACATAGTTTTCCTCTTGAGAATCAATTTTTAGAAGCTCTAAATATACCTTTTTGGCAATTTTAATGGCGTCTTCTTCATTGCCCTCTCCCGTGGATATCATCGCTTTGTAAGAAGCATTAACCACTTTGGTAATGTCAAAATCAACCAGTTCTCCGTTTCGCTTCCTGATTTTCACTACTTCCCCATCAACTATCTTCATAAGTCCATTGCCATTTAATGCTTTCAATGAAACAGAAGCTTCACCATTACCTTTTTTTCTATGGGTTTTTTTGCTTGTTTGGTTTTTCTGTGTCGTTGTTGTTTGCATACTAGTCTTTTATAGCCTTTTCAAAATCGGTCAAGTCTTCAAATTCAAAATAAACACTGGCAAACCTTAACCAGGCAACCTTATCTATTTTTTTAAGTCTCCTAGAAATCGCTCCTCCAATCACCCTAGACGAAACTTCTTCTTTTTGTTTGTTCATCATTTCTCTTTCAACCTGATCAGCAACTTCGTCTACTAGCTCAATTGTAACAGGCCTTTTTTCTATTGCTCGCAATATCCCCTTCTTCACTTTTTCTATTTCAAAAGGTTCTCTATGCCCATCTTTTTTTACAACCCACAAAGTTGTTCCTCTAACCTTCTCATAGGTCGTAAATCTCTTCTTGCATTTTGTACACTCTCTTCTTCTTCTTATTGCTTTTCCCTCATCGACCGATCTTGACTCTAGCACCTGTGTACTATCAATCGTGCAAAAAGGACATTTCATATATGAAAAATAATAGCACTATTCATAGTGCAACTAAAATATTGAAACACTATATGTGGTCTTGTCAACTGGTAACATATAGGTCATATCGTATCACTATCTTTCGATTTGCTCGCAACAAAGCCTTTTTTGAAGTATTTTTGTTTTGCACTTTTTACTCTACCTGTTTGGCCATTAAAATAAAGTAAATAGAAACTAACAACCATCTATTAATACTTGTACGAAAGGGTTACTTTTCACCAAGTGTAAGGATTAAACAATGTTTAAAAAGGATTGTCGGGAGGTATAATGCTTAAAGAATATAGAGCAGCAGCAGCCCTCTCGTAGGCGTTTTCGGAATACTCGCGAGTGTTGATAATATCCGGTCTTATTTCTTCAGGGGCCATACTGCCCATCTGCTCGACAACTAATCTGTGCATAAGAGAAGCATTTGCTATTCTTTCCAAAAATAGTGCGGTATCATAACCCGCATGACGGTTTTTTTCTTCAAGATCACTTGCCAGTTTTAAGTAATGCTCAGCCTTAAGAAGTGTTGAGTAACCCTTGTCGTATTTTTTATTTTCAATAAGAACTCTGGCGGATCCAAGACGCTTATCTGCAAAAAGCAAGTATAGTTCAGCCTTTTTAGTCGGGCTTGTTGTTATGCCTAGCCAAACCTTATCCCTGGCTGCCTTGACAAGCCACAAGGGGTGATCAGGCAGGACCGTTCCGGGAAAAACCAGACGATAGTGTATTTCGATATCTTTTGTTTCATTATTGTCGGGTAGAAATACCTGTGTATTTAGCTTCTCAGGGCCTGGCTGAGTAAATCTTGGAATAACCGAAGCACTTCTTAAAATCGAGATAAATAAAACAAAAAAGGCAAAAACAACTGTTAACAAAATTAATACAAATCTTGTACGCATGAGGTAGAGATATGGTAAAACTTAAGTTGATACATTGTCAAGGCTACTGGTTTTATCTGAACAATATTATTGGCCACTGCCACAATACGTGGAGAAGAATTGAAGAGGCAATATTTTTCGTCCTTGCAAAAATAAATGCTGATCCAATTCCAAATATTGTTACCAGAAAAAGGAATGTCAAACTTTGTGACAAGTTCATGTTCCATACGAAAATCGTAATTGGTGCATGAACAAGGCCCCAAAATACGCTTGTCGAGATGTTAGCTAACCATTCGTTATTGGTTGCGTAATTGACTCTATTAAAAAGATACCCCCTAAAAGTAATCTCCTCCGTAGTTGCAGTAATAAACGACAATCCTAGTGCTGCAATAAAAAACGTATCTCCCGTGTTGGCAGAAAAATTAAACTCGCCGTATTTAAGATAGTTAATCATTAGCGCTTCAAGTGCAAAAACAACACCCAAAGCAAGAGCATAATAAATTGCCGGAAAAAGGTTTTTAGTTGTTATCCCAAGAGAAGATAAACCCAAACCTTCTTTTTTTACTAAGTACAAAACTGGCAGTAACCAAACCAGAGGTTTAATAAATATCTCTTCAACTCTTTCCGGAAGTTCGAATAAAAATCTATAAAACCCCCAAACAATTAGAAGGTAAGCAGCAAGAATTGTAGCATGTTTGAGGGCAGTCTCTTTGTTTAGCTTTATTGCCATAAATTAACTTTTCTTATTATCTATTTTACACTCTTTAAAAGCCAAGTCTATTGTGTCAATTATCATATTCACCCTTTGTTTTGCTTCTTCATAATCTATGGCGTTTTTTTCTTCCGGGAACCAGTGGAAAAGAAGGTTTCTTGCCTCCCTCCAAGTTATCCAAAGCTTGTCAGCAAACTGCCTTCCTCCACAATATTCAACCAACTTGTCATAGACGCTTTCTCGCACTCTATGTCTTCTGTCTAATGAGGGATTAAGTGCTTTACCGATTCTGAACCTTCTACCTAAATACTCTTCCCTACTGATAAACCCCATGTCTAAAAATAGCTTTTTCAAAAACCCCTCGTATGCTTTCGATGCCGGAAAGACAATAAACGCATAGTCGTGGAACTTTCTGTCCCATTTATTTACCTTTCTTGTTAAATGGAAAGATTCTCTAAGAAGCTCTTGAATGTCTTCTTCTAAATAATCCCACCAAATCTTTTCCTCTAGGTTAATATCCATTGATCCAACTCTTAAGTAGTATCTAATGTTATTTTTATTTCATACAAATTGTCAAATTCTTGGAAATATTTATGCAAAAAACGGTATAATTTCCTCGTGACAAAAAAAACAGATAAAAAAACCAAAAAGGAAAAGGGTAAAAAAGTAAAAAAGACCAAATCGCCGAAAAGAGTAAAACCAAAAAAGAAATTTAATCTTCTAAGCAGGAAAAACAAAAAACGAATTATATTTTTTGCAATATTGATTGGTTTTTCGGTCTGGTTTCTGTGGCACATGCCACTTCCCACAAAACTCGGCTCAATAGACTATCCTGTCTCAACTAAAGTGTATGACCGCAACGATAATCTTCTGTATGAAATATACACAGATAAAAGGCGTACACCTGTTGAACTTGAAAATCTTCCGGACCATGTTAAACAAGCAACCATTTCAATTGAAGATAAAGATTTTTATAAACACTATGGATTTTCTCTTGTCGGAATGACCAGGGCGGGATACAACATTATAGTTAAGCAAAAACTACAAGGAGGATCAACCCTGACACAGCAGCTTGTTAAAAACACTCTCCTCACCCCCGAGCGAACTATCAGGAGAAAAATCAGAGAGTTTTCTTTGGCCATGATTGTTGAAGGAATTTATACCAAAGACCAGATTTTGGAAATGTATCTTAACCAAATCCCCTACGGCTCAACTGCTTATGGAATTGAAGCAGCAAGTGAACTTTATTTTGGAAAATCTGCAAAAGACCTAACACTTGCGGAAAGCGCACTTTTGGCAGGACTTCCTGCGGCACCAACGCGTTACTCTCCTTTTGGAGCACGCCCGGAGCTTGCAAAAGGCAGGCAAGAAACGGTGTTAAGAAGAATGGTCGAGGACGGATACATCACCCAAAACCAAGCCGATGCCGCAAAAGAGGAAGAAATCGTTTACGCCGAGCCGGAAAAACTCAAAGCTCCACACTTTGTTCTTTGGGTAAAAGAGCAACTTGCCGAAAAATACGGCGATGCTCTTGTTGAACAAGGTGGATTAAGGATAAAAACAACACTTGATTTGCCACTCCAGGAATTTGCGCAACAAGCCGTAGCAACTGAAGTTGCCAAACTGAAAAAAAATAATGTAGGTAACGGAGCAGCGATTGTCACAAACCCAGACACAGGTGAAATACTCGCCATGGTCGGATCAAAGGACTATTTTGCCGAAGACGAAGACGGAAAGGTGAATATCATCTTGGCAGAAAGACAACCAGGCTCATCTATAAAGCCACTCAATTACGCACTCGGCATCAGAGACAAAAACATAACAGCATCCAGTCCTTTGGCAGATGTTCCGACCTGCTTTTCTGTTGCAGGACAAAAAGGTTATTGCCCCAGAAATTATAGCTTTGATTTTCATGGAGCAACGCAAGTACGTTTCGCTTTAGGTAACTCTTACAATATTCCTGCTGTCCGTGTACTTGCCTTAAATGAAATCGAGAACTTTATAGACCTTGCCACCAAAATGGGAATAACCACTTGGAAAGATCCTGCCAATTACGGCTTATCTCTAACTCTTGGTGGAGGAGACGTAAGACCCTACGACATGGCTACGGCGTTTGGGGTTTTTGCCAATCAAGGGGAAAAAGCTTCCCTTGTTTCGATCTTGAAAGTTGAAGATTGGCAAGGAAAAGTATACGAAGAAACAAACCCAGATGAAATCGAAAAAGAAGAAGTTCTAGATCCAGCGGTTACCTATATAATCTCGCATATTCTCCTAGACGACAACGCAAGGAGTGCAACCTTTGGGGCAGGTTCTCTTTTGAACATAAGGGGTCACCCAGAAGTGTCTGTTAAAACCGGAACGTCAAACAACCTTCGTGACAACTGGACAATAGGATACACATCTGATGTTGTAGTAGTTGTTTGGGTGGGAAACAACGACAATACACCAATGGGCAGAGCAACTTCTGGGGTTTCGGGCGCTTCACCTATTTTGAATAAAGTAATTAAAGAGGCTTTGGACAGAATTGAAAGTGGTGATCTGGGAGGTAAACAAAAAGATCACGGTTGGCCTGAAGAACCCGAGGGTATAGTCGGATCTTTGGTTTGCACAACAAGCGGAAACACACCTGACGGAGACAAAGAAAACCCCGGATGTCCAACAAGGTTTGAGTATTTCTTAAAAGATGCAATAGGCGCAAGATTAAACTCGGGTGCCATGGATCTACAAATCAACAAAGAAACGGGCCAGCTTGCAGACCCAGATTTGCCACCCGAACAAATCGAAACACAAAACCATCCTTTCCTAATTGATCCACTGGGAACTCTGGTCTGTCTTGACTGCATGATTGCTTCTCATTCAGC
>SDBT01012312.1_pt1 | contig 13745 bp, 13 predicted proteins | sample 2277101 | NCBI WGS metagenome assembly SDBT01 (sample SAMN10404973, study PRJNA504765) | marine sediment metagenome | isolation source: marine sediment core GS10_PC15, 103 cmbsf | place: Arctic Ocean: Southern Knipovich Ridge | collected 2010
CTAGAAAGTTAGGGGCTTAATTGGGAGCTGAAAACAGGAAAATGATGCAAATCGGGTACTTATGTCTATTTGAGCGATTAGGTCTTGAGCAAGAGTATTTCGGCCTTCAAGGCAGCGCCGCTCACCTCAATTTTAGCAAGACTGGGTGGCTTGCCGTGTCGATTGTCGCCCGCACTGCCAGGATTGAGGAACAATATTCCCTCTACTTCACGGACCTTTGGTACATGCGTATGCCCAGAAATTACCAAATCAAATCCGGCAGCTTTAGGATTCAGATTCATGCTGAGTAAATCGTGCAGGATATAGATTGATACATGGCCAATTTCCACAACCTCTGATCGCGGCAAATCATTTGTCCATGGGTCATGATCCATGTTTCCCCGAACCGCTACCACAGGCGCGATCATTTCGAGATTCTCCAGAATCTCCCGTCCGCCGATATCTCCCGCGTGAATAATTAGATCTGACCCCCGAAGCGCAACCAGGGCATCCTCTCGCATGTTGTTATGGGTATCCGAGATTACACCAATCTGATATCGATCGCTTTTTTCAATTATGTTCATCGCTATTCGACCATACCAATACCCGCTCCACAAAACACGCAGAATACTTTACAATGCCGTCTTACCCAGAAACAATGCCAACATCTTAACACACAGATATGATCCTGCTGCTTTTATTCTTCATCATTTTGTTCGCTAGTTTTACCCAAAGCCTTGCCGGATTCGGCTCAGCCCTGATCGCAATGCCTTTACTGGCGAATTTATTAGGGCTGCAAATTGCCGCCGATGGGAACCGGCGGAATTCAAGGCAAATCTTCAGGGATTTTTTTTAGCCACAAGCCTGTGGATAGTGGCAAGCCATGCGATCAGAGGTAACATCACCACCGACATCTGGACGCTTTTTCTACCTTCCATGTTGGCGATAGCGCTTGGCGTTTGGGCAGGGCTTATGCTCGATCAACGAATCGATTCCAGAGCATTCGGAAGAATTGTACTTTGGTTGTTGCTTCTCCTCGGAGTGAGTATTTTTCTCTTGTTTGATGTTCAAAGTAATTTCCGATTGAGCGCAAGTTGTTGCGCCCTCGGGAGGCTTATCTCAGACAGACGATCGGCGAGTGATTTCAGTCGCCATTGTTTATGCGAGTAAAAACACTCCTGCAATCGGGCTAATAAACATGTCACCGTAGGTCACAGATCCGGTCTGCCTGCCAAAAGGGTTTGTTCACATTACTGGATTACATCATGGTAGGATCACATACAAATACCCAACCGGCTGAGATAGTTTTTAAAACTTATTGCGAGCCCATAAAACCAAAATGGAAAACTCCAACGCCAACATTGTCATTTGTGGTGCAGGGATCGCCGGATTAACGGCGGCATACGTTTTATCTTCCCGCGGATTTGATGGAATCCTCTTGGTCGATAAGGGCGCACCCCTCTCTCTCACCAGCGATAAATCCACTGAAGCGTATCGAAATTGGTGGCCCGGTCCAGATGGTGCCATGCTCGCCTTGATGAACAGAAGCATCGCTCTGCTTGAGAAGCTAGCAATTGACAACAACAATGTATTTCACCTGAATCGTCGTGGTTATGCATATGTGACTGCCAACCCTGAGCAGATATCCGAATTCAAATTGATCGCGGAGCGAGCAGCAGATCAAGGCGCCGGACCCCTCAGAGTTCATAAAGGCCTCGCTGATGACCCTCCCTACTCTCCCCACCATGCGAGCAATTTTATTGACCAACCGGATGGTTGCGACCTCATTCTCGACACGAACATAATCCAAGAACACTTCCCATATCTTTCACAGAACACGGTTGCTCTTCTTCACACACGAAGATGCGGCTGGTTTAGTGCCCACCAGTTAGGAATGCTTCTTCTTGAAAAAGCGACTCAGCAGGGGGTAAGTTTCATCAACGCAGATGTAGAAGGAATAAGTCTGGCGAACAATGCAGTGGATCAAATTTACCTCCGAAAAAATGGGTCTCTCTCTACAGTCTCCACAAAACTATTCATTAATGCGGCCGGCCCCCACGCGCTGAAGATATGCGAAATGATGGGTATATCAGCGCCTATTTTTTGCGAAAAACACCTCAAAGTGTCTATCAAGGACATTGAGAATGTGGTTGCTCGTGATGCGCCACTATTAATTTGGAATGATCCGCAACGAATTGCGTGGGATGAAGGCGAACGACAAATGCTCTCCGAATCAGATGCTGACAGAATTTTGCTTGAAGAGCTTCCCTCCGGCGCGCATCTAAGGCCGGAGGGCGCGGCGGAGAGTCAAAACATCCTTATGCTCTGGCCTTATCATTTGGAGCCGGTACAGCCAACTTTTCCAGTAACAATCCCCCTCTCGTATCCTGAGGTAGTCTTGCGCGGGCTTGTGAGCATGGTTCCAGGTCTACAATCCTACCTCGAGCGAATGCCCAAGCCATTCATCGATGGTGGTTACTATACTAAGACCCCGGAAAACCGCTTACTCGCAGGTCCATTACCCGTTAAAGGAGCGTACATACTTGGTGCCTTATCTGGTTATGGTTTGATGGCTGCATGTGCTGCGGCCGAGTTATTAGCTGAACATATCGCTCAAACCGAGCTCCCATGGTATGCACCGGCGTTCATGTTGAGCCGCTACGATGATCCAAATTACCTCCGGACGTTTGAGGAATGGGAGCATTCAAACCGGCTGTAGATTCAAAACCTAGGCCTACTCTGACGCTCGCGCTGGGAAAGCTGCGCACAGACGCGCGGATCCTTCAGCCCATTTTCTGAGCGAGCTGCAGCATTTGCCCAAATCTTGCAACATGCAAAAGGTGCAGGAGTAACAATTCGAGATCTGAAATTTGTGGCCGGAAAGAAAATGTCTTTTGCTGGTGACCTTGATATAGATACTCCCACCGGAACCCTTTCCCGGGTTTGGGCTAGATCAGGTTTCTAAGGCGGATTGACAATAGGATTTGGTGAATTTATAAAGCGATTTGAAGCCGTTCAAATCCCTACATTATCCTTACACAGGCTTGCAATCTAAGACGGGCTGTTTAGAATTGAATCGCTGCACCGTAAGTAATTCTACATAAACCAAACTGAGAGAGTTACCCACGTAATGATCGTAAGACGAGAGATGCTTGAGCTGTTGAAATCTCGAGCTGGAGATTTAGGATGATGCCTGCTGCGATACTTGCGAATGGTTTGAATCCCGTCCTGATTGGCATTGTCGGCATTGTCCTTATCCTTGTTTTATCCATTACGCTGGTAATTATCGTATTGATTCGAAGAAGACGGAAGAAAGTGGAGCCCCCAAGCGAGGAAATGTTTGATGTCGCTCAAAGGTTGGCTGAATCCAGTCAAGGCGCGGAGGGGAATGAACAATCCCAATCAGCCTTTCGTGCTGCACTTGACGCACAACAACCCCCGGTCAGCCCAAGATCAAAGATCCTTGCGGAATTGGGGGCTAGACAGCTTCTAGAACAAGTAAACTCTCACATCCTGGAGGGGCGCGGTGAAATCTCGATGCGCAGTGGAGAAATCCGAATCGAATGGACTGATTTGGAGGAGTCTTCGGTTCAAAGGGGAATCATGATACGAGTCCAAGACTCGAACACATTGCTCATTAATGGGCAACCCTTTTCTGCTACTCGCGAAGGTGCTCAGCAAGGTCTAATCTCTTGCTTAAAAGGGATGAAACTAGAATAGCATTTCTACTTGACTTTCGAATTCGCCCCACATCTCGGATTTCATTGAAACCCCACTTTTTTTTTTATAAATGGCTCCATTGAAAAAAGTTAATTGCAAGAAAAGGACTGGTATATGTGGGGGGGTTTTCAGCGGACTCATAAATAGAGTATTTGTTCTAATTTTGCATATGGCATCATTAGCAAATCTGTGCTAGGCTACATGTGGCGTTGAGGACCCAGACGACCCCAATATGTGGGGGTTTAGTCGCGTTTAGGTACTTTGATCAGGCCTATGGCTCGAAGGTAGCGGCGGGAATTGACTGAGTGAGCATAGACAAGGTACCAAATTCTACGGTCGAACGCAGATCAGGAACTCAATTCCTATAGAGCATCCCACCTCCCTATCCTTGATCAAAAGGTAGGTCGATGACTCATACATTGAACACGGTTGTAGAGGAGCTTCAAGGGCGACCTTGTTCCACTGATGAACTTGACTCCCTAAAAATCTGGGCCCGGTCGAAAATCCATTGGAGTGCTCATATCCTGCATGCCATCGTAAGAACAAAGGGATATTTAGTGCAGATCGATTCTGAATCATTCGCTTGTCCAATGTGGTTCGGGATTGACAATGAGGAACTTCAACAGGGCCTTCATTTTGCAACTACTGCATAACAACCTTTCAACATTGTAACTGGTGGCAAGCGATACGTGCGATGGGAAAACCAAGGACGTTCATTTGAACGTCCTTGTCTCATATCACAGTCGCTTAGCAGCAACGATCGGTGCTTAGCATATCATGCCGCACCTGTCCAATTCATTTATCGGAAGTTAGAATAAAGAGCGCACTGAAAAAACTACCCTCAAAGCGAGGGGAGGGGTATATGTGAGGATACGGGTGAAGCTCGCATCCCCCACTTATACCGGCCTTCTTCTTACGATTGACCTTTTTTCAGTGGAGTCAATAATTAAATCACTAACAATTTTCGGAGGTAGTCTACAATATGGGCGAAATTTATGTGCCTGAATCGGCGATGGCTATCGTCGCACATCCCGATGATATCGAATTCTCTTGCGCAGGAACTCTGGCGCGCTGGGCAAAGGGCGGTTCAAGGATATCCTATGTTCTCTGCACCAGCGGTGAGGTTGGCATCAGTGAATCGAGGATGACAAAAAAAAGGGCGGCCAAAATCCGTGAAGCTGAGCAACGAAAGGCTGCGGAGATTGTCGGTTCTCAAGAGGTCGTATTTCTTCGTGAACCGGACGGACTACTCCAACCGACCCTAGACCTTCGCAAGAAATTAGTGCGAGAAATTCGCCGCTTCCGCCCAGAAGTAGTTATTACGGGTGACCCAACCATCGTTTGGACAGGGAATGAATATATAAACCACCCTGACCACCGTGCAGCTGCCTCAGCAGCCCTGGCTGCTACTTTCCCGGCCGCTGGACAACCCAACCTGTTTGAGGAACTTGAGAAGGAAGGATTCTCGGCCCACAAACCTCGCAAAGTATTTGTGACTACTTGGACAGATGGCGATATCTATGTCAGCATAGACGAAACTATTGATACCAAAATTGAGGCACTGCGCGCACATGCCAGTCAAATGAAGGACTGGGATCCTGAACCTCGGATTAGGGAATGGGCATCGAGCAAGGCGAAACGCATCGAGGCCAGCTATGCTGAAACATTTCGCGTGATCACTCTCGTGAAGGACGAGGATTGGGAAAAATCGCGGGGTGAGGTATTGCCGAAGAAAGACTAATCCGAATCTTCATCATCCGGGAGTTCATCGATGAACTCCTCAAATACTTCGAGGCGCTTCGACATTTCTGGATCTTCGGCTTTCCCAGTCAGCAGTTTTCTCAAAGGCATTCCAGGTTCACCTTGTTGAGAAAGAGCCCATCTCCTTAATTCCTCAAAAACTCCTGCTCTCCACAGGATGAAGAACAGAATCGCAGCTGTGATTCCAATAATAGGCAGCATTTCAAACCCTCCCAGAGCAGACCTAAGTTCAATCCAATCCTATTTACCACCATTTTGAATAATCAAGGCCGGATTAATACCTATGCTATCACGCTTTGAAGGATGTATTACAAAATAGTCTAAGAATGAGGTTAGAGCCACTTATGGAAACCGCGCATTAATCATCGGATAGATAATTGAGCTTCGTCCAAGGTGAACGTAGTTCACCCACCCGCCCGACTGATTATAAAAATATCGCAGGGACATTCGTGGTGAGCTACGCTCACCCTGAACATCCCTGCGATCCACAGAATTGAAACCTACGTATTCAACCTCACCTAGTTTCCAAACAGCCAATCCGTCCAACCCAGATTCTTTCCGGGCCTGGAGGTACTCGAAGTGGGAAAATTCGTCCCGTAAAAGTGGTTGATTACGAAGGGCTCCCAGGTGTCATCCCCTTCAGCGGGAAAATTAGCCTGATCATGCAGCCAGGTTACCGCCCGCAGAAGTGCCTGATCCTCCCAGTTCCATACGTCATACCCGGCACGATGGAGGATCATGGCCTGAGCCAATGCACCCTGCATGCCTTCCCAAACATAATTCTCTTTAGGCGGAGGCCAGGAAAATCCACCAGCTCGACGTTGATCATCCGGCAACACACCACCGATGGGATGGCCATTTTTGGTGCATCCTTTGGGGTTGATTCCTACCGGTTTGCTGGGATCACACTGCCAATCGAGATTCCCATAGGAAAAACCTGCATAGGTTGAGCGATCACCGAGCCATCCTTTGAAGACTTGGGCCGTTCGCTCAAGTTCTGCCTGGTCACCCAGGTAAACAGCGACTGCTGCTCTACTGCCACCTGCGTGAGTCCCCCAGTTGTTGGGGCGATCTTCATGGGTAGAGATGAGCGTCTTGCCACTCAGATTCTCCGTGAGCGTGCGGCGCAGCCAAGGTCGGTATTGGTTGTTATCGAATGTCGGATCGTAGTTCTTTAAATCGATCAGATCTGCGGCCACGACATAGGCGACCAATTCGCGCCCCAATGCCAATGTGCGACCACCAAGCTCCGTATCGATGGCCATCCCTAATTGCCGCCGTACCTCCGTGCGGTAGCTCTCCTGCCCTGTGCGAGCAAACACGAGCGCCTTGGCCAGCACGGTCACATTATTGCTTTGATCTTGATTGCTGAGGTCTGGTGTGCCGGCGGAGCTATCGGCCTCACCTTTTACGTTGTTCCATGCCGAACCCGAAGTGGGAAGCGACCTAAGATCTTCTATCGAGATCAGGAGTCCAATCGAGCCATCGCCAGGAACCGGCGTTGGAGGAGGAGTTGGTGTTGGTGGCGGCGGTGTAGGTGGCAGGACAGTTGGTGTCGGTTCGATGATTGATCCGTTCTTGGCGACATCCATCATGCACGCCGCTTCCGCGCGTGTGAGACCATCATAAGGCCTGAAGTATGAGTCGCCCCGATTGCCGAAATCCTCGCAATTGTGGAGCAGGCCATCGGCGTATGCGGCAGCGATCCACTTGCTGAACCAGACTGCTTCAGCGCCCGCAGGCACATCTGTGTATATCTGGCTGCCTGGATCTGGTGGAACGTAGTCACTCCCATGCAGCATACGCTCGAAGAACACTGTCGCCTCTGCGCGCGTGTGTTGTTGCAACGGACAAAAAACCAGAGGGTTGCTGCCACACCCAGAAGTGTAGCCGTCGTTCCACAACCCTATCGCCCACTTGGCGAACCACTCCCCTAAGGGCACATCAGCGAAAATTGATTCGGAGGGTTGCGGCGGCATGTAACCTCCACCCCAGACTCCTCTTTCCACAAATACAGCACCCTCGCCACGTGTCATCTCGTTCTCAGGGCAGTACATGAGAGGATCTGCGCTGCATCCGGAGATATATCCATCGTGATAGAGGGCCTCGATGTGATCGTAGGCCCAAAAATTCTTGGAAACGTCGATGAATGTGGTGTCTGGCAGGGGTGTCGCAGTGGGCGGCGGTGTGGTTGGCGTCGGATCCGGACCACCCTCTTTCGTAAAGGTGCGGACTTCGTACGGGGTCATACTGCCCAACTGATACCAAGTGACCGTGACCGAGCTCCCTGATACGTCGAAAGTTGTGAAGCCGTGCTTATTCATATTGAAATCGCAGCGGTTCGCTTTACAGGACTTCGCACCTGCACCGGCGTCCCCGACAACGAATTCGTGGAAGGGGTGAGTAACGCCATCAAAGCTGCCATCTGACGGGATACGAGTTTCGTCGATATAAATATATGCGTAAGTATGTTCATGACCATGCAAAGTCGCCGTCACAATGGGGTGCTTGTTGAGAACCGTGACGAGATCTTCAATGCTTGAATCCAGCGAACAAACCCGCTCGGAGCAACTGCAGTGGCCATCAACACAATAGATGGGACCATGGAAAAAGATGAACGCGTGAGTGAGCCCTCGGCTTTCAGCTGCTGCCAGGTCACTATCGATCCAGTTGATCTGCGAGCTGGTGATCCTGGATGCGCCCCCAGCCACATCCACGCCGATGAAGTGTGAATTCGAAAAGTCAAAGGAGTAGCTTAAGTCCGCTTCACCAGGCATATTGACAAAATTCGATCCCCCCACCCGGCTGGCTATTGCGCCCATGTTGAAGTAACCCTGCCACCCAGAGGTATTGCTATCGTCATGATTTCCCCTCGTTGGGAAGGTGATGTCAAACATGCCATTCGATGCAGAACCAGCTGTCAGCTGGCCGTTCATCGCTTCCTTCCACTTCGCCATCCCACTCGAGGTGAACCCGGAGCTCTCGAGATCGCCAGGATAGACGGTGAAAGCTGGGTTAAGCTGGATGGCTTGATCCGATAATTCCGAAAGGATATCTCTATCGGATTTAGTATCTGCCCATCCAACAAATCGGAAGGAGCTCGCCGCTTCAGCCGGGCCATTGATAATCCCCAGCACAAGAAAGACAGTAATTAATATCAGCGCGAGGATAAGAATCGGGACAAACATAGATAATTTCGATCGTGTGTTCATTTCAAGCTTCCTTTTATCGCCTGGAGTGAAGATTTGCTTAGCCAAAAAGAGACACATTACTTTGATAGGCGATGATGTTGATTAGAGTTTCAAGTGAACTTGTGTATTTTTCCACAACCGGCTATGGCATCAGTATGTCGTTAATGGGTTGAAGAATCAGTAGTACCATAGTGGATTCGCTGGAGTACGTTGGTCCTGAGACTGTGGTACTAGATGTGGATCATACGAGATGTGTTAGCGTGGCCCATCATTTTCTCTCCACAGAAGCCCAACCTCAACCCTCGTGAGGGTGATTGGCCTATCGCTCCTTTAAAATTAGACGCCCCTGGCGGGGCGTCTCTACGAGTTAATATGTAATTCGCAATATATTGCGGCGGCGTGGGAGCCGCCGCAGCAGTTTGTGCGGGACATGGAAGCCCCGCCTGCTATTGTGTTAGTTCACTTCCACTTAATCGTACAACCCACAGGTGGGGTTTGGGCCAGTGGCGGATCTTCCCCGGCCAAAACTGCGTCCAAAGCATCTCGTAAATAGTGGCTCTCCACAGCGCCAGGGTCATCGTAACTGTCATCAATCGCTCCGTGGTATTTCAAAACACCGGCCTGGTTGAAGAGGAAAATTTCAGGGGTCCGTTCCGCCCCATAACTATGCGCGATTTCTTGCATCTCATCGTGTAGATAAGGGAAATTAAACCCTTTCTCCTGGGCGCGCACTTTCATCGCGGGAAAACTGTCATTGGGATATTTCGCAGGATCATTGGAGTTGATCGCCACAAGCCTCACACCCTTATCGGCATAATCTGCTTGAATTTGAACCATGCGATCTTCCCAGGCGCGCACATAGGGGCAATGGTTGCAACTAAAAATCACCGTCAGGGCCTCTGCCTCAGCGAAATCCGATGAGGCATGAGTTTTATCGTCAACTCCTGGCAGGGTGAAGGGGACCAGTCTATCCCCAAGCGTTATGGTAGCCATATTTTGTTCTCCTTATATTAATATGGGAAATTTCATCGAGCCAAAGAAAAGGGGCTTATCGGAAAAGGGAAATGGTTCACGATGCACTTGCTAGGCCCCTCCGAATTCCATTGCGAATCATTTCATAAGACGGAAGTGGGGAAATTCGCCCATCTTCAAGCGTGTAAGTACGGCATGCAAGCCCGACAATGGCTGCATCTTGTGGAGCAACAATATCTTTTCCGTCGATCAAAATTGTTGGTGAGCCAATGAAATTCAATTCCTGAGCTTGTTCATCCGTCTCAACTTTGGTGATTTTGATAGTAACCTGGATCCCTTCCTCATGCAACACTTCCCGCAAGCGAGCAAGAGCCACGTCGTGGGAAGGGCAATCTTCGAAGTATAGAAAGGTCACGTCAATCATGATGCTAAACCTAACCTTATTCTACCAAGATTAACCTGCACATTGGCTCTTTAAAGAGCCGCGTCCAGGACATTCCGAACATTTGGGGTGCCTTGTATCCTTAACTTCACCCTTATACATCAAGACATCCTGGTAGCAAGTTTTCTTACTCGCCTGGATCGATCCTTCATTGTATTTTTGAGATCCACACTTGGCAAAAATTTGTAAAGGAGGATATTCTACCCAGGGTCAACATTGCCATCCAGAATGAACGCTACTCAGCGGGAATGATCACAGAAGCAAAAGGGAGCCTAAGGAAAAATGACCAAGAAAACACTTGGCTACGTTGAGTTGGAATGGACCTGCGAAAATTGTGGAACAAGGAATCCTGGACCTAGCGGGTTCTGCAATGCCTGCGGTGCACCCCAACCTGAAGGTGTGGAATTCGAACAACCACTCGATCAAAAACTCATCACGGATGATGAGAAACTCGCACGCGCCAAAGCTGGTCCTGATAAACATTGTCCCTACTGCAACGCCCGCAACGCTGGCGAAGCAAAATTCTGTGGTGCATGTGGAGGCGATCTTTCCGATGCTGCTGTGAGGGAAAGCGGGAGGATTGTTGGTGCCCATCATGATGGACCTATACCTGAAGTGAATTGCCCCGCTTGCGGGACTGCAAATCCGGGCAGCAACAAGGTGTGCTCCAATTGCGGATCGAGCCTTACCAGAGAGCCCGCTGAAAAGCCCGAACCTCTGCCTCAACCCAAACCGAGCCCTGCTAGAAAAGGCGCATCCATGGGCCTCATCCTCGCCGTTGGCGCGATTTGTTTGATCGCAGCCGTCGCAATTTTTAATTTCGGCGGAAGTCTCCTGGGCCTCATAAATGCCTTGAATGGGGTTTCTACGGGGTCGCAGGGAGGGCCTACGTCGGGGCTTCCATTGGGCGGCGGGGGCTTTACGCCGGTTGATCCTTTCGGAGGCGGCCCCGCTTCTGGAGTGCCTCTTGGAAATCCCGGCGGCTTCGACGCCAACCGGCAGATCGTGCTCTCGAAGAGCGATCGCTTCCGCATCAAGATATCGGGGGGGCCTGATGGCGATGTGGCGGGCAATCAGATCCTCAATCTGCAGCGCTTCTATCCCAAGACGGCGCAGCTGGTCGCACTGACAGATGTTTCAGGCACGATCTATGATCCGGAAGGGCTGGATCTGGATGAGCTGGTAGAGAACCACGTATCTGGTCAGCTTAAAATCGCTCCGGAACATATGGAAGACCGTGTCCTCAAGGCGATGGGCAAACCGGGCCGCCAGGTTCTGGATAAATTCCGCGACCGTTTTATTAAAGCTGCCCGGAAAGCGGAGAAAAAAACTGGTAGAAAAGCATTCCTCACGTATTACCTGATCGCCGCTCATCCCGGGTGTTCCGAAAGCGAAATGAAATCTCTCGAGCGTTATACTCGGGAACACTTGAAAATTCAGCCCGAGCAAGTCCAAATCTTCACTCCTCTCCCCACCACCTGGTCGGCAGTCATGTATTGGACAGGAATGAATCCCTTCACCGGAGAACCTATCTTCGTGGAAAGAAAACCGGAGAAAAAAAAACATCAGAAAGAAATTGTGATCCGCAAAGCGCAACGCAACTGAGTGTTTTCAGTTGTGCCTGATTGTTCTCCTTCAGAATTCGCTGGACCATTTAGGTCAAAAAGTTAAGGTGTGATTTGACAGTTATTCACTTCATAACACTCCCACCTAACCAAAGGTCACACTGGTCGTCGTTTGTTGTCGTTTATATTCACTTGCAATGTCTTTACTCGCGTTCAAATGAAACGAGTAGTTAGATATTTCACCATATAAGCAAATATGGCCACAAATTACCAAATTCTACAATTCATTTTATGGTGTAGTAGAGATCATATAGATACCTGCAATCATAACCAAGGCACCGCATATCTTTTTTACAACTGCTAAACCTCTCGATTTCTCATTCCAGTTAAGATAGCGTTGCACAAGTTCAGTAAAGGTTCCAGCCAGCACAATAACCGAGGTGTGCCCGATACCAAAGGCCAAAAGTAAGGTTGAGCCAAAGAGAATATTTTTAATTCCGGATCTAAATGTAATTGCAAGCATTGGAGCCATGTACGCAAAGGTACAAGGACCGAGCGCTATTCCGAAAATTAATCCCAGAATAAATGCTGCCAGCAATCCTTTACGCTTCATATGGACTTTAGGAGCATTAGGTAAAAACTGAGGAATGATTTCAAGAAGATAGAGACCAACCAGAATGAAGATACCAGAGACAAAGTAATTTCCTAACTTGCCGACATCTCCCAGCATTCGTCCGAAAGCCGCGGTAACCACACCCACTAAAGCAATTGTGATGAGTATACCAAATGCAAAAAACAATGCAAGTGAAAATGCACGCTTTGTGGTTACCCTTCCCTGCCCGCTAATGAAACCGATAATCAGAGGCAAGCTTCCTAAATGACAAGGACTGAGGATGATACTGAGAATACCCCATAGAAAAGCTGCTCCCAGAGCAACTAGTGGATTCCCCTCGATGGCTATACTAAGTAGTGTGAACAGATCAATCATACAACGTCCCTGCTATTCAAACTTAAAACCTAGTTCTCGCCATTTAGAAAGGATTTTTTCCTTGGAGTAAAACCCCTCATGTCGAAAAACTTCTTTACCAGTGGTATCATAAAAGATCTGTGTCGGTATCACCCTGACCTTTGCTTCTTTACCTGGAGTAGGATTCTTCCAAACATCTACGAAAACGACATCAACCTTGTTACGGTACTCTGTGCGCAATTCTTCCAGGATTGGCGCCATGGCTTTACAAGGGATACATTTATCAGCACCCAGATCTAACATTTTCGGAAGCAATCCAGGAGTTTGTACTACTGAATTTGGAGTACCCCCTGTTTTTGGAACATTATTGCCTTCTGAATGAGTAGATATCGAATTCTTTTCTATAAGTTCTTTGTTTTCTCCACTTTCCTGTCGACTGCATCCGGTGATTGTTACTGAAAGTAGGAAAATCCCAATTGCAACCTGCAACAAAGAACGGTGCATCTTAATGAATAGTTGTTTTAGAATATTTCTCTGACTCATTGAACACTCATAATGTTTTTGGCTTGATTAACTTAGCAAGGATTATTTTCATCTGCTTCATATCATACTGATTGAAAAATCTTGAGTTGTAAACTTCATTCCCATCTCGATCAAAAACAAAAAGTGAAGGTGTTGTTAATACTCCCATCAACTTGATCATCTCACGATTAGCGTCCCAATAACAAGGGAATTTAACACCTCGACTGCTTAACCATGGCTTCATTTTACTTGCTGTTCTTGGATTATCTATTGCAATCCCAATAATATTCAGACTGTCTCCATATTGCTGATGTAATTCCACAGCCCAACGGATTGCAACGGCATTTGCTGAACAACAGGATTTGAAGATCAATAAAACAGAGGGTTTACTGTTTGGAAGTGGTTCAAGCTTACTGTCTAGGAAGATAGTATTAAGCCTCTGGATGTCAGACAGATAATTCACTGATTTCTGTCCAAAAACGGTTGAAAATAAAGTAACTATACCTACTGTAAGAACTGTGATTTTGTTTCTCCAAAATGTTCTCATGATATTTTACCAAATATCATACCACTGATATTTGCCATGACGACTACTACCGATACAAAAACTACTGTATTCTTCACAC
>SDBT01012313.1_pt1 | contig 13744 bp, 17 predicted proteins | sample 2277101 | NCBI WGS metagenome assembly SDBT01 (sample SAMN10404973, study PRJNA504765) | marine sediment metagenome | isolation source: marine sediment core GS10_PC15, 103 cmbsf | place: Arctic Ocean: Southern Knipovich Ridge | collected 2010
CGGAGTTATAGTTCCAGCACCCACTAAAGGTCCTATTGCATTGGCAACATTATTCGTGCCTATAGCAAAGGCACCATAACAGCTTGCAATTATGGTGGATAGTCTAAAACTTTTCTCTTTAGCAAAGAACTTTTCATAAATCCATAAATTTCTGTTAGAGGGCGGATACATTATCTTATACAGATAGTACGTCAAAATATAGGCGATAACCGGTAAAATAATCCATGTTAGAAACATTGGAAACAAAACCTTATAATAAATGTGACCAAAAAATATACCGGCTCCTACCATTGCTCCAACCGTTACCATGCTTGTGGATTCTGGTATTTTAAGGAAATTGGCCAGAGTGAGTGTTAATGTAGCTGACAGAATTATGATTAATGCCACATCAAAATTGATAAATTCTTTGGGTATTATGCCGCTACTTAAGGTTTTAATAACATTTCTTCCAATAGTAAATGCACCTAAGAATACAAATATTGTAAATAGAATTACAGCAAATTTTTTCTTAATCATTTTACTACCGTAACTAGCCCCAAAAGAAGGGGCAATACCACTCCCGCCCATATTCATAACAAAAAAAATTACTATGATGATTAATAAGATTACCTTAGCCATTTTTTAAATGTTGTAACCCGGAATTTTCTTTTTCCTCCCTTCAATTAGTATTTTGGCGATCTCGGGGCGAGTAAACTCCAGAGGTGGCATTTCCTCTTCCTGTAACATTTCCCGAACTTTTGTCCCGCTGAACATAATTCTTTCTTCTATACCGTGCGGACAGGTTTTACGGGATGCCATATTTCCACATTTCCGACAATAAAAAGTATGTTCAAAGAATAAAGGAATAATTCCCAGTTCTTCGGGTTTAAACTCTAAAAAAATTTTTTGTGCATCGTATGTGCCATAATAATTACCCACTCCTGCATGATCTCTTCCTACAATAAAATGTGTGCAACCATAATTTTTTCTAACAAGTGCATGGAAAATTGCTTCCCGCGGTCCAGCATAGCGCATACTGGCTGGATTTATTGCTAAAACTACCCGACCTTTAGGATAATATTTCTCCAACAGCACTTCATAACATTTCATTCTTACCTCGGCTGATATATCATCGGCTTTTGTCTGTCCAACTATCGGGTGCAGAAATAATCCGTCAAAAATCTCCAGAGCACATTTCTGAATATATTCATGTGCCCGATGTATAGGATTTCTCGTTTGAAATCCAACTACTGTCTTCCAACCCTTCTCATTAAATATTTTCCTTGTCTCTTTTGAAGTTAAGTAATACTGGATAAATCCAGTATGTTTTGGTTTTTCAAGAACACTTATCTCACCTGAAAGAATAATTCCTCCCTGAGAATAAAGAGTATTAACTCCTGGATGTTTTGGATCTTCGGTCCGGTATACTTTTTCTGCCTCTAATTCTTTGTCATACGAATATATCTCTTTCAAATGAAGAACCGCAAGCATTGTTCCAAATTCATCTAATAAAGAAATATCTTCTCCTTCCTCTAGACACTTTGCCTCATCCTTATTTACAGTTAAGGTAATGGGAATAGACCAAACTAAACCATTAGCCAATCTCATATTATGTAAAACATTCTCATAATCTTCTTTATCCATGAATCCTTCTAAGGGGCTGAAAGCGCCTGTGGCAATCATCTCCAGGTCAGATATTTGTCTCTTGTTTAATTTAATACTTTTAAAAGTGAACATTTTCTCTTCAAGAATTTTTTTATCTTTTTCAGAAATTATTTTATTAACTAATTTTCCACCATGCGGTTCAATCATTTTAATATTTCCTTATTCTTGCAATGTAACCCACATTCTTTTTTCTCAGGGGGCTCCCACCACCAGCGACCAGCCCGAATATCCTCCCCCGGCTTAATAGTCCTTGTACAAGGAGCACATCCGATACTGGGATATCCTTTATCATGTAAACTATTACAAGGAACATCATTCTCCTTTATATAATCCCAAACCTCTTTTTCAGTCCAGTCAACAAGCGGATTTATTTTTATGATCGAATTATGTACCTGGTCAATCTCAATTTTCTTAATTTCTGTTCGTGTGAGAGACTGTTCGCGTCTCAGTCCACAAATCCATGCATCTAAATTCTTTAATGCTCTATTTAAAGATTCAACCTTTCTCACCTTGCAACATAAACATCGTAGTTCAACACTTCTGTAAAATAAATTAAACCCATGTCGGGATACCATTTCTTCAACTGATTCAGTGTCTGGATAGTAAACCTCAAGTCTAATCTTGTATTTTTCCTTTATTCTATCCATTACCTCGTAAGTTTCCTGAGGAAGTCTTCCTGTATCGATGGTGAAGATTCTGGCTGTAGGATTAATCTTCACCAACATATCGATCAAAACAACATCTTCTGTTCCAAAACTTGAAGCTAGTGCGATTTTGTATCCATATTTTTCTAATGCCCACTTTAGTAACTCTTGAGCACTTTTCAATTCTAAATCTTCGATTGGGATTGTATCTTGGTTCATTTCAGATTCCTCCGCCTTCGCTAGATTTTTCTTCGTTTTTACCTCTGAAAAGCTTTTTCTTATTTTCCTCTTCTTTTTTCTAAACTTGTTCCACCTAAAACTACTCCCTGATATACCTGCATATCATCACTAATTTCAGCTGTTTCAGCTATTACTTCTAATGTATCCTTCGCTGCTGAATGTTTAGCAAATCCGGTTCTGAATATCTTCTTTCAAAGTCCTAAACGTTTTCTTGATGCTAAAAATTAAATATGATACATGGGAGTTTTTGGCCTAGCTAACTTCTTCTTTTGCATTTCGATCATATTGTCTAAAGTTATTGAATCTAAAACCTCTAACATTGCTTTTTTCAGTTTTTCCCAAATATCACGAGTGATACAGATATCAACTCGATTACATATTTTCGGATCGTCAACGCATGGTGTTGGAGCAATTGATCCTTCTACAGCTTGAATTACCTGACTCAACCTGATTTCTCCTGGTGATTTTGCTAAACTAAACCCTCCATGTTGACCACGTGAGCTCCTTGCTAAGCCGGCAGATACTAACATATTCATAATACGTTCAAGATACCTGCGCGAAATCTCCTGCCTCTGGGCAATCTCTCGAAGTAATAGGGGTCCTTTTCCATAGTTGAGTGCTACCTCTAACATTGCTCTTGCGCCATAACGTGCTTTTGTAGAAAGTTTCATTGTTTGTCTCCAAAAATCACCATTACTACCGCTTTGGTGATATTATACTCCACTAATAGAACCTTGTCAAGTCCTTGTACTCGATGGCGACATAGGTAACACTTTTTGATAATTATTGAGGTACTCTATAGGAGAAAGATAATCCAATGATTGATGGGGACGGTTAAAGTCATATTAAATGAGCCAGGGTCAGTCTGAATAATTTCTATCTTAGTATCCACTAAATAGAGAAATCTGTAAAGAAAATCACGGTCTTTCTTCTTCTCCTGGGAGTGCGAGACCTTACTGTTGCCTCTCTAAAAAGCTTAGGGATACTGGCTAGGCGTCTTGCTCCCCTTGGAAAAACATGAGTGATCTGCATAGGAAACCCGGTATATATACCCTTCATTCTTTACCTCCTTTCCGAGGGTATATTATAGCACCTGGGTGTTACCTATGTATCTCATCTTTTGCAGTATTTGACAATCTGACTGGATATAATATATTTCCCAAAGGAAGATCCCCGGCTTAAAATTGTAACAATATAACCTCTAGTTAAAATGAACAGGTACAGAAAACTAGAAATACTAAAAGAGATTTTGAGAGAGGTGAAAAGCGCTCTCATCGCCTACTCAGGGGGAGTAGATAGTACCTTCCTTCTAAAGGTCGCCCGGGATACCCTTGGAAGTGATGTTTTAGCTGTCACCGCAGATTCCCCTACCTACCCTTCGGGGGAGATTCAGGAAGCGAGGGCCTTAGCCAAGAAACTTTCGGTAAGACACCTAACTATTGAAACGGAGGAATTTGCCGATTCCAATTTTGTCAGCAATCCTCCTGACAGGTGCTACTACTGTAAAAAAGAACTTTTTTCAAAGCTAAGGAAAATAGCCAGAGAAAACCATCTAAACCATATCCTCGATGGTTCTAATCTGGATGATGAGAAAGATTTTCGCCCGGGGATGAGAGCTGCCAGGGAATTTGGAGTAAGATCCCCTCTTAGGGAAGCAGGTCTCACTAAGACAGATATCCGAGAGCTTTCTAAGAAGCTGGATCTTACCACCTGGAATAAACCAGCTCTTGCCTGTCTTGCCTCCCGCTTCCCCTACGGAGAACCGCTAACTAAGAAGGACCTCGGCCGGGTAGAAAAAGCAGAGAAGCTGCTGCAGGATATGGGAATGGGTCAGGTAAGGGTGAGACACCATGGTCATATTGCCAGAATAGAAGTTGCTAGGAGGAAAATGGATAGACTCCTTTCGGATAGTTACAGGGAAAAATTAGTGGAAAAAATAAAACAATTGGGATACACCTATGTAACCCTGGATCTGGAAGGCTACAGAACCGGGAGTATGAATGAAGTTCTACCCCACCTCTCACCTTTGGCCAGAAAGGGTGGTATTAAATAAACATCGCCCCTATTAAATACTCAACGAATTAAAAGATGAAGAAAAACATCATTGATGAGGACAAAATAGGGAATTTGACGGTGGTAGAAGTTCGTCAGGGGAAAAGAAAAGTAAAATTAGATATAGTGGTAGAGGAAGTTCCCTTGACTATTTTCCTGGACGGGCGGGAACTGGTAACCTTGCTCTCTAGCCCTAAAGATTTGAACTACCTGGCGGTAGGTTTTCTTTATTCGGAAGGATTAGTGAAAAATAGAGAGGAAATTGAGAGTCTGATCTTTGAGAAAGATAAGAACATCATAAGAGTAAAGACTAAGAAGAAGAAAAGACCCGATTCAACAATAAAAGTTAAAAAACTTATCCCCTCTGGCTGCGGGACAGCGGCTAATATTTCCGGCAATCTTTTCAAGATCGGAGAGTATAAAAGATTAAATTCCAAACTCACCATTTCCTCAGATGAGATAATAGAGCTTATGAGGAAGCTACAGAATCGATCAAGGCTTTACAGGTTAACAGGAGGAGTTCATAGTGCGGCTCTCGCCAGCCGGAAAGACATTTTAATTTTCAGCGAGGACATTGGAAGACATAACGCTGTAGACAAAGTGCTTGGCTACTGCATCTTAGATGACATTCCCCTAGATGATAAGATCACCCTTACCAGCGGGAGAGTCTCTTCTGAAATAGTGCTTAAAGTAGCCCGGGCAAATATCCCTATCATTATCTCTAGATCTGCCCCCACCATGTTAGGAGCAAAACTGGCTAGCCATCTAGGAGTTACCTTGGTAGGCTTTGCCAGGGGTCGAAGAATGAATATCTACACTCATGAGGAAAGAGTCACTTAGGACTCCGTGTGCACCTCTTACCCTCAGGCGCTCTCGCTGGGGGAAAGTTCCTCCAGAAAGATCCGGCCGGCTTCTACCTGGCTTAAGGTGGAGTGAAGACGGCCATTTTTGAAAGAAACCTTCGAGTTGGTGAAGGATACTCCTTTCCGGAAGAAAGGCGGGCCAGATCGTTATAAAAGAACTAAAAGGTTAAGCTTCAGTTATCTTTTCATGTTGACTGAAGAGACAAGAAAAATAAACATTCCAGAGACAGGGAGGATGGTTTTGAGCATAGAAATAAAGCTTAATAGTGAGAAAAAAATGGTGAAGGAAGGGAAAACAGTGGAAGATATGATCCAGTCCCTTTCCCTTAATCCTCAAAGAGTTATGGCCATGTTGAATTCTGAACTCCTCCCCCAGACAAAATATAGCTACAGCTTAAAAGAGAAAGATGAGCTGGAGATTCTTCCCTTCTTTGCAGCAGGAGGTTAGCTGGGAGATTAGGAGGCTAAGAGAAAAGTAGGATGAATCTGGAGCGGTATTCTCGACAGATCCTTTTTTCGGGTATCGGTGAGAAGGGACAAAAAAGACTCCTGAAAAGCTCTATAACCCTTATCGGATGTGGAGGCTTGGGTTGTGTCATTGCCAACAATTTAGCCAGGGGTGGAGTGGGGAGAATTAAGATTGTAGATAACGACATTGTTGAACTTCCGGACCTCCAGCGCCAAATTCTCTTTAATGAGGAGGATGCCAAAAACAAGTCCCCTAAGGCCCAGGTAGCAGTAGAAAAACTGAGAAGAATTAATTCCTCCATCCAGCTGGAAGCTAAAATTTGCGAGGTAGAGCCCAAGAATATTGAGAATTTGATAGAGGGATCTCATCTGGTTCTGGATGCAACAGATAATATGAAAACCCGCTTTTTGATCAATGAGGCCTGCGTAAAAAACAAAATTCCCTGGATTTATGGTGGTGTTTTCGGGTCCATAGGGATGAGTATGACCGTAGTTCCTGAGGAAACTCCCTGTCTTACCTGTGTCTTTGGCGAATTTTCCTCTTTCCCTGAGCTGGGAACCATACCCCTGATAAATGCTGCTCCTATTATCATTGCTTCCTGGCAAACAACAGAAGCATTAAAAATATTAGTGGGAGATGAGAATCTTAATCACGACCTAATCTATCTGGATCTTGGCCAGGTTCCTTTAGAAGAATAAAGATCAAACGCAGGAAGGATTGTCCTATCTGCATCGAACGTAAATTTGGACTTCTGGAGCCAGGGAAAAAATAAAAAACCTGGACTATGCAATGCCGCTTAGGAGAAAATGATGCGAGAAAGGCTCAAAGAGAAATTATTCTTCCTTTATCCAGGGCAGAGTTGGCCGCCAAGGTAAGCTCCAGAGTTTTCAGAGCGTCGGCATAGGAAGATTTTATCTTCTCAGGATTCCTTTCCTTAACCGCCTGGATGAAAGCCCTATCTTCCAATTCGTAAGGATCGATTTGCATCTTCATCTCCTCTTCTTTTTCATTGGAAATCTTGAGAAGATGGGAAGAAAGACAAAGCTGGATTCTCATGTTGGGGGTGACGAGATCAGCTCCCCAGTCCCGTCCATGGGAAAGAAGACAGCTGGAACTGATATTCCCTATAGCTCCGTTTTGAAAGCGAAGAGTAATGCAAGAGGCATCGTCGATGTCACAGTTTTTATTTTTCTCGTTCCTCAAGCCTCGAATCCTATGTCCATAGATCTCATCCACCTCTCCTACCAGGTATCGAGCCAGGTCAAAGATATGGGTAGTCTGTTCTACTATTTGTCCTCCGGAGCGGTGTCTAGCTCCCCACCAATGAAGAGAAGGAATGGGACAGAAATAGTACCCTAAGAACATGGCCACTTTTTTGTGAGTCAGGACCTCTTTGGCCCTGTTAACGATATCCGCATACCGATAAAGATAACCCACGCTGCTAATGATGCCGTTCTTCTCAATAACTTCCTCTACCTGGTGAACCTTCTCTAAATTCAGGGCAATGGGCTTCTCAACGAATATGTTTATCCCAGCCTTGGCAGCCAGGATCTCCTGATCAGTATGGGCAAAAGGGGGAAGGCAAATGTATACCGCATCCAGATCCTCTTTTTCCAGCATCTGGCGGTACTCTATGTAATACCTGCCTCCGTATTTCCTCACCGCCTCCCGAGCCCTATCCTCTTCAATATCACAGAAACTGATAAGTCTTACACTTTTGATTTTGGTCAACTTTTCCATGTGGCGGTGGGCAATCTTACCCGCTCCGATAAACCCAACTTTAACTTCCACTTTAGTTTTTCCTGCCTTTTTAGCTTAAAATCAAGATATATCGTTCACTATCCCTTCTCCACCTCCCCCGAAACCTTCCGGATGATCAATGACCTTTTGAATAAAGGCTTTGAGAAAATCGGTGCTGGTTCCACCTCCCTGCTGCTACTGTCCCCTGCTCCTTTGCCCTATCTCTTTTGTATTCTAGAAGTGTATCAAAAATGAGTTTTCAGTCAAATCATTCTGGTAGATGGGCCAGGAGGAGCAGATTCTATTGAAAAAATTCTTAAGGAGATAGGGATAAAAATTGCTTAATCACCTCTTACCATTAAATACCTTCCAGATGAGAATGAGATCAAGCATTGGAACGAATTGCACAGAGGCAGTAGCTGACATCATCTTAAGTTTCATAAAGCCTTCTTTAGATCAGATAACTGTCTTAGATGGTTTTGCTCTTGTCCAATCAGCTCATCGAGTACTTTATGATCGTATTCTGGCACCACCCTCCTCATCCCTTCATAGAAAAGAATCGAATCTTTTTCAAATCCTATACCCATGTCAACGGCTTCTTTATCACTGGTTATGTTTTTAGCTATCTCCCTACCCTTATCATTTTTGGTAAATACATAATCACTGGCTAAGGCATTCATGTATGCAAAATATTCTCCCGGGTATGACTCTGGTGGCTCGTATTTTTCTAGCTTATCTAATATCCTTCGAAAGATAACTATATGTTTCTCTTCCTCGCCTGCCAAGTATTTGAATATCTCTTTGGCGTCTTTATGCTTTGATTGTTTAACCAATGTATTATAGAAGTCTCTGCCATTTTTCTCAACCTGAACTCCCAATTCCACTATCTCACTTCCTGCAAATATAATTCCCATATCTACACCTCCCTTTTAAATTACTAGTTCTGGTAAAGAACCTGGAAAACTTTTTTCTATTCCTGCTAAACTTTTTATCGTTCCCCCTCCTTTCGAACATATTCTTCCCACACCGTATTCAGGATAAACCCAACTCTCAGGAAAACCAACACTAGCGGGACACGCAACCAAAGATCATATAACCGAAATATGATACACTGCTCTCTGGTTAGATAACAATCAAGGGAGGAGGAGGAAGATCAAGCCTTGCTCCGTTTGCTTTTCATCCTCCATCAAGCAGACCCTTTTCTTCCCAGAGAAACCAGTTTCCGGAATCCTCAAGATAAGAGTAGGTGTTTTGCAGGAGCTCGTGATGCTCTTTTTCTTCCTCAATCAACCTTCTGAAAAAAGCCTTTTGATGGGAATCCTGGGTCTTTTCCAGAGCACCCTGGTAAAACTCAATGCTTTTTGATTCCATATCCATGCTAATTTTTAATGCTTCTAACTCATCAGGATTTGCGGCAATTCTTTCCCTAATTTCATTTTTAACTTCTCGAAACACAGTTTTAATTTTCTCTTTAGGTGTTTTTTCCTCGAAGAATCGGTCAAAATCTGAGAATTTAAAACCAACCAGGATGCTTCTCAGGACAGTTAGGTGTCTTTTCTCATCCTCAACAAAGGATAAGAACATCTTCTTACCAAAAGAATGAAAAGTTTTCTCGGCCGCTTCTTGATAGAAATCTATACCTTCTTCTTCCATCTTGATGGCCGTTCTAGTCATCTTAGAAAGATTCTCCATTTTGATCTCCTGAAGTAGCTATAGTTTCTCAAACATGTCTTTTTCTGCTCCGCATTCATGACAGACCCAATCAGCAGGCAGCTTCTCAAATAGGGTTCCTGGTTCTACTTGATTCTCCGGGTCACCCTTTTCAGGGTCATAAATATAATCGCAAACCGTACACCGCCATTTTTCCATTCTTATCCTCCCCTAGCTTTGAGGTCTCTTCCATTCCGATGTTCTTTATCGCGAACAACAAACATTCTCCGGATTTCTCGCTCTCCATACGAGCAAACTTTATGAAAGGATCCCCTATGGCCATCTTCATCACCTCTTTCATTAATTCGGTGTTACCTTGATCTAGTCGATTTCAATCTCTTTTACCTGGAGCTTCGCTGGCTCAGCCTAGGAGAGGACTTATTTCAAGTATGTTATGTGACATAGGGTTTCTCACCGTTTCATTCCTACCCTGTCACAAAATTTCTCCAGAGGACAGAGGTTACATTTAGGTAAGATGGGACGACAAAGGTTTTGACCCAGGCTGACTAGAAGATCATTAAATTCTATCCAGTACTGAGGTGAAAGTTTCTTTCGAAGAGTAAATTCCGTCTCCTCAGGAGATTTCGTCTTCACATAACCCCATCGATTACAGATTCGGTGAACATGAGTATCTACACAGATTCCTGGTTTTGCATAACCCAGAGTAATTACTAAATTAGCTGTTTTTCTTCCTACTCCTTCGAATTTTAGAAGTTCGTCTACTTCGTCAGGAACCTGACATTTGTATTTTTGTATAAGCTCTTCGCATACTTGGAGAATGGTATGAGCTTTCTTTCGGTAGAATCCAACCGGATAAATCGCCTTTTCAATCTGGGTAGAGGTAAGTCTCAGCATTGACTTAGGATTGTCAGCCAACCGAAAAAGCCTTCTTGCTGCCTGATTGGTAGTCTTATCCTGGGTTCGAAGACTTAAGATACAGGAAATAAGAACTTTGAAGGGATCCGGAGGAAATCCTGAAACTCGTCCTACCACAGGAACTTTCCATTGAAGCACCAGGCCACGCAGTATCTCGACTAATGTATGAATATCACTGTTCTTCACGGCTGAATTACGGCTCTATACTATTTTTTCAAAAGCGAGCAAAAAGTCAATCTCGAGAAAAGTTCGAATTTATTCCGTTCCAGGGAGAAAATCCCCACCGGACCTACCTCTTCTTTAGAGAAAATAAAATCTAACTCCATGCCTTCCCCCTTTTATTCAATCAGGTTCCTCGTCAACTTGTTTTATACTCAAAAAGAACCTGGATGTCAACAAACCAGAACATCTTTGGTGCGAAGAGGCTCTAATTTTACTTTAACACGATTTCGAACCGCTTTATAATACAATCCGAGCCTAAACCGAGCAGCTAGAAGATTAAGTAAAATTAATAGTTCAAGCAATCCCGCACTTTTGACAGTCTGGCAGCATATGATAGAATATTTCATTGTCTCCTGGTAGGGTGAGTCAGAGAATGAAAATCGGCGGAAGAACAAAAATAGTGGGGATATTTGGAGATCCTTTAGCTCATTCCCTATCTCCCCATCTCCATAATGCTGCCTTTGCTCTATTAGGACTTGATTTTGTCTACCTTCCCTTCTGGGTCCAGTCCAAAAATTTAGACTTAGCGGCCCGGGCAATAAAATCTCTGAATATGGTGGGGGTCAATGTGACCATTCCTCATAAGAAGGAGATCGTCGCCTATCTGGATGAGGTAACCCCTGAGGCCCGGATGATGGGAGCAGTGAATACCGTTTCTAACAGAAAAGGCAGGCTCATTGGCTACAATACTGATGGTCAAGGTTTCATTGATTCTCTTGAGAAAGAAGGAAGATTTGACCCCAGGGGAAAAAGGGTAATGCTTCTGGGGGCCGGAGGTGCGGCACGGGCCATTTCATCGGTCCTGATCCGGCAAGGAATTGCTTCTCTTATCATTGTTAACCGAACACAAAGAAGAGGAGAAGAACTGGCCCATCATCTGAAAAGGATTTTCAAGAATAGATGCCCCATAGACCTCCTGGAGTTTAACCAAAGAAGCTTCGGGGGAAAGGTGCGGGAAATCAACCTCTTTGTCAATGCTACTTCAGTAGGTATGCATCCGGAGGACCATTGGTTAATTAATCTGGATCTATTTTCTCCGGGCACCTTTGTTTATGATGTAGTGTATAACAGAAAAACAGAGCTTCTAGAAGCAGCCAAGGAGCAAGACTTACCTTGTTTGGGAGGATTAGGAATGCTCATCCATCAGGCAGCCCTCTCCTTTGAAATCTGGACTCATCAAAAGGCTCCGCTCCAGAAGATGAGAGAAGCGGCCGAGAAAGAGTTGGGAATAGGAAAAAGGGGGATATGATGCTTCGCTATTTAACTGGGGGGGAATCTCACGGAAAGGCTCTGGTCGCTATTCTTGAGGGGATCCCGGCAGGTCTTTCATTATCTTGCCCTGATATTGACGGGGAGCTGAGGCGCCGGCAGGTAGGCTACGGTCGCGGAGAGAGGATGAAGATAGAAAAGGATAGGACCGAGATTCTTTCTGGTGTTCGTGGAGGCAGAACTTTAGGAAGCCCCATTGTTTTAATGATAAAGAATCTGGAGTGGCCAAGTTGGCAAAGTATTATGGCGGTAGAGGAAAATGTTGATCATGCTGCCCTAACTCAGCCTCGACCTGGTCATGCTGACCTGGCCGGAGTCATCAAATATGACCTTAAGGATATAAGAGATGTGCTGGAGAGAGCCAGTGCTCGGGAGACAGCAGTCCGGGTGGCAGTAGGGGCCATTTGTAAGAAATTTTTGCGAGAGTTCAGGATAGATTTTTACAGCCGTGTTATTCAGATTGGCAAGATAAAGGATAAAAAAGAGTGGCAGCCGGATCAAGCTGATTATTCTTCAATTGAGTCTTCATCCCTCAGATGTCTGGATAGGGAAAAAGAGAAACAGATGAAGGAGCTTATTGACCAGACCAGAACAAAGAGTGATACTCTGGGAGGGATCTTTGAAATCTATACTACCAATTTACCCATAGGATTGGGGGGGTATACCCAATGGGATGTTAAGCTAGATGCCAGGCTAGCTAAAGCCATAATGAGTATCCAGGCCATAGTAGGAGTGGAAATAGGGCTGGGTTTTGCTTCGGCAGAAAGATGGGGATCCCGGGTTCAGGACGAGATATTTTATGATGGGGAAAAAGCCCGTTTTTTCCGCAAGACCAACCGGGCCGGGGGCATTGAGGGAGGAATGACCAATGGAGAAACCCTGATTATGAGAGCCGCCATGAAGCCTATTTCTAGCCTGGCTCGGCCCCTTCGCTCAGTGGACCTCATCACCAAGAAAGAGGTGAAGGCAGCTCGCCAAAGAGCAGATATTTGTGCTGTTCCTGCAGCAGCCGTCATCGGGGAGTCAGTGGTGGCTTTTGAGATTGCCCGGGAGGTGCGGGAGAAGTTTGGCGGGGACAGTCTAACTGAAGCCAGGAGGAATTACCAGAGTTATATGGACTACCTGGCCAAAAAACAGGCAAGATGAACATTATCTTGACGGGTTTTATGGGTACCGGGAAAAGTGCAGTGGGTAGGAAATTGGCCAAGAGGTTAGGCATGAAATACCTGGATACCGATGAGCTCATTGAAAAAAAGGAGGGCTCTAAGATCTACCATATATTTAGAAAGAAGGGAGAGCCCTACTTTCGGAAACTGGAGGCTGTGATCGTTAAAAAGGTTTCACGTCTTGATAATCATGTCATTTCTACCGGTGGGGGAGTAGTCTTGAAAGATGAAAATATCAAGGCTTTGAGGAGAAACGGTTTTATCATTTGCCTTACTGCTAATCCGGAGGTCATCCTTAATAGAACCGGGAGGATAGGCGAGCGGCCCCTTTTGAATGAGCCTGATTCAGGAAAAAGAATCAAAGAGCTCCTGAGGACGAGGCAAGCCTATTATGAGAAGGCCGATTTTTCTGTAGACACTTCCAACCTGGCGCTAGAGGAAGTGATCAGGAAAATAGAGGAGGTTTTGAGAAAAAAGAATGAAAGTTGTGCCTATAGACCTGGGGAAGCGTAGCTATCCTGTCTACATAGGACGAGATATAGCTGATCTGGGTGGGGTAGCAAGAGAATTTGATCTGGGGGAAAAGATTTTAGTTATTTCCACTGCCCCCATTGCTTCTCTTTACGGGAGAAAAGTAAGAGATGTTCTTGCCAACTCAGGCTTTCAGGTTTCTTTAGCCAGAGTCCCTGATGGGGAGAAGTACAAGACATTATCTTGGGCAGCGAAATTATATGAAGAGTGTGCTAAAGGTAAGCTAGACCGAAACTCCACCATCCTCGCCCTGGGAGGAGGAGTAATAGGAGATCTGGCTGGATTTGTTGCTTCCACTTATCTTCGGGGAATTAATTT
>SDBT01012314.1_pt1 | contig 13744 bp, 19 predicted proteins | sample 2277101 | NCBI WGS metagenome assembly SDBT01 (sample SAMN10404973, study PRJNA504765) | marine sediment metagenome | isolation source: marine sediment core GS10_PC15, 103 cmbsf | place: Arctic Ocean: Southern Knipovich Ridge | collected 2010
CCTAGTAGAGTCAATCGATCGTCTAAACGAAACAGATCTATTGGAAATGCTTGACAATACCAATTACAGTAATCTGGAAATATCTGTCTATTTTGGATTAACTGATTTAGTCAAGCTACAGTTAATCGAAATGATCCATCACAATTCCCAAATAGAAACTGAAAATCAGATATTTCAGAATCCTCTCCCGAGGAGAGGACTAGGATCTTCGTTTCACCTCGACAACGTCGAGGTGCTGTGTCAAAGACACAGTCAGAATCCTCTCCGAAGTGGAGATCCTGGATCTTCGTTTCAGAATCTTATTGAATTATCATTGGAACAGTGCCATGATGATATTTATCTATTATTGACAATATTTTTATCCCAATATATTTCCGAGAGTGAACCAAGTGAACCAAGTGATACTTCAAAAAATATGGAGGACGATTAGCGCCTCTCTTAAATAATTTATTAACTGAATGGGTTTTGGATCAAAGAGAAGTCGCGGAACTAATCAAACAATCATTCAAAAAGAAAACGCCTGCTAGCGAATTAATCGAACAATCAATAAAAGAGGAGGATAAAGAGGCTGATACTGATTCAAAAGAATCATAATCAAGAAAGAGATGCACGACAGGTTGGTTACCTGTCTTTAATGTACATCACTCTTTTAATACAAATGTCTAACGAAAATCAATCTTATAAATCCTTGTCCGATACAGGGAGTAGTAACAATATACCAAGCAAAGACTTTTTTTTGCGTGAGGGGGTATTAAAAGGTATCAAAGGGCGTCCCTATACTCCATTTGATGTGGTTAAAATACTTCTCAGAGAACGAGCAATGAAGCAGACAGATCTCGCAAGAGAAATTGGTATGTCCAAACAAGCCCTGCATAATTATATTTGTGGGAGATTCGCAGTCCCCACCCAAATTAAATTAAAAATAGCTCAAGCGCTTAATGTTGATTCTGCTGTGATTTGGGATTTCGGGAGGAGAGAATGAAATCAAAACCAAAGAAAAAGGTTGCTGTTAAAAAACCCGACTGGAAGAAAGCAGGAGCAAAAGCCGAAGCACTTGCGTTTAAATCTATCCCACAGCAGGAAGCTGGTCTTGATAAAATTTGTTTGAAGTTCAATGTGCCGAAGACTCCGATAAGAAAAATTATGAAAGATGTTGAACTAGAAAAGGAAAAGCAAGATAAGAAGGAAGAAAGAAAATTATTGGACAAAGAGAGAGAAAATAAGCAAACAGAGAAGATTCAAATAAGGAAAGCAAAAGAAGAAGTAAGGGAGAAAAAAGAAGCTGAGAAAGAATCTAAACGACAAGAGAAGGAACAAAAGAAAGCAGAGAGAGACGCCGACAAAGAAGCCAAAAAACAACAAATTAAATTATTGTTAGATGAGTTAGAAGAAACATGGGAAACTTGTGACGACGATTTATTTGTTCAGGTGTTCGAAGCCGACTGGCGGAAAGGTGTTCATTATTTTACTCAGAGATTAATAAAGGATTATAATTTTAAAGTTATTGATGACAACGACGATGTGATTATTTATTGTAGCGAAGGAGACAATGAAGGAATATATCTGCAAGATGCAGAAAAAATGATTGCAATATTTTGTGAAAATAGATTGGGGGAGAAAGCAGTAATAGTTAATGTTAGGGAAATCATCTCCAAGATACAAAGAACAGAGAGACTCAAAATTTCAAGAGAGAGTATCTTTGAGAATGATAAAAACATTATTGCAGTTAAGAATGGTATTGTAAATATGAATACAAATGAAAGTGAACCTTTTAATCCTGACAAGGTTTTTCTTTCAAAAGCAAACGCAAAACATAATCCAAAAGCAGTCCCTAAATTATGGAATAAGTTTTTAGAAACTTCTCTCCCTGGAAAAGAAGGAGAGATAAAAACAATTCAAGAATATATGGGTTATACATTATCTAATGATAACTCCAAGCAAAAAGCAATAATAACTCATGGTAGCGGTGCAGCAGGACAATCGGTTTTACAGGAGGTCGGAGGGAACTTAATTGGAGAAGATAGCATAACGCATTTATCAATTCAAGAAATAGAACAAGATGTTTTTGCAACAGCACAATTATTTGGAAAGAAAGCAAACATGAATCCCGACCTACCTAAAAAAGCATTAGGTGAAAGTTCTAAAGTTAAAAAGATAATTAGAGGAGAAAGAATCCATGCTCAGAAAAAAGGCAAGGATGGTTTTTCATTGAGACCTCATTGTAAATTATGGTTTGGCTGCAATCAAATCCCTACAACTTCCGATCACTCTGATGGATTCTTCAGAAGTTTTTTACCCATTAAATTTAATGAACAATTCCTTGAAGGCGACCCCAGAAGAATCGAAGACCTTTCAAGAAAGATTTGTGAGAGTGAAGAAGAAATGTCTGGAATTTTAAACTGGTGCATCGAAGGTTACAATAGACTTGAAGAACAAGGACAGTTTACTAAATGCTTCAGCATACAAGAAGTTAAAGATTTCTGGCTAGAGAACTCTGATACTGTGTCAGCATTTTTCAAAAACATGGTTGTGATGACAGTCGATGGTGAAGAATTGAAGCAAGATGTTTATGACAAGTATGTTGCGTATTGTCAAAAGATGAAAAAACCTGAAGAAGAAATGAATATATTTTTTAAAGGATTGAAAAATATTTGTGAATATAAAGAAATTACTCCAGGAGTTAATTCATTTGATCGTCGCAGGAGACTTCAAGGAATTTCTATTTTGTCTTTAGATTTAATTGATAATACAGAGAAGGAGGTCACTGACACGGGTAACACAGGGTAAATTAGGGTACAGCCATTAAGAGAACAATAAAAAAATAAAAATAAAATTACAAAATAAAAGGTTGGTGTTTTTTTAACTACTCTTTTTTTTGAGAATTTATTTATTTATTTTTTTCTCTCTCTTTATGGGCGTTGGGGCGTTTTAACCCGTGTCACCTGTGTCACCAAAAATAACAATAAAATGAAAAAATTGAAATTTAAATGCGATTCTGGATTGACGATGAATGTTTCAGATTATGATTATGAATATCTTGAAGGTAATTTTATGGGAAGTGATTGGGCTGTGCTACATCATATTTTACCTTTCATGATTGCAAGAGATAATTTTTATTGGGAGTATAATCATAAGGGAATACCATTTTGTAAAAAGAAATCTTTTGGTTTAGATGAATTAAAAAATCACTTCATTGGTAAAACTACTTTGGGGTTCAGTCCCTTTATTGACAATGAAACTATTATGTTTGCTGCAATAGATTTTGATGCACACACCACAGATAAATTAACCGAAGAAGAAAACAACCAATTAATTTTAGAAGCTAAAGAAGATTCATTAAAGGTTTATGAGTTCTTGAGAAATCTTAATCTGCCTGCAATTTTGAATAGTTCTGGGAGTGAGGGAAGGCACGTAAGGTTGTGTTGCCCAGGTGCAAGGGCAGAGGACATGAGAATATTTATGAAATGGGTCTTGGATAAAACATTGGGAGATTGTGATAAGCATGAAGTATTCCCGAAACAAGATAGGTTGGAAGAAGGAAAACCTTTTGGGAATCAGATAAAAGGTTTCATGGGGATTCACCCTAAGACAGGAAGAAGAGCAACAATAATTAATGAGGGAAAGATATTGGATGTTCAAGATAGTATAAAATTTTTGGTTGAGTTGGGAAATGTTAATTGGAAATTTGATGGGTTACAAATGTCTGAAGAAGATTATGATAGAATTAAGGATACAAACAAAGCAATAAAATATATGAAGAAAGTTGAGGAGAATAAATTAAAAGGATATGTTGTGGACGATACAGTTCCAAAGTTTTGTTCGTTCATAGAAGATGTTGCATCAATCGAAGTCTTACCTAGTGCAGGAAAATATAATCGTCATGCTTGTATTGATCCGAACATTGCAAGTTATGGAATTGAACACCCAGAAACTAAACAGAGGTATGCTAATTCACAAGGACGAACAAGCAACACTGCTTTCGATAACTGGAGTAAATATTGGGGAGAGCATCCAGTGTTTAGTTGTTTTCAAATTCTCGCTTATTTAAAACACAATGCAAAAACAAATGATGTTGCGAAGAAAGGATTGAAGAAATGTTTATCTTGTGAAAAGTTTAAAGCGTTTATGAAAAAGAAGTTTAAACCTAAAGGTTGGGATAAGTGTTTGAATATAAGAAAGGTTGCTGAAGCAAAAGATATTCTTAACTGCCCTCAATGTTCTAGCAAATTAATCTTCTATGAAGATAAGTCTTTGTTCAAATGTGACTCTTGCAAATGTGTCGGGGGGATTAGAAAACTATTGAAAATGAAAATCCTCGGAGGATTGAAACAATGAGAAAAATTAAATGCCGAGCGCGATATTGTCAAGACGAAGGAACTCACCCACTTAGAAAAAGAATCGGGTTATCGTTTTATTGTGAAGAACATTTTGAGGAAATGAAAAAGAAACGAACAAAACTTTTAATAAAAAAGATGGAAAAACAAAAATGAATAAACAAAAATACTGGAAGGAAGTCAAGAAGGCAATGAAGAAAAGTTCGATAGGTGCTTTTGAACTTTGGCTTTGGAAACTAACTCGACGAAAAGAAAAGGAGAAAAAGAATGCCCAAAGTTAAATGTTCAAAGTGCAACGAACCTGCAACTTGCTTCAGTAGAACAATCCCTTTTTGCGCATGGTGTTCACCATTTCAACCAAACCCAAACAAATCATACTCACAATCTACGGATACCGTAGAAGAGAAATTAAAGGAGACAAATCAAAATGGGAAAAACAAACCTACCCCGAATTGAAATCCCTTATAGTAATGAGGAAGAGAAAGAATCATGCAGTTCCGAATCAGCAAAAGGTCAGACTTTAAATCACTGCGAACCTCGACCAGTTTCTTTCTGTCCTAAGTGTAAGTGTTTTTATTATGAGGATGAGGAAGGAGACATGGAAACAATATCTTTGAAGTTAGCTGAAGAGGAATATTAATATGAACGAACGAATAGATTTTGATAAAATACCCGAAGCGGATTTGATTTTGAAAGGAATCAAGAACAGAAACAAACAGGGATTAAATTCAAATGTTTTTATTATTGGATTGAGTGGAACAGGGAAAAGTTCCACCTCTCTTCGTTTGGCTGAGAAGATACAAAAGCAACGGCTCGAAGATACAGGAATAGAACACAAAATATATATCTGTGATAGTTTGTTAGAACTTTTAAGAGCAGTTCGAGGATCTAAAACCGAAGGCATCGTCATCATCGAGGAAGTCTCGGTACTTTTTGGAAGCAGAAGAGCTATGGCTGGAGAGAATGTTGCTATCGGGAAAGTATTAGATACTTGTCGGAAGAGACGGCTGACAATAATCTCCAACGCTCCGATTTGGACGAGCATCGATGCACACATGAAAGCAATGGGGAACTTTCTCGTGGAAACATTGAGGATTAATACGAGAGAGAAAGTTGTTATTAGTAAATTCTTTAGATTGCAACCCAACCCAAGCTCAGGAAAAGTTTATACTCATCGAATGCAACGACATGGGTTGGATGTTTCAAGAATGTTTACTAGAATGCCCGACCAAGAGTTATGGGATGCTTATGAAAAACAAAAAGATATCTTCATGGATAAACTTTACCAGAAATTGGAAGTCGAGCAACTTGTGAAAGAAAAGAAAGCGAATAAATTAATTGACAAACCTCAGCCAATAATAAAACAATTAACAGAGAGAGAATTACAAGTCCATGACCTCTGTAATAGGCAAGAACTCACTCAATACAAATGTGCAGAGATGTTGGGGCTGTCTCAGGGGAGAATTAACCAAATATTAAAAAATATTAATCAAAAATCGCAAAATGCTAAGGAAAATTCGACGAATACCCTTATGAAAGACACTGCGGGAGCTTTTAAATGAATTTATTATGTGGAATGGATTATAGATGGATATGGGGGAGCAAATGATAGAACAAAACAATCAACCAACCAATGAGAAAGAGAAATGGCTTGACTTCCCTAGCCATACCCTTAAAGTATCTAAGGGTGAGGATAATAAAGATGTCTTCGAGTTGTATCCCAAACCACAGGCATCTATGCCTGGTGATCTGAACTCTCTTATCATAAGGGACGAGAAGCGAGGCTTGACTATCCAATTGCAATCAAAAGAAAACATAAGACAACTAATACATGAGAGCTGGATTATCAACCAAAACTTTTTCGCAACTGACAAATTAAAAATTCCTCTGGGGGTGGGATAATAAAATGACAAATTTAAATATAGGAATTGCACTTTTGATATTCGCAGTATGCTTATTTTTGTTTTTGAGGTGGGCTACTGAAAAATGAAAATCTATTTATTATTAATGGCTGTCTTAATGTTAGGATTAGTTTCGGCATTGACACCACTTCAAGAATCAATCAAAGCGGATTACATTTCGCAAGGATATTCCAATGAAGAATCTGAGAGCATCGCAGATGGTTCATTTTCAAAAGAGTTACAAGAAGAGATTATTGCTGAGCCAGTTACGGTCGTAACGAATGAAAGCACAACAGAATTAAACCAGATGTCTGAATCAGATATTTGGTTAGTGTTCTTTTTATTCGTTGGCGTTATTGGTGGGGCTGTTGCTGTTGCTTTTACTTTTTGGGGGATGAGCGGATGAGAAAAATCCCTGAAGTAATTACAGAGAAAGAAGTCTTACAGATAGTGAAAGCCACAAAGAAACTCAAACTAAAGACTGCGTTTATGTTTGGCTTTTATCAATGCCTTAGAGTATCTGAAGTTATCAATCTAAATAAGAAAGATATTGATACAGTAAAAGACTTTGTTCATATTAAAGGAGGGAAGGGAGATAAGGATAGAGATATTCCTTTGATGGATGAGGTTAAACATTACAAACGATATCTTCCATTAAAAATAACAAGACAAGGATTACATAAAGCAATCAAAACAAAAGCTAAGAAAGTTCTAAACAAAAACATTCACTTCCACACCCTAAGACATTCAGGAGCTTCGATGTATTTGAATGATAGAGAGATAGGGATTAAATTCATCAAGGACTTCTTAGGGCATGAGAAACTATCCACAACAGAAATATACCTTCATGTCAATCCACAACAACTTCAAAATGCCTTCAAAAATAGAACTAAACAACCAGTTAAGTAAACTTTTTATTACCCAACTTACGAAGGGGATAAGAAATAAAGTTTACATAAGAACTATTAAGTAAACTAAAATGACCAGAGAAATTCGATTTGATGTAAGCAAGGAAATAAAAGAACGACATCTAAAACTTGTAGAGTTACTTGGTCGGAGAAAAGGAGAACTTGCATTCACCCTATACCTCAGTGGACTGGAACTTATGGAAAGAGAATTATCGGCGGGAAAGTTCCCTATCTTTCTTCCAGTCAAAAATCAAAAATCAGTCCTTAGATTTAAATTTGAAAAAGGTTTAAATATTGAATAGGGTTAGGGACATTGAGGGCGAGTTACTTATCGGTTTCCTGCCCTCTTTATTCTCAATAGGAACATTTATAAAGACCTTTGTCTTCCTTTTGTCATGGAAATGAAAGAATTAATCCGACCAGAAAGAAAGGTTGAACGGGTAACAATCCGAACAACTAAGTCTAACTGCAAGTGGATGGCTGACAATAAAGTAAGCCCTTCATTGCTTTTCAATAAGGCAATAGAAGAGCTTATTTCAAAAGCTAAAACTAAAAAGAAATAAATAATCAAAAATGGAAACCGATAAAACACTATTTGAGAACGATTTGGAAAACCCCTTAACTTCCGAAAAGGCATTATTGCTTAAAGCCGAAATCGAAGTTGAGAGTTTGAAGAAAGAATTAATCAAAGTTAAGCGTGGGGATAGACCACCTTTTCTCAATAGGGTCGTTCAAGGAGCTATGACAGATATTTATAATTATTCCGAGTGGGTTAAAAATAACATCTTGGAATTAGAGAGGATACAAAATAAAAGGAGGTATATTATCATGGAAACCGATAAACAGATCTACTTAGATTTGACAGAGCCACAAAACCCAGTTCCAAAAGCACCAGTTGAACAAAATTTAACTGGACTTGAAGGATTGGAAATGGACTTTGGACAAACACCTTTCACAGATTTTTAAATCACGCTCTTAATTGAGATTGGGTTGGGTAGGTACAACTGCCTAACCCTTTTATTTTTTCCGATGTTTTCCGCAGAAAAAAACGAGATATTTTAAAAAGGCATTTTTATTTTTTCTAAGCATGGTACAGAAAATGCTCATGGTTCGATATGTAACTCTCCGAACAGATTTAGATACAACAGCGATTTCTCCACTCCCAAAGAAAAAAAAGAAGAGGCGGAAAAAATGAAACTCCTAATCCTCGCACAACCAGAATATAATCCAAAAACAAAAGAGCTACAATTATCTTTTACCGAAGACGATTGTGAGTTAGTTTTGGATAATAGTCTTTCTAAAATTTTCGATTGTTTTAAGAAAGTTCTACCATATGGCGAGGATAATGCCTCGCCTTTAAAATCACGAGGTGGGAAATAAATGGTTAGACAACTTGGACGACCAGTTTTCAAACCAGGAGAAACTTCTGACCCCTCAGCTTTCGTTCCTGCAAGACGTTCGGGTGGAGGTGGCGGAAGTCGAACAATATCCGATATAGTTCCAGTTGCAGATGTGGAATCACAATTAAGAGCAAAAGCTCAAGCAAAAGCAGAAGAACAACAGAGAGTTCAAGACCAAATAAAAGCATCCGATTTAGCCACTCGTTTAGAAACAGAACGACAGGAACAAATATTTGAAGGAACTGTGGCTGGGCAATTACAAAGCCAACCTTCTCTAAGTAATGTTATCCTTCAACCTTCGCCAACTCCAACTCAAACAGGAGGGCGACCATCTGCAAGAGACTTTAGACCCGATAAAAGTTCATTCGTTTCAAGCGTATTTAAAGCAGTTACTAAAAAAAACCCTTTAGCATTCGGAGGTGTTCAGGATTTAATCCCCGCTGAAACAAAACGAAAAGGAGCAGAAGCCCTTTTTGAATTTGCAGTAACAGAACCGCTAACACTACAACAAAGTTTTGAAATAATTAAAGGTGGCGCAGCAGACAGAGATACTGGTAAAAGCGCAGATGTTGGGGCGTTGTTTAAAGGTGGGCTTGAATTAACTAAGACCAGTGTGATAGCTCCTCTTACTTTACTTAAAGATGTTTCTTCCCAAGTTCCTGGTGCTTTGGGTTTTCCAATTAGGGGAGCTTCAACAATAATTCCAACAACACCTTTTGGAGTAGGAACTATTTTTGGGGGAGGTAGAATAATAAAAGGATTATCTCCCTTAGCTAAGAAATTTGTTTTTGGGGGGATAGGTGCGTCCACAGTACCTTCAATTTTAGACGAAGACTTGACTGCTGAAGAAAGATTTGGGGCGGGATTAATATTTACTGGGGCTGGGTTAGGCACAGTATTCCCAACGAAAGCGGGACTTGGAAGGAAAGCACAAAGAGAACAATTAAACCTCTTAGTCGATAAAAAATTCATTACAAAAGACACCGCTTCGTCATTAGCAGAAGGGATTAAGCTTCAATCATTTCTTAGAGGTCAAAAAGACGTTCCAATAAAATTAAATGTCGCAGATATCATTCCAAAAGGAATAACTCAGGCGGAAAGCGAAGTTTTTGCGCGAACTCTTTTAGCTGAAGACGTTACTATTTTTGGTGGGAAAGCGTTGGAAGCTCGAGGAATAAGATTAAGTTCGGACGTAGATATTATCGCAAAAGACAACCTAAGAATTTTAACTGAGACACAAAAGCTATTTGAAGAAGTATCTTTCAAAAAAGTTACAAGAGGTCGTGGTCGTTCTGGTGGTTCGGTTGGGGTGGGGGGAGAAAAAGCGTTCGACATCAAAAGTTCGGATATTGTGAAAGAGTTTCCATTCTCACAACGAAGAGTTAAAAGCGAAGAGGGAGTAAAATTCATTAGGACTTCAGAACAATTCTCACGGGCTTTAAGTGGTACTTTAGAATTACGGAAAGGTGGAAAAGATATTGGGGATGTTTTACTAGCAAGTGAGGCGATATTGAAACAATCAACACAAACATTTGAAGGGACTAAGTTTCCACCATTAAAAGGTTTTAGAGGGTTTAGATTATCCAAAGCATTAACTAGATTTGAAAATTTGAAAGGAGCTATCCCACAATTTGAACAATTAGGGGCTAAAGGAAAAGGGTTTGAAGTTCCCGGTGTTGGTGATTTAAAAATAGACTTTGGAGTTTTAACTTTCCTTCCACCTGGAAAGAAGGGACGAGCTGGAGGATTTACAGGAACATCTATTGAAACAGATTTGCTCGTTAAAGATACTTCTAAATTAACTGGGGGTAAAACTCCTAAGTTCGATATTTCAACTTTCTCTGAATTTAAACCTAGTAAAACAACAACAAGCAAAATCAAACCACCCGTTTTTCTGGGAGGCGCATCTCCAAGTACATTTAAAACTCCCACAATTGAAAGCCCAACAACAAGTGTCTTTGATATCAAACCACCAACAGACCCAACACCAATAAGTGATATAACCCCCACAACAAGTAAGTTTCAACCTCCAATAGCAGATATAGACTCCACTCCAATCATAGACATAATAACCCCTTCCTTTGCTCCCCCAAGCAGACGTACACTTAGGAAGAAAACCCCAAGACGAAAAACCGCAGAGAGAAAGTTAAAGAAACAACCAAAGAGAAAGAGAAGAAGAGCTGTCGTAAGAGTTCGTCCATCGTTCACAGGAATAATCACTGCGGGAGGAATTAGAGCCAAAGACATAACTGCTGCTCAATTTGAAAGAGCTGCGCCAGTTGGTAGAAGGGGGGTCAGCCCTTTTGCCCTCAGAGGAACTCGTCAAGGTTTAGCTCCTCCAAGAAGGAAATCTATTAAGAAAAAAGTTGTTAAAAAGAAAACCACAAAAAAGAAACGATCACCAGTTTCGAGGTTTGGGTTTACTAACTTTTGATTGTGAAAAGAAATTCTTTATAAAATAAATAATTGTTGCAAGGATTGTAAAAGATATAATAGCATTGAGGGGGGACATTATAGGGAAGAAAATTACTGTAAAGAATATATATAATGGATAAAACCACACTTTCTTAAACAACCACTTCAAATATTCTTTCATTCTCTCGCCTCAATAATACTTTTTAATTCTTTCAGAGTGTAATCGTCGTCGAGAGATTGTGTTGCGTAAACTATCCCACTCAAAACTTTCGAGACTTCTTCCATTGTTTGTTCGTTCATTTGTTCATTATCTCCGTCATTTCTAAATCTTGTATCATTTTAACACCATCAACCTCAATTTCCTTTGTCTTTGTTTTACCTAATCTTTCTTTAATTACAACAGCTAATATCTTTTTAATCTTATCCATTTCTTTCTCTAACTCATTTTTTTTCTCGGGAGCAACATATTCAAAATTATAAATCTGTTTCTTCATAAGTTCTTTCACATCTTCTTTATCCAAATGAGAATAAACTTTGTCAAACATCTTTTCAGAATGTCCCATAAATTCAACTGCGTTATCTTTCCCCATCTTCCCTTCTTTCACTAATAGTTTAAGAGATGTCCCGAAGCCATGCCGAAGTAAATAATTATTATAAGGAACTCCAAGAACTCTTTTAGTTAGAAGAGTAAACCAAAGATTAGCCGACTTAGAAATGTGTTTGTTCTTATTCTTTGGGGAGGGGAAAACCCATTTAGATTGTATCTCTGAAATCCTTTGCTGTTCTTTCAACTCTTTTAAGAAAAATGTTGCTTCGGGTGGGAGGGGGATTGTTCTTATTTTTATTGTGCCGTTTCTATTCTTCTTACATTTAACATCTAAAACCGTGTAGTCGTCATCTTCAAACTTAACTCTATCCCATGAAAGCGACCTTGCCTCTCCAGTTCTCAAAGCACCGAACCAACTCACACTAAGGAAACTTTTCCAAAATAAAGAGGGTTCTTTTTTCATTAGCTTTTCAAAATCTTCTTTATGGATTATCTCTTTAGAAGTTATGGGCTTTTTTCTCTGTGCATCTGTGTTTAATTTTATATCATTAAACTCGTCAAACCTTTCCGACCAATCTTTAAACCCCCATCTTAAAAACTTCTGCACGAAGTCTTTGATTTTGTTTTTAGTGTGGTCGCCGAACTCAAACATCTTCAATTCTTTTAAGAAATATCTCAAGTCTTCTAAACCAACTTCGTTAAGGTTTGCACCAGTAACTTTCCTAAATCTTAACAACTCTCTCACTCCCTCATCTGCACGAGTTAGACTTGCGGAAATTAGAATATAATCCTTAAAACTATTTACCTTTTCCTTCTCATCCTTCTTTAAGGATTTGTAGATTTGTTTGGAAGTAACCTTTCGGCTGAAAGCGAACATGGGTTTTCTAATCATTTCATATACTTCCTATAAAGTCGCCACAATCTCTTGTAAGATGCAAGTGCTTCTTCTTCACTCTCAAAGGTATGCAGGATTATTTTTTTGGGGGTCGTGATTGTTTCATCAAGAATTATTTGTAATACAGCCCATCCAGATTTATCTTTCATAACTTCAAAACCTACCTTTATTTTCTTGCCTTCTATATCCTCATGCTCCCATAATTTCTGTTCAATTATCATACCCTGAGAAAAATTAACAGACTATTTAAGTGTTTCTAAACCGTCATGTAAAAACATTAGGTTATACTACAACCGTCAAAATTTCCATGTCGGTTTTAATTCAATCCAAAACCCCATAGACTAAAATATTTAGGGGTTTGATGTTTTTAAAATTATTCATTTGTTTAAGTGGTGTTATGAAATCTAAGTAAATCTACATCCTGCTGAATAATCATCAATAAAGCGGTATCCACACTCGGCAATTTAAATTCAGCTTGAATTTCTAATGCTTGATCTAAGAGTTCTTTCCAATCCGCTTTTTCTTCTGCTTCCATAAGTAGTTTAGGGATTACCCACTTTTAAAACTATCATTCATTAAACTTCTTAATAATTTCATAAAGAGCCAGTCCCGAAAAGAAACCAGCAATCAAATAAAATTTCCAGTTAATATCAAATCCAAGATATAAAAAGACAATTCCTAAGACCGTGTGTATAATTATGTTTCTCATTAATCCTCCAAACCTTCAGAGGCGCAATGGTTACAATATTCTGTCATAGAAAGATTAGGTGGTTGAGGTTTTTAAAACTATTTTCTAAGTACCTCAATCACAAAAATAAGACACGATATAAAACCTATTCCTCCTGCAATCGTAACCAAAACCCTTGCGAATGTTTCCATATCTAAATAGGGTTTGAGGGTTTATAGATTTTGCATGGCGCTATTTTCTGAGACTGACTATTACAGGATTGCCTGGCTTCTTCTTCAATCGTTTCTTTTTTATCAATCCCTGATTTTCTAAAGCGGTTAAATATCTGCGCGTTTCGGTGTAAGATAATTTCAATTGTTTTTTAATATCTAGTTGATTCTGGTTTTGTTGTTTTTTTAATATCTCTAAGATTTGCACTTTGCGAGGATTGACCAAACTCAATAATGTCAATTTGTCGAGGGTACTCTTTTTTTTCACTCTCTTTTTCATACATAAAATATGTCACTTTATCTTAAATATCTATTTTAGAGGGTAACCCTTTTATTGAATAGAGGGAAACCCGTCAAAAACGATACATTTAAATAGTATTTAAAACTATTAAGAATACACAAAATGGCTAGACCAAAAAATACTGAACCCACAAAGCAATATAATAT